>MDTD01156627.1_pt1 | contig 61110 bp, 55 predicted proteins | sample 811221 | NCBI WGS metagenome assembly MDTD01 (sample SAMN05326646, study PRJNA326480) | marine metagenome | isolation source: seawater | place: Pacific Ocean: South West | collected 2011
AACTCAACTACGGAGTCGATCTATCAACCATCTGAGGGTGGTATCAGATTGATGGGGTGAAGGTGCCCCATCAACCATTAAATCCGTATACCCCTTTTTTTATTGCCGTAGGAGCGGCTTTAGCCGCGATACACACGTTTGCTAGCCACGTTTGCGTCTCCATCAAGGCCGGATCGCGGCTGAAACCGCTCCTGCAGCGAGGGCGGTGCCCCGCGGGGCGCCGCCCCCGCCGTCAGGCGGCGGCGTGGTCGCTGTCATCGTGGCCTTCGTCGCGGCCCAGCAGCATGTACATGGCCGGCACCACGAACAGGGTGAACAGGGTGCCGATGGTCATGCCCGCGGCCACCACCAGGCCGATGGCGAAGCGCGCCCCGCCGCCGGGGCCGGCGGCGATCAGCAGGGGCACCATGGCCAGCACCAGGGCGGCGGTGGTCATCAGCACCGGCCGCAGCCGCACGGAGGCGGCGTGCTCGATGGCCTGGCGCTTGCTCATGCCCTCGTCCTGCATCTTGTTGGCGAATTCCACGATCAGAATCCCGTGTTTCGAGATCACCCCGATCAGGGTCACCAGGCCCACCTGGGTGTAGATGTTCAGGGTGGTCAGGCCCAGGCTCACGAAGATCATGGCGCCGCACACGGACATGGGCACCGTGATCAGCATGATGATCGGGTCCCGCCAGGACTCGAACTGGGCGGCCAGCACCAGGTAGATCACGATCAGCGCGAAGAAGAAGGTGATGATCAGGTCGCTGCCTTCGTTCTTGAACTGCCGGGACTGGCCGGAGTAATCCACCGAGTAGCCGGGCGGCAGCACCTGGTCGGCGGCGTTTTCCAGCACGCCCAGGGCTTCGCCCAGGGTTACGCCGGGCCGCTGCACCCCGGAGATGGTCACCGCGTTGAGCTGCTGGAAGCGCTTCAGCTGCTGGGGCTGCACGGTTTCCTCCAGGCTCACCACCGTGGCCAGGGGCACCAGCTCACCGGTGCCGGTGCGCACGTAGAACTGCTTGAGCTGCTCCGGCGTCAGCCGATCGGAGCGCTGCACCTGGGGAATCACCTTGTAGGAGCGGTTCTCCAGGGAGAAGCGGTTGGCGTAGCCGCCGGCCAGCATGGCGCCCATTTCCAGGGCCAGCTGCTGCATGGTGATGCCCAGGGTGGCGGCTTTTTCCCGGTCGATGACGATGTTGTAGCGGGGCTTGTCGATCTTCAGGTCGGTGTCCATGAAGATGAACTTGTTGCTGGCCCGCGCCTTGTCCAGCACCTCGTTGGCGAACTCCTGCAGGTTCTGGGTGGGCTCGGTGGTGCCGATCACGAATTCCACTGGCAGCATGCCGCCGGCGGTGGGCAGTGACGGCGGCACGAAGGTGGCCACCTGCAGCCCGGCGATCTGGTTCACCTTCTGGGTGAGTTCGTTGTTCACCTCGTCGGTGGTCAGGTCCCGTTCGTTCCAGCTGTCCAGCACGAAGCCGGTGAGCGCGGTGTTGGAGGCGGTGGTGGAGCCGCCGCCGCCGATGCCGTTGAGCAGGAACACATTGTCGATGGCCGGGATGGTGTCGGCGATCTTGTTGAACTCCTGGGTGAAGGGTTCCAGGTAATCCAGGGTCACGTACGGGTCCGCGGTGGACGACGCCAACACGAAGCCCTGGTCTTCCTTGGGTTCCAGCTCGCTGGGCGAGGTCACGAACAGGAAGTAACAGGACACCAGGATCACCAGGCCGAACACATAGACCACCGGGCGGTCATTGAGCGCGCCGTGCAGCCGGCGTTCGTAGCCTTTTTCCAGTTTCTCAAAACGGCGGTTGAGCCATCTCTCGAAGCGGTGACCTTCCCGGTTGGGGTCGTGGGCCTTGAGGATCTTGGCGCACATCATCGGCGACAGGGTCAGCGCCACCACGCCGGAGAGCAACACGGCGCCGGCCAGGGAGAAGGCGAACTCCACGAACAGGGTGCCGGTGAGGCCGCCCATGAAGCCGATGGGCAGATACACCGCCACCAGGGTGGTGGTCATCGCCACCACCGGCCAGGCCAGTTCCCGGGCCCCCTTGATGGCGGCGTCGAAGGGCGACAGCCCCTCCTCCACGTGTCGGTGCACGTTCTCCAGCACGATGATGGCGTCGTCCACCACGATGCCGATGGCCAGCACCATGGCCAGCAGGGTCAGCAGGTTGATGGAGAAACCCATCAGCAGCATCAGGAACAGGGCGCCGACCATGGACAAGGGCACGGCGATGGCCGGGATCAGCACCGAACGCAGGGAGCCCAGGAACAGATAGATCACCAGGATCACGATCAGCACCGCCTCGATCAGGGTCTTCACCACCTCGTCGATGGAATCCTGAATGTAGTCGGTGCCGTCGTAGGGAATGTCGCCCCGCATGCCCTCGGGCAGCTGCGGGAAGATCTGGTTTTCCAGTACCTGGCGCACCTCGGCGATGACGTCCAGGGCGTTGGCGTCGGTGCCCACCTCGATGCCCATGAAGGTGGCCTGACGACCGTTGAAGGTCACCGAGGACTGATAGGACTCCGAGCCCAGCTCCACGTCCGCCACGTCGCCCAGGCGGACGATGGCGTTGTCCTCGGCGCGGATGATCAGCCGCTCGAACTCCTCGGCGGAGTTCAGGTCGGTGCCCGCCTTCAGATCGAGAGCCACGTTGGTGCCCTTGGTGCTGCCCACGGCGGCCAGCACGTTGTTCTGCTGCAGCGCGCCGTACACGTCCGAGGGCGTGATGCCCAGGGCCGCCATGCGCTGCGGCTTGAGCCAGGCGCGCATGGCGAAGGTGCGGTCGCCGAGAATGCGCGCGCGCTGCACGCCGGAGATGGTGGCCAGCTTGGGCTGCACCTCGCGCACCAGATAGTCGGTGATCTGGTTGTTGTCGAGAATCTCCGAGGAGAACGACAGGTACATGGAGGCGATGCTCTCGCCCACCGCCAGCTCCACCGTGGGGTCCTCGGACTCCTCCGGCAGCTCGCTGCGCATCTTGTTGACCTTGGCCACGATCTGCGTGAGCGCTTCGTTGGGGTCCTCGCCCAGGCGGATGTAGGCCTGGATCGAGGAGGCGCCCTGCAGGGACGTGGACACCAGGTAGTCGATGCCCTCGGCGGAGGCGATTTCCTGCTCCAGGGGGGTGGTGATGAAGCCCTGGATCAGGTCCGCGTCGGCGCCGGTGTACACCGTGGTCACGGTGACCACGGCGTTTTCCATTTCCGGATACTGGCGCACGTTGAGCTCGGTGGCGGCGCGCAGCCCGAGCAAAAAGATGAACAGGCTGACCACCATGGCCAGCACCGGCTTACTGATGAATATGTCCGTGAATTTCATGGGCGGCCTCAGCTGTTATCCGGCGTCGGCGTCGCTTCGGCGGATGGCTCCACATCGTTCTCGATGGTCACCGTGGCGTCGTTGCGCAGCTTGAGCAGGCCGCTGGTGGCGACCACCTCGCCGGCCTTGAGGCCTTCCACCACGGCCACCAGGTCGCCGCGCCGGCGGCCCAGTTTCACGAACCGTTTCTTGACCACCTTCTGGACCTCGCCGTCCTCGTTCTTTTGCTCGCCGTCCTGGACCACGAACACGGCGTTGCCGTAGGGCGCGAAGCTGATCGCGGTGCGCGGCACCACCACCACGTCCTGGGATTGCGGCAGCTGGATGGTCACGTCGGCGAACATGCCCGGGCGCAGCTTGCCGTCGGCATTGTCGAAGGTGGCCTGCAGGGCCACGTTGCGAGTGGCTTCGTTGACGCCCGGCTCGATGGCGGTGATCCCGCCCTCGAACGGTTGCTCGGGGAAGGCGTCCAGCCGCACCCGGGCCTTGAGGCCCTTCTCCACCCTGCCGAGCTCCTGTTCGGGCAGGGAGAAGTCCACGTAGATCGGTTCAAGCTGGGTCAGGCTCACCACCGGGGTGCCCGGCTGCAGGAATTGCCCCAGGTCCACCTGGCGAATGCCGAGGATGCCGTCGAAGGGCGCGCGCACCGTCTTGTAGTTGATCTGCTCGCGCTGGGCGGCGGCCTGGGCGGCGGCCTGGTCACGCTGGGCGCGGCGGTTGTCCAGCTCGGACTTGGAAATGCTGCCCTGCTTGTAGAGCCGCTGGTAGCGATCGAACTCCTGGCGTGACAGCCGCGAGGTGGCTTCCAGGGCGTTCAGTTGGGCCCGGTCGGCGGCGGATTCCAGCACCACCAGGGTGTCGCCCTTGCTCACCGTGTCGCCGGATTCGAACTGGATTTTTTCCACCTCGCCGGCCACCTGGCTGGTCACGTCGACGCCGTTCACCGCGTTGACCGTGCCCACCGCTTCCAGGATCCGGGCCCAGCTGTCCGAACGTGCTTCATAGGTGGATACCGCCGCCGCCGGCTGGGGCATGTTGTCGAAGAATTCGTTCATCTTCATGCTGACAAACGCCTTGAAGCCGAAGATCGCCCCGAACACGATCACCAGGATGATCAGCATGATCACCATGCGCTTGCTGAGAATGCGCTTACTCATCGGTCTAAACCCCTGATAGACGGCGGTGTTTTTGATTGTTGTAGCGGCGGAGGGCGGCGTCCCGCGCGACGCCGGGTCTGCCATCCGTGGCATTAAACTGAGCGAAGAGCATACGCCACGGTAATCGGATATTGAAATGGCCGTGTGAACACCCGGTCAGGCCGCCCTGCCGGCAGCGATTTTTGACGTTGCGTCAGCGATCGGGCAGAGCGGCGAAGAGTTGTTCGAGCACGGTATCCAGATGACGGAAGCCCAGGGGCGTGCATGCTACCCGTTCCGTTTCGTCGACCAGCAGGCCCCGCTGACGGAACGGCGCCAGCGCGGCGTCCAACGCCGGCGGCGACCAGCCGCTGTGTTCGGCGAGCCGTGTCGAGGGCACGCCGTCCACCAGACGCAGCCCGTTCATCAGGGCTTCCTCAAGCGGCGCTTCGATGACGGTTTCCTGACGGCGGGCGCTTGCCGGGTCGGCGAGATAGTGTTCCGGCAGCCGGGTCTTCTGGTAACGCAGACGCCGGTCCGGCAGGGTCAGTTTGCCGTGGGCGCCGGCGCCGATGCCGAGGTAATCCCCGAACCGCCAGTAGTTCAGGTTGTGCCGGCAGGCGCGGCCGTCCCGGGCGAAGGCGGAGACTTCGTAACGGTGGAAGCCGGCGTCGGCCAGCAGCGCAAGGCCCGCTTCCTCGGTGTCCGCCCGGCGGTCGCCGTCGGGTTGCTCCGGCGGCGCCCGAAAGAAGGCGGTGTTGGGCTCGATGGTGAGCTCGTACCAGCTCAGGTGGGTGGGCGAAAGCACCAGGGCCTGACGCAGATCGTCCAGCGCTTGCCCGGTGGTCTGGCCCGGCAGGGCGTGCATCAGATCCAGGTTGAAGTTGTCGAAGCCGGCGGCGCGGGCCTCCGCCACCGCCGCCCGTGCTTCGTCGGGGCCATGGATGCGGCCCAGCCTGGCCAGATGTTCCGCGTGGAAACTCTGCACGCCGATGGACAACCGGTTGATGCCGGCCTCGCGGAAGCCGGCGAAGCGGCCCGCCTCCAGGGTGCCCGGGTTGGCCTCCAGGGTAATCTCGGCGTCGTCGCTGAACGCCAGACGCTCACGGAGCCTCTGGAACAGCGCCCGGTAGAAGGCGGCGCTCATCAGGCTGGGCGTGCCGCCGCCGATGAACACCGTGCCCACGGAGCGGCCGGTTACCCAGGGCAGGTCCTGGTCCAGATCGGCGAGCAGCGCCGCCAGGTAGGCCTGTTCCGGAATCTCGCCGCGCTCGTGGGAATTGAAGTCGCAATAGGGGCACTTGCGCACGCACCAGGGCACGTGGATATAGAGGCCGAGGCGATCGTCGGAGGCGGTCATGGTCGGGCGCGGTAGGAGCGGCTTCAGCCGCGATCCCCCGTCAGCCGGGCGATCAATTCCGCCATGGCCCGCCCCCGGTGGCTGACACGGTTCTTCTCCGCCGGGTCCATTTCCGCGGCGGTCAGCCCCAGGTCCGGCAGCAGGAAGTGCGGGTCATAGCCAAAGCCGTGCTCGCCCCGGGGCTGCAGCACGATCTCGCCCTCCCAGGTGCCCTGGCAGATCAGCGGCGTGGGGTCCTCGGCGTGGCGCATCATCACCAGCAGGGCCTGGTAGCGGGCGGTACGCGGCGCCTCGGGCAGGTCGCCGAGCATCTCGATCAGCAGCTTGTTGTTCTTGGCGTCGTTGGCGTCGGCGCCGGAAAACCGGGCGGAGAAAATCCCCGGCGCGCCGTTCAGGGCGTCCACTTCCAGGCCGGAATCGTCGGCGATCGCCGGCAGGCCGGTGTGCAGGCAGGCATTGCGCGCCTTGAGGATGGCGTTCTCCACGAAGGTGAGGCCGGTTTCCTCCGCCTCGGGTACGTCGAAGTCGCTCTGCGGCACCACCTCATGATCCAGGGGCGCCAGGATGGCCCGCATCTCTTCGAGTTTCTTGCGGTTGCCGGAGGCCAGCACCAGAGTGTTCATGGTTTATCTCCGCGTCAGCGGGTCACACGGTAGACGGCGATTTCGCCGAAGAAGTTGGGCCACAGCCGGGTCAGGGGGCCGCTGCGGTGGCGGCGGTTGACCACGGTCCGCTCGATGATGCGGATGTCGTTGCGCCGGCAGTGGGTCTGAAAATCGGTCACCGTGCACAGGTGGATGTTGGGGGTGTCGTACCATTCATAGGGCAGCGCCGAGGACACCGGCATGCGGCCCTTGAAGCCCAGGTAGGCGCGGATGCGCCAGTAGCCGAAGTTGGGGAAGGTGATGATCGCCTCGCGGCCGACGCGCAGCATCTCGTCGAGAATGGCGTCCGGGCGCAGCACCGCCTGCAGGGCCTGGGTCATGATCACGTAGTCGAAGCGCTCGCTCTGGAAGTTGCCCAGGCCCTTGTCCAGGTCCTGCTCGATCACGTTGACGCCTTTTTCGAAGCAGGCCGCCAGATTGTCCTGATCGATCTCCAGGCCGTAGCCGGTCACCGAGCGCTCGTCGCGCAAGCGTGCCAGCAGGGCGCCGTCGCCGCAGCCCAGGTCCAGCACCGTGGCGCCGTGGGGAATCCAGTCGCTGATCAGACGCAGCTCGTCGCGCTCAGACATGGGCGGCCACCTCGCCGGCCACGCGGCCCATGTAAGCACTGAACAGCTTGGTGTATTCCGGAATCGGCAGCAGGAAGGCGTCGTGGCCCTTGGGCGTGTCGATTTCCGCGTAGCTCACGTCGCGGCCCGCCTGGACCAGGGCGTTGACGATTTCGCGGCTGCGCTCCGGGGCGAAGCGCCAGTCGGAATTGAACGACATTACCAGGAAATTGCAGCGTGTTTGTTCCATGGCTTTTTCCAGGGAATGGTCGTACTCCCGGGCCGGGTCGAAGTAGTCCAGCGCCTTGGTCATCAGCAGGTAGGTGTTGGCGTCGAAATTGCGCGAGAAGGTCTCGCCCTGGTGGCGCAGATAGGACTCCACCTGGAACTCCACGTCGAAGCCGAAGTGGAAGCGACCGGAACGCAGGTCGCGACCGAACTTCATGCGCATGGCGTCGTCGCTCAGGTAGGTGATATGGCCCACCATGCGGGCCAGGATCAGCCCCTGGCGAGGGTAGGTGTCGTGCAGATAATAACGACCGCCATGGAAATGGGGGTCGGTGAGAATCGACTGGCGGGCCACCTCGTTGAAGGCGATGTTCTGCGCCGATAGCTTGGGCGCGCCCGCGATCACCACCGAGTGACGCAGCCGCTCGGGGAAGTCGATCGCCCACTGCATGGCCTGCATGCCGCCCAGGCTACCGCCCACCACCGCCGCCCACTGGGCGATGCCCAGGGCGTCCGCCAGGCGGGGCTGGCTCTTCACCCAGTCCTTCACCGTCATCATCGGGAAATCCGGACCCCAGGGCTGGCCGGTTTCCGGATTGGTGGAGGTGGGGCCGCTGGAGCCGTGGCAACCGCCCAGGTTGTTCGGGCAGACCACGAAGAAGCGGTTGGTGTCGATGGGCTTGCCCGGGCCGATGCAGTTGTCCCACCAGCCGGGGCGTTTATCGTCCGGGCCGTGGTAACCGGCGGCGTGGTGATGGCCGGACAGCGCATGGCAGATCAGCACCGCGTTGGAGGCGTCCGCGTTGAGGGTCCCGTAGGTCTCGTACACCAGGTCATAGGCGGGCAGAACCCGGCCGCACTCCAGCTCCAGCGACTGGTCGACGTGCAGGGTTCGCGGTTGTACCAGGCCAACGGAGTCCTGGGGAATCGATTCGGGCATTTCGGGTAACCATCCAAAGGTGGGGCAAAGTCTATCGGCCACCCCCCGACCGTGCAATGCACGCTCAATGGATGTGGCGGGAGTGGCTTCAGCCGCTCCCGCCGGGAAATCCGGCCACCGTTCCCGCTAGAACGCGACGGACCTTTTTCAGCCGCGCGCGGCTCAGAACAGCGGGCTGTAGGAGCCCTCGTCGTCCTGCCGGTCGGCGTGCAGGCTGCGGTCCAGCACCCGGTGCACCCGGGCCCGTTGTTCCTCGCGGTCCACATCCACCAGAATCAGATAACGCCCCCGGCGGATGTCCTTGAGATAAGGTTTCAGATGGTAGCTGCAGTGGGAAATGCCGCGCAGGCCGCCGGCCCAGGCGCCGTGGGCAGCAAAGAACAGGACGCTCAATACTATCCCGAAGAAGCCGATGGGCACGCCCCAGGGGTCGATGGCCGCCAACGCTCCGCCCACCAACAGGCCGATGCCGGCGCCGATCAGGGCGCCATAGAAGCCGGTGGTCATGATGTTGGTGTCTTCCCAGGGGGTGGTGGCGTGGATACCCTCGGCGACCAGTTCGCCGTTGTCGCGGGCCATCACATGCACGCGGTTGGAGCCGATATCGGCGCGCTTCAGGCCGTTCAGGGCGACCTTTACCTGATCGAGACTGCGGACGAGATAATACACTCTGTACATAGTGTTACTCTCCCTGAGTGCTCTGATCTCCTGTGTTTCATGCTACTCCCGGGATGCGTAAACAAGGGGTAAACGAGGGTTAAAAAACGTTAAGGGGACACCATGAACCAACCGCGGAGCGCCAGCGGCGACCATGACCAGGCCGCGCTGGACCGCCTTTACACGCTGGTGGCGAACGATGAGGACGCGCGCACCTGCACCGACATCAGCGAGGAGGCCTGCCGGGAGGTGCCCGGCAATTTCTTCAGGCTCATTCTGGCCAACGTGCTCTCCAAGATCGGCGATCTGCTGATCAACCCGAAAACCGTGCTGGCCTGGCTGATCGGCGCGGTGGGCGCCCCCGCCGCCCTGGCCGGGGCTCTGGTGCCGATCCGTGAATCCGGCTCGCTGATTCCGCAACTGGTGATCGGCGCCTGGGTGCGTCGCCATCCGGTGCGCAAGGGCTTCTGGGTTCTCGGCTCGGTGATCCAGGGGGTGTGCGTGCTGGGCATGGCGCTGGCGGTATGGCACTGGGAAGGTCTCGCCGCCGGGCTGGCCATCGTCGGGCTGCTGGTGATTTTCAGCCTGGGCCGCGGCTTTTGCTCCGTGGCCATGAAGGACGTGCAGGGTAAATGCATTCCCAAGTCCCGGCGTGGCCGGCTCACCGGCCTGGCCTCCACGTTCTCCGGGTTGGCCACTCTGGCGGTGGGGTTGTTTCTGTTTGGCCAGGACAGCGAGCCCGGGTTGCGGTTCTATTCCCTGCTGCTGGTGGCCGCGGGCCTGGCCTGGTGGCTGGCGGCGGCGGTGTTCGCCCGCGTCGATGAGTTCAAGGGCGAAACCGCCGGTGGCGGCCATGCGCTGCGCGAGGCCCTGGGCAGCCTCAACCTGCTGGTGACCGACGCGCCGTTCCGGAATTTCGTGATCGCCCGGGCCTTGCTCATGGCCTCGGCCCTGGGTTCCCCCTTTCTGGTGGTATTGGCCCAGGAGCGTGGTCAGGGCGCCGCGTTGCTGGGTGGTTTCCTGGTGGCCTCCAGCCTGGCCAGCACCCTCAGCGCCACGCTCTGGGGCTACATGGCCGACGCTTCCAGCCGCCAGGTGATGATGCGCGGTGGCGGTCTGGCGGCCCTGGTGTGCCTGGCGGTGGCCACCGTGGCGTTGTTCGCCCCGGACCAGCCCTGGCTGGGTGGGTTCTATCCGGTGGCCTTCTTCGTGCTTTCCGTGGCGCACTCCGGCGTGCGCATTGGCCGCAAGACCTACCTGGTGGACATGGCCGGCGGCACCAAGCGCACCGATTACACGGCGGTGAGCAACACTGTCATCGGCGTGCTGCTGCTGGCGGTGGGAGCGGTCAGCACCGGTGTGTCCCTGGTTGGCGCCCAGTGGGCGCTGGTGTTCCTGGGGCTGATGGGCGCCCTCGGCACTTTCTGGTCCTGGCGCCTGAGAGAGGTTTGAGCACGGTACAGCGGACCACGCCGTTGATCGCGGCTGAAGTCGCTCCTACAGGCCCCTCCAAGCCAATGTCGATCCGGGCGGAGAGCACCAGGAAGGTGCATCAGGATTTACCTTTTATAACTTTTTTGGGTAAAGTGTCCCGCTCTTATTCAATAACATTAATATCGGAGGGAACCCGTGAAAAAACAATTTCTTCTTGCCGCCGCTGTGTCCAGCCTGACTATTCTGCCCCTTGCCGCCCAGGCGGATTCCGGATTTCTGGTGGGTGCGGCGGTAACCCGCGACCAGAGTAACGCCGATGATTTTCTTGACGACGCGGTGGGCGGGACGTCGGTCCGGATAAGTTCGCCGGATGCGGAAATGGGCGGGGATGTGTATGTCGGCCTGGCCGCCAACGAGATGTTCACTTTCCGTTTCGGTTACCGGAAATTCGGGGACGCGGAGGCCGATATCGAGGGCGGCATCGGTAAATTCGAGGTGGAAGCGGACGGTTTTTATGTGGCCGCCGATGCCATGTTCCCGGTGACACCCTCGTTCCTGGTCGGCGGCACCCTGGGTATCCAGAACGCGGACATCACGTTCCGGCTCAGGGGGCCGGGTGGCTCGGACAGCATGGACGACGATGCCCGTGACTTCTTTTACGGCGTGCGCGCGGCCTGGTTGTTGAGTGAGCAGGCCGGTGTCACCGCGTCCTACAGCCGCTATGCGTTCGAGGCGGATGACGTCAGCGAGGACCTGGAATACGACAGCCTCGCCGTGGGTCTTGAATACCGCTTCTAGGCACCCCGCCGCCTGATACGGCGCCGTGGCCCTCGCTACGGCGCCGTTCGTTCGAACAGCAAATCCCACACCCCGTGGCCGAGGCCGGCGCCACGGCGCTCGAACTTGGTTTCCGGGCGCCAAGCCGGCCGAGGCGCGAACTGGCCGGCGCCGGCCTGGTTCTTGAAGCCGTCGGTGCCCGCCATTACTTCCATCATGTGTTCCGCGTAGTTTTCCCAGTCCGTGGCCATGTGCAGCACGCCGCCGGGGCGTAGCTTGCGGCCCACCAGCGCCACCCAGTCCGGTTGCACGATGCGCCGCTTATGGTGCTTCTTCTTGTGCCAGGGGTCGGGGAAATACAGCTGCACCCGCTCCAGGCTGCCGTCCGGAATGCACAGTTTGAGAATATCCACCGCGTCGTCGCAGTAGCTGCGCAGGTTGGTGAGCCCGCGCTGCTCGATTTCCATCAGCAGGGCGCCGACACCGGGCCGGTGCACCTCGATGCCGATGAAATCCTTGTCCGGGTCGGTCTCCGCCATGTCCGCCAGGGAGCGGCCCATGCCGTAGCCGATTTCCAGCACCCGTGGCGCGTCGCGACCGAACACCGCGTCCGGGTCCAGCATGCCCTGCCCCCGTTCCAGGCCGAAGCGCGGCCACAGGGTGTCCAGGGCCCGACGCTGCCCGTCGGTGAGCCTGCCCTCGCGCAGCACGAAGCTGCGCACCCGGCGCATCACCTTGCCGGTTTCCGGGTCCTTGTCCTGGTGCAGAAAATCGAGCATGGCGATTACGGTGGCGGTTGGCGGGGCAGAGTATAAGGGATGGGGGGCGCGCTTACACGCAGCACGCTGACACGCAGCACGCTGGCACGCAAACACGCTTACACGCAACACGCTAAACCCGCGCCTGGAGTGTTTGGCATGTTTCCTGAGGTGTCAGGAAACACTGAGGGCTTTCAGGCATGGGTTTAGCGTGTAAGCGTGTTTGCGTGCCAGCGTGTTTGCGTGTAAGCGCGTTAAATCAGGCCTTCGGAGGGCGAGGACGGGTTGGCGAATACCCGTTTGGGCATGCGCCCGGCCAGGAAGCCCTCGCGACCGGCCTCGACGGCCTTCTTCATGGCGCTGGCCATGAGCACCGGGTTACGGGCATGGGCGATGGCGGAGTTCATCAGGATGCCATCGCAGCCCAGCTCCATGGCCAGGGTGGCGTCGCTGGGGGTGCCCACGCCGGCGTCCACCAGGATCGGGACCTTGGCCTCTTCCATGATCAACAGCAGGTTGTGCGGGTTGAGCACGCCCAGGCCGGAGCCGATCAGTGAGCCCAGGGGCATCACCGACACGCAGCCCATGTCCTCCAGCTCCTTGGCGACGATCGGATCGTCGTTGGTGTAGACCATCACGTCGAAGCCGTCGTCCACCAGTTGTTGGGCGGCCCGCACGGTGTGGGCGATGTTCGGGTACAGGGTCTTCTGGTCGCCGAGCACTTCCAGCTTCACCAGTTTGTGGCCGTCGAGCAGTTCCCGGGCCAGCTTGCAGGTGCGCACCGCGTCCTCGGCATTAAAGCAGCCGGCGGTGTTGGGCAGGATGGTGTATTTGTCCGGGGTGACGAAGTCGAGCAGGTTGGGCTCGCCGGGCTCCTGGCCCAGGTTGGTGCGGCGCACCGCCACGGTGACGATCTCCGCGCCGCTGGCCTCCACGGCCTGGCGGGTTTCCTCGAAGTCCTTGTATTTGCCGGTGCCGATCAGCAGCCGGGACTGGTAGGTTTTGCCTGCGATGTGAAGCGGGTCGGACATGATGGGTTCCAGCGTTGGTGAAACAGGGTTCGGGCTGATTTCCGCCATTCCTGGCGGCTCTTCCGCGTACCATTCTTTGGCGCCGTGCCCGCCATCCCTGGCGCGGCGCCGTGCCGGTCTGAACGCCCGGCCCGGACGTCCTGTCCGGTCGTAAATCGCGCCGTAGGCGCGATTTACCCACCCCCGATGGCGTGTACGATCTCCACCACGTCGCCGTCGCGGAGCGGGTGTTGGCCGTGCTCGCTCTTGGGCACGATGTAGCGGTTCACCTCCACCGCCAGCCGGCGGCCCTGCAACTGCAGCTGGGCCACCAGGTCCGCGACGGTGGTGCCGTCCAGGGTCAGCGGGTCGCCGTTTACGGTCAGGGAAGTCATGGTGGTGCTCGCTATCCGTAAGTGGGTGTCAGCCGTGGGCGCGCCACAGCGACCAGGCCAGCCACAGCCAGCCGATGATCAGCGCCACGCCGCCCAGCGGGGTGACCGCGCCGAGCCATTTCTGGCCACTGAGCACCAGCACATAGAGGCTGCCGCTGAACACCAGCATGCCGGCGAACAGAATCCAGCCGGCGGTGAGCAGGCTGGCGCCGAGCTGGCGGGCCAGCACGCCCACCAGCAGGATCGCCAGGGCATGGTAGAAATGGTATTGGCTGGCCGTCGACCAGATGTCGAGCATGGCCGCGTCGACGCGGTTTTTCAGCCCGTGGGCGCCGAAGGCCCCGAGCGTGACCGCCAGAGCGCCATTCAGAGCGCCCAGGAAAAGGAGGTATTTCATGGTCACCGGCGTGGTTGATCCGTGGAGACCCGATTGTACTGGAAATTGGGATGCGACGGGGGCTCTTCAACCGCGTGGAGGACCATAAAAAAGCCCCGGCGGTGGGGTGCCGGGGCGAAGGGGTTCCGCGCGCCGTCGCCGCCTCAGGCGGCGATGGCGTTGCGCAGTTTCTTCAGCGCGTTGTTCTCAAGCTGGCGAATCCGCTCCGCGGAGACGCCGTATTCGTCGGCCAGCTCCTGGAGCGTGGCTTTCTGGTCGGCCAGCCAGCGGCGCTCAAGGATGTCGCGGCTGCGGTCGTCCAGGGTCAGGATGGCGGAACCCAGCTGGCGGGAGCTGCGTTGCTGGTGATCTTCCTCGGCCACCAGATCCGCCGGGTCGCTGTTGTCGCTGTGCAGGTAGGCCGCCGGTGACGGGATCGCATTGTCCTCGTCGTCGCTGGTGGGGCCGTCGAAACTGGCGTCGAAAGCGCCCAGTCGGCCTTCCATTTCCTTCACCTGGGCGGCGGTCACGCCCAGATCATCGGCGACCCGCTGGGCTTCCTCGGTGGTCAACCGGCCCAGGCGTTTTTTCTGGCCGCGCAGGTTGAAGAACAGCTTGCGCTGGGCCTTGGTGGTGGCCACCTTCACGATGCGCCAGTTCTTGATCACGTATTCGTGGATTTCCGCCTTGATCCAGTGCACCGCGAAGCTCACCAGGCGCACGCCTTTGTTGGGATCGAAGCGTTTGACGGCCTTCATCAGGCCCACATTGCCTTCCTGGATCAGATCGCCCAGGGGCAGCCCGTAGCCGGTGTAGCTGCGGGCGATATGAACAACGAACCGGAGATGCGCCAGCACCATATTGCGGGCGGCGTCCAGGTCATCCTGGAAGTACAACCGCTCCGCCAGCTGTCGCTCTTCCTCGACGCTGAGCACCGGCACGGAGTTGACCGCGCGGATGTAGGCGTCGAGGTCGTCGCCCGGCACCGCCAGCGGTAACGCTTGCGCCTTTTGCAGTTGTTGGGTGGTCATGTCCCTTCTCCCTGATTGGATGGGCTCGATATTAGCACTCGGTTTATATGAGTGCTAATAGCCGGGATAGTTCCCCGTCATTCAAACCTTCAATGGCTGCTATCAGCCTGCGACGGGGTCGGTGACGCCGTGGTGACGTGCATCAATATAGACGCCGTTGCCCGCCGTGAATTCCCCACTTTAGGGAACCCGGCGTCGGCGTGGGGTAAAGAAAGGAAAAACAGGCCCTAGAACTGCGGTTCGATGTCGCCCAGATGCCGGCTCACCGCCAGCCAGGCGCCGAGCAGCCCCAGGGTGCCGCTGAATAGCGGCAGTACCAGGCCGCTGGAGGCGGCCATGCCGGTTAGCGAGTGCTCGCTATCGTACAGCCTCAGCAACTCGTCGATGGGGCCGCCCAGCCACCATAGGGCCAGGCTGACCAGGATCAGCGCCAGCAGGCCTCCGGCGAAACCCACGCAGAAGCCGCTGTACAGGAAGGGGCGCCGCACGAAGCCGTCGGTGCCGCCGACGATCTTGATCACCACGATCTCCTCGCGGCGGCTTTCGATGGCCAGCCGAACGGTGTTCACCACCACCAGGACCACCGCCAGGGCCAGGCCCAGGGTGAGCACGCTGATCATCCGGTCGCCCAGCTCGATAATAGCGTGCAGGCGCCGCACCCAGGCCACGTCGAGCTGGGCGTTGTCCACTTCCGGCAGGCCGTTGAGGCGCCGTTGCAGGGCCTCGATCTGGCCGGGCGCCACATCCGCCGGGTAGACCACGATCAGCGGCGGCAGCGGGTTGTCCGGCAGGGCCTCGAGCACATCGCCGAAGCCGGACAGCGTTTTGAATTCGTCCAGGGCCTGCTCGCGGGTGATCACCTCGGTGCGCGCCACGGTATCGAAGCCGTCCCATTCCCGCGCCAGGGCGCGCTGGCGCTCCTCGCCGGTATCCAGTTGCAGGAACACGGACAGGTGCGCCTGGCCGTCCCAGCCCCGGGTCAGGGCGCGGGCGTTGTCCATCAACACCGCCAGGCCGGCGGGCAGCGCCAGGGCGATGGCGATCACCAACACCGTCATCAGGGTGCTGGTGGGCGCGGCGCGCATGCGGGCCAGGGCGTCGGTCAGGGAATCCCGGTGATGGTGGCGCCAGGCGGTGAACTGGTCACCCAGGGAAGTGCGCGTGCTGCGCGCCCCGGCGGGCCGCCGCTGGCGGGGAGGACGGGGATTACGGGCCACGGCGGTCCTCCCGGATGCCGGCGTAGAGCGCCAGGTCCTGGTCGCGCTGGGAGGCCGCTTCCTCGCCGTCGTGGATCAGACGGCCTTCGCGCAGGGTCAGCAGCCGATGCCGGTAGCGGGCGATCAGCGACAGATCGTGGGTGGCGATCAGCACCGCCACGCCGACCCGGGCGAAATCATGGAACAGATCCATGATCTCGGCGCTCAGCGCCGGGTCCAGGTTGCCGGTGGGCTCGTCGGCGAGCAGCAACGGCGGCTTGTTGACCACCGCCCGGGCGATGCCGATGCGCTGCTGTTCACCGCCGGACAGCATGATCGGGTTGAGCTTTTCCTTGTCCAGCAGGCCGACCTTGTCCAGGGCGGCGCGCACCCGCTTGCCGATGTCGGCGCGGGCGAAGCCGGCGATTACCAGCGGCAGGGCCACGTTGTCGAACACGCTGCGGTCGAACAGCAGCTGATGGTTCTGGTGCACCATGCCGATCTTGCGGCGCAGGAAGGGAATGTGGCGGCTGCCCACGCCGGTCAGGTTCTGGCCTTCCACGAACACCTGACCCTGGGTGGGGCGCTCGATCATCATGATCAGCTTCAGCAAGGTGGACTTGCCCGCCCCGGAATGCCCGGTCAGGAAGGTCAATTGCCCGGCGGGGCAGTTCAAAGCTGACCTGCCGCAGGGCGTCCTTGCCGTTCGGGTAGCGTTTGCCCACCCGGTCGAACTTGATCATGAATAGAGTCTCGCTTTGCTCGACGGCTTGCACGCTAACACGCTTCACGCTGGCACGCTTGAAAGCGTGGTGCGTGTCAGCGTGGTGTATGCAAGCGTTACGCGGTGACGTCCTCGAACAGCGCCTGCACGAACTCCTCGGCGTTGAACGGGCGCAGGTCCTCCAGGCGTTCCCCCACGCCGATAAAGCGGATCGGCAGCCCGGTGCGTTTGGCCAGAGCGAACAGGATACCGCCTTTGGCGGTGCCGTCGAGCTTGGTGAGCACCAACCCGGTCACACCGGCGGTATCGCGGAACTCCTCGGCCTGGTTGATGGCGTTCTGGCCGGTGCCGGCGTCCAGCACCAGCAGCACCTCGTGGGGGGCCTCCGGGGACAGCTTCTTCATCACCCGGGTGACCTTGGAAAGCTCCTCCATCAGGTTGCCGCGGGTGTGCAGGCGCCCGGCGGTGTCGGCGATCAGCACGTCGGCGCCCCGCGACTGGGCCGCCTGCACCGCGTCATAGACCACGCTGGCGGAGTCCGCGCCGGTGTGCTGGGCCACCACCGGAATGTCGTTGCGCTCACCCCACACCTGCAATTGCTCCACGGCGGCGGCGCGGAAGGTGTCACCGGCGGCCAGCATCACGCTGCGGCCCTCGGCCTTGAAGCGGCACGCCAGCTTGCCGATGGTGGTGGTCTTGCCGACCCCGTTCACGCCCACCATCAGAATCACATAGGGCTTTTTCGAGGTGTCGATTTCCAGCGGGCGGTCCACCGGCACCAGCAGATTGCGCAGTTCTTCCTGCAGGGCTTCATAGAGGGCGTCGGCGTCCACCAGCTCCTGGCGACCGACCCGCTCGGTGAGGTTGCCAATGATGGTGTCGGTGGCCTCCACGCCCACGTCCGCCACCAGCAACTGGGTCTCGATCTCCTCGAAGATCTCGTCGTCGATCTCCTTGGCGCCCACCAGCAGGTCCGCCAGGCCCTTGCCCAGGTTCTTGCTGGTCTTGCTCATGCCCTGCTTCATGCGCGACCAGAAGCCGCCGCCTTCGCCGGCGGACTCCGGGGCGGGGGCGGGCTGCTCGACGGGCGCCGTCGGGGTGGCCGGTTCGGCGCGCACCGGTTCCGGCGGGGCCGGCTCGGAGGGCGCGGGCTCGGCGGGGGCCGGTTCCGGTGACCCGGGTTCCGCCGGCGTGTCGCTATCGGGCTCCGCCCGGTCGCTGGACGGCGCCGGCTCCGGCTTGTCCTCGGGCTTGCGCCGGAACATGCGCGAGAAGAAGCCGCCTTTCTGCGCTTCCTCGTTGCGATCGTCGTCGCGGGCGTCGTCGTTCATCGGGTCGGGTCCTGTGGGGTCGAATGCGGGGCGGTCGGTATGCTACCACCATGGGGGCGGGCAAAAAACGCCGGGGGGCCGCAACACGCTTGCACGCTTACACGCAACACGCTTGCACGCAACACGCTTACACGCTTACACGCCAGACCCGTTGCGGAGATCCATGGCGTGTTTTCTGCCGCGCATGCAGTAAACACACCTTACCTTTCAGGTCAGGGTTTAGCGTGCCAGCGTGCAGGCGTGCAAGCGTGCAAGCGTGCAGGCGTGCAAGCGTGCAAGCGTGCAAGCGTGCAAGCGTGTTGCGTGTAAGCGTGCCAGCGCTCCCCTCAATGCGCCCCGGCCGGCGCCCCCTGGCCGGCCACGCCACGGCGGATGATGAACACCAGCGGCACCATGCACAGGAACAGAATCGCCATGAATTTGAACACGTCCAGGTAGCCCAGCATGCTGGCCTGGTTGAGCAGGTCCTGATACAGCATACCGTGGCTGGCCAGGTCGCCGGCGCCGGTGGCCTGGCCGATTTGATGAATCTGGTCCTGGTAGGCCGGGTTGTAGGGCGTGATCTCCTCGGCCAGCCGCGACTGATGGAACTGGCTGCGCCGGGCCAGCAGGGTGGTGGCCAGGGAGATGCCGATGCTGCCGCCCAGGTTGCGGGCCAGATTGATGATCGCCGAGGCGTCGTTGGATTTCTCCATCGGCAGGCCGTCGTAGGCGGCGGTGCTGATCGGGATGAACAGAAAACCCAACGCCGATGCCTGCAGCACCCGGGCCAGCATGATGGTGTTGTAGTCCGCTTCCAGGCTGAAGCCGGTCATGGTGTACAGTCCGATGCCGCTGACCAGGAAGCCGAAGCCGATCAGATAGCGGGTCTGCACCTTGCCCACCAGCCGCCCCACCAAGGGCATCAGGCAGATGATGGCGATGCCGCCGGGGGTCAGTACCAGGCCCGCCTGGGTGGCGGTGTAGCCCATCAGTTCCTGCACATAGAGCGGCAGCACCGCGGTGCTGGCCAGCAGCACGAAGCCCAGGATCATCATGAACAGGTTGGCCACCGCGAAGTTGCGGTTGCGGAACAGGTGCACATCGACGATCGGGTCCTTGTCGTACCACTCCCAGATCAGGAAGGCGATCAGCCCCACCGCCGCCAGGCAGGTCATGGCCAGAATAAAGCCGGAATGCCACCAGTCGTCCTGCTGGCCCCGATCGAGCATGATCTGCAGGGCGCCCAGGCCCACCACCAGCAGGCTGAAGCCGATCAGATCCACCCGGGGCCGTTTGCCAGCGCGCTTGTGGCGCGCTTCCTTCATGTAATCCGGGTCGCGGATCAGCGCCTGCACCAGGGGAATCAGAATCAGCCCCACCGGCAGGTTGATCAGGAATACCCAGCGCCAGGAGAAATGGTCGGTGATCCAGCCGCCCAGGGTGGGCCCGATGGCCGGCGCGAACACCACGGCGATGCCGTACATGGCGAAGGCCATGCCGCGCTTGGCCGGCGGGAAGGCGTCCGACAGGATCGCCTGGGACACCGGCTGCAGGCCGCCACCGGTGATGCCCTGCAGGCAACGGAACAGGATCAGCGTGCCCAGGGTGGGCGCCAGCCCGCAGGCCAGGGAGGTGACCGTGAAGCCGGCGATGCAGATCATGAAGAAGCGCTTGCGGCCGAGTACGTTGGACAGCCAGCCGCTGATCGGCAGCACCACCGCGTTGGTCACGGTGTAGGAGGTCAGCACCCAGGTGGCTTCGTCCTGGGTGGCGGACAGCCCGCCGGCGATGTGCAGCAGGGCGACGTTGGCGATGGAGATGTCGAGCACCTCCATGAAGGCGGCGATGGCCACCACCGGGGCGATTACCCAGGGGCTCACGTTGTTGCGCGCCCCCGGGGTGCCGGCGCGGACGGAATCAACGGCCATGACGGTTCTCCTGGTGGACGCGGGACTCAGGAGGCACGGTCATCGCCGCCCCGGTTGGCGGCCACGATGTCGGCGATCAGCGCGTCCACCTCGCTTTGGTCGCGCCGGTACACGTCGGTCTCGAAGCGGGCGCCGGACACCGGCGCCTCGGCCAGGGTGCGGCCGTCCCGGTCCCGGGTTTCCACGGTGACTTCCATGGACAGCCCCACCCGCAGCGGGAAATCGCGCAGGTCGTCGCCGTCCAGGCGGATGCGCACCGGCACCCGCTGCACCACCTTGATCCAGTTGCCGGTGGCGTTCTGCGCCGGCAGCAGCGCGAAGGCATTGCCGGTGCCGGCGGCCAGCCCGGCCACCTTGCCATGGTAGACGTGGTCGTCGCCGTACAGGTCGGCGGTCAGTTCCACCGGCTGGCCGATGCGCACATGGGTGAGCTCGGTTTCCTTGTAGTTGGCGTCCACCCACACCTGGTCCAGGGGCACCACCGCCATCAGCTTGCCGCCGGGCTGCACCTCCTGGCCCACTTGCACGCCGCGCTGGGCCACATAGCCGTCGGTGGGCGCCAGAATGCGGGTGCGTTGCAGGCGCAGCCAGGCCTGGCGCAGGTCCGCTTCCGCGCGCAGCACCTGGGGATGATCCTCCAGGCTGGTGCCGGCCACCGCGGCGCGGCTGGCGGCCAGTTGATGGCGGGCTTCCTGGTAGGAGGCGCGGGCGGTTTCCAGCTCGGTCTCCGCGTGCTGGAAGTCCTGGGTGGAGATGCCGCGCACCTGCTTGAGCTCCCGGGCCCGCTGATAGTCGCGGCGGGCCTGCTCCAGGGAGGCCTTGCGCAGGGTCACGGTGGCGTTGAGCTGGTCGGCCTGGTCGAACAGCCGGCGCACCTCGCGCACGGTCTGCGCCAGGTTGGCCTTGGCCTGTTCCAGGGCCACGCGGGCGTCGGTGTCATCCAGGGTGACCAGCAGGTCGCCGGCGGCCACCCGGTCGGTGTCCTCGGCGTGGATCGATACCACGGTGCCGTTCACCTGGGGCGAGACGCTGACCACGTTGCCGCCCACGTAGGCGTCCTCGGTGGTGATGTGGAAGCGGCCCCACAGCAGCCAGTAGGCCAGGTAGCCGGCGGCGGCGATCACCACCACCAGGGCGAGAATCAGAAGCAGGCGTTTGCGTTTGCCGCCGTTGTTGTCGGCGGGGCTGTCATTGTTGGTGGGGCTGTCGCCGGACGGTTGAGGCGCGGTGTGGTCCGGGTGGGTGGAGGTGTCGTGCTCGGCCATGAAAGGTCTCCGGCGTTCAGGGGGCGGTCGGCGCGGCGGCCGTCCGGTCGTTCCGTTCGGGGGTGGCGCTCCACCAGCCGCCGCCCAGGGCGTGGTAGAGCGCGGCGGTGTTCACGTAGCGTTGGCGCACCGCGTCGATGCGCGACAACAGCGCCTGGTTGTAGCGTTGCTCGGCGCTGAGCACGTCCAGATAGCCGGCGGCGCCGGCCCGGTACTGCTTGCGCACCAGCGCCAGGCTGTCGCGGTTGGCTTCCAGGGAGTGATCGCGGGCATTGAGGCCGTCGGCGTCGCGCTGGATGGCGTCGAGCACGTCGGCCACCTGCACGAAGGCGCCCAGCACGGTGTCCCGATAGTGGGCGTACTCCGCTTCCCAGGCGGCCTGGGCGGCTTTTTTGTTGGCGCGCAGGGTGCCGCCGTGGAACAGCGGCGCGGTGAGATCGGCGCCCAGGCTCCAGACCTTGGCGGCGGGTTCGAACAGGGCGTCGCCATGGTTGGCCACGGAGCCCAGGCTGGCGGTGAGATTCAGGTTGGGATAGAGCCGCGCGGTGGCCAGGCCCACCCGGGCGTTGGCGGCGTGCAGCTGTTCTTCCGCCGCCAGGATATCGGGACGCTGGCGCACCAGTTCGGAGGGCAGGCTGACCGGCAACTCCGCCGGCAGGTTCAGGTCCGCCAGTGACAGCGGCGGCGCCCGGAAGGTGGACGGGTCGGCGCCCACCAGCCGTGCCAGGGCATGTTCGGTGGTGGCCAGATCGTGGCGCAGGGTGGGCAGTTGCGCCTGGCTGTCGGCCAGTTGCGCGCGGGCGCGCAGCACGTCGGCGTAGGCCACGGAGCCGGCCTGTTCCTGCTCGCTCAGCAGTTCCGCCTGATCGCGCTGCAGGCGCACGATGGTCTCGCTGGCGGCGAGCCGGTCGCGCAGGGCGGCCAGCCGCACCGTGGTCACCACCACGTTGTCCACCAGGGTCAGCATGCTGCCGCGCAGCAGGTTTTGTGCGTATGCCACCTGGGCCACCTGGGCTTCGGTTTCCCGGTCCGAGGCGTGGAACAGATCCAGGTCATAGCTCAACGCCAGCCTTGCCTCGTAGAGGTTGAAGACGTTGTTGAACATGGGATTGTCCTGGCCGATCCGCGCGCCGTTGGAGCGCTGGCGGGTGGCGCCGCCGGACAGATCCAGGTCGGGCAGGTCGGAGCCGGACACCGCCTCCAGCTGATGGGCGGCCTGGCGCAGGCTGGCCTGGCTGGCGCGCAGCGACGGGCTGTTCTCCATGGCCTGGCGGATCAACGCGTCCAGCGCCGGGGATCCGAACAGCCGGTACCAGTCGGCGGCGATGGGCGCGCCCTCGGTGAATCTCTGGGCGCCGCCGCCGGGGCCGTCGGTGCGGGCGGTCTCGCCGACCGGCGCGCGCACCTGGTAATCCTCGGCCAGCTTGTCCGCCGGCGATTGGAAGTCCGGGCCCACCGCGCAGGCGCCCAGCGTCAGCGCCATCAGCGCGACCAGCATGGGGCGCCGCCAGCGGCGAACGGGGATAAGGGAACTGGGCATGAAACGCCTCCCGATGAAGTCGGGCAACATTCTTGAACAGTCCAATGACAAAATCAATCGATTGAATTAATATTGGCCTTTTCACGCCACCGGAACCCAGCATGGCCAAGCCCGGCACCGGGCCCGCGACGGGCCCTGAATCCGCCTCCTCCACAGGGCATGCCCGCGGCGAATCCGCGCGCAGCGAAGCTACCCGCAAGCGGCTGATCGACGCTGGCCTGCGCCTGTTCAGCCGTCAGGGCTTCGACGCCGTCAGTACCCGGGCCCTGGCCAACGCCGCCAAGGCCAATCTGGCCGCCATCCCCTACCACTTCCAGTCCAAGGAAGGGCTCTATCGGGCGGTGGCCTGGCGCATCGTGGAAACCGTGCGTCCAGCCATGGAGCACGCCGTGGTGGAAGTGCGTGATCGCCACGCCGATGGCGTCACCGACCTGGCCCGGGCCCGCGAGGACGTGGCGTTGCTGGTCGGCGCCCTGCTCGAGAAGATTCTTGCTCAGCGCGACAAGTACGAGATCGGCTACTTTCTGCTGCGCGAGCAGATGCAGCCCACCGCCGCCATGGACATCCTGTACGACGAACTGATCCAGCCGGTGCACGAGTTGATGGCGCGTCTGGTGGGGCCGTTGCGCGGCAAACCGGAAACCGATCCGGATGTGATCATCGAAGTGCAGGCGTTGTACGGTGAGGCCATCGTGTTCGGCGTGCACCGCACCACGCTGATCCGGCGCCTGGGGGTGAAGCGCCTGGAAGACGATCACCTGGCGCGCATCGCCCGGGTGGTGCGTGAAACCCTGCTGCGTCAGTTTCCTCTCTCCGAACCGCCGGTGCTCTGAGCCCCCGGCGCCGGAACCTTCCCGGCGTCCGATCAGTCCTACCCGGTTATGGCCGCCGACGGCTCGCGTCGGCGGGGGCTAACCATCATAATCGCCGGTTCCCTGACCCCGGTCGTTCAGAGGAAAACGCATGAAAAAACTGTGGATCGCCCTGGCGTTGAGCCTGGTCGCGGTGACCGCGCGGGCGGACCTGCCCACCCATGAATTCCAGCTCGATAACGGCCTGGACGTGCTGGTGCGCGAGGATCATCGCGCTCCGGTGGTCACCGTGATGATCTGGTTCAAGGCCGGCAGCATCGACGAGGCGCCCTACGAAACCGGCGTCGCCCATCTGCTTGAGCACATGATGTTCCGCAACAGCAAGCATCTGGCCCCCGGTGAATTCTCGCGCACCGTGGCGCGCTTCGGCGGCAGCGACAACGCCTTCACCAGCTTTGATTTCACCGCCTATTACCAGCAGTACGAGGCCTCGCGGCTGCCGCTGGCCTTGGAACTGGAAGCCGAGCGGCTCAAGAACCTGCGCATCGAGGACGAGGACTTCCAGCGCGAGCTGCAGGTGGTGATGGAAGAGCGGCGCCAGCGCACCGACGACAAGCCCACCGCCCTGGCCTGGGAGAAATTCCAGGCGGTGGCGCGGCCCGGCACCGGCTATGCTCACCCGATCATCGGCTGGCGGGACCAGCTTGCCCAGCTCAAGCCGGAGCAGGCGCGCAGCTGGTACCGACGCTTTTATGTGCCCGGCAACGCCACCCTGGTGATCGCCGGTGATGTCACCGAGGCCGAGGCCCGGCCCCTGGTGGAAAAGTTCTTCGGCGCCATCGCCGCCGGCGAGACCCCGCCGCGTCCGGAGCCGACGCTGAATCCGCCCGCTGGCGAGCGGCGCATGACCTTGCGGCTGCCGGTGCGGGTGCCGGCGCTCTACATGCTTTATAACGTGCCCTCCCTGACCACCGCCGAGGACCCGGCTACCTTCTACGCTTTGACCATGCTCGGTGGCGTGCTGGACGGTGGCCTCAGTGCCCGCGTGGAAAGCAACCTGGTGCGCGGCCAGCGCCTGGCCGCCGGCGCCGGCGCCGGTTACGACGGCCTGCAGCGCGGCAACGGCACCTTTACCTTCAGCGCTTCCCCGAACCCGGGCGTCAGCCTGGATGACCTGGAGGCCGCGTTCGAGAAGGAAGTGCGCAAGATCGCTGAACAGCCCCCCAGCGCCGAGGAGATGGACCGGGTGCGTGCCGGGGTGTTGGCCGGCCAGGTCTATCAGCGTGATTCGGTGATGGGCCAGGCCATGGAGCTGGGCCGCCTGTCGGTGCTGGGCGTGGATTGGCGCCTGGCCGAGCAGTTCGACGACAACCTGGCGAAGGTGACCCCCGAACAGGTGCAACAGGCGGCCCGTGACTGGCTGGTGGCCGAACGCCGCGCCGTGGCCCATGTGATTCCGGAGGAGCAGCAATGAAGATGGCAGCCCACAGTCCCCTGAAGATGGTCGTCGCGGCGCTCTGCACTCTGGCTCTGGCCGGTTGCGCCGGGTTTCCCACCAGCGCCCGGCAGGTAAGCCAGGCGGAACCAGCGGCGCCGGAGCTGGCGATTCAGTCCTGGCAAACCGATCAGGGCGCCAAGGTGCTGTTCGTGCCGTCCGAGGCGCTGCCGATGCTGGATGTGCGCCTGGTGATGCACGCCGGCGGCGCCCGTGACGGCGACCAGCCCGGCCTGGCCTCCCTGACCAGTGCCCTGATCGGCGAAGGCGCCGAGGGGCTGAGCGTGGACGACATCGCCCGTGGGTTCGAGGATCGGGGCGCCAGCTTCTCCACCGGCAGCTATCAGGACATGGGGGTGATCAGCCTGCGCACCCTGTCCAGGCCGGCCTGGCGCGATGACGCCGTGGATCTGCTGGCGCGGGTGATCGGCCAGCCCACTTTCCCCCAGGATGCCCTGGATCGCCTGCGTACCCGTGCCCTGCAAGGGCTGAAGATGGAAAAGCAGGTGCCCGGCCCGCAGGTGGAAAAGGCCTTCCAGCGCGTGGTATTCGGTGATCACCCCTACGGCCATGCGGATTCCGGCACCCTGGAGAGCCTGCCCGGCATTACCCGGGAAGATCTGCGCCGCTTCCATGAGCGCTATTACGCCGCCGGCAACACGGTCATCGCCCTGGTGGGTGACGTCAGCCGCGAGCGGGCCGAGGCGATCGCCGCCGAGCTCAGCGCGGCACTGCCCGAAGGCGGCCCGGCGCCGGAGATGCCGCGCGCGGAAAAACCCGCCGCGCGGGTCACCGAGCACCTCACCTTCCCGTCCAACCAGACCCACATCCTGATCGGCGGCCAGGCCACCTGGCGCGGCAACCCGGACCACGCGGCGCTCTATGTGGGCAACTACATTCTCGGCGGTGGCGGTTTCGCCTCCCTGCTCACCCAGGAGGTACGCGAGAAGCACGGCTATGTGTACGGTGTGTCCAGCTACTTCCAGCCGATGGCCGCCGGCGGGCCCTTCCGCCTGCAGCTGCAGACCGCCAACGACAACGCCGACCAGGCCCTGGGGCTGACCATGGGCATCCTGCGTGACTTCATCGCCAACGGCCCCACCCAGGAACAGCTCGACAACGCCAAGGCCAACATTCTTGGCCGCCGGGCACTGGAAACCGCCGACAACGGCGATATCATCGGCCAGCTTGGCGCCATCGGCTTCTATGATCTGCCCCTGGATTATCTCCAGCGCTTCAACCGGCAGGTCAAGGCGGTCACGGTGGCGGACATTCGCGAGGCGTTCCAGCGTGCCCTCGACGCCGACCGGCTGGCCATCGTCAGCATCGGCCCGGAGGCGCCGCGTCTGCCACAAGGCGGGAAGAATGAAACCCAGGGGCAAGACCAGTAGGGGCCAGATCCGGATCATCGGCGGCGAGCGGCGTGGCCACCGGCTGCACTTCGTCGATCAGCGCGGCGATCTGCGGCCGTCCTCGGATCGCATGCGCGAAACGCTGTTCAACTGGCTGCAGGCGGACGTGCCCGGTGCCCGGGTGCTGGACCTGTTCGCCGGCTCCGGTGCCCTCGGCGCGGAAGCGCTCAGCCGTGGCGCCGCCCACGCCGTGCTGGTGGAGCGCAAGCGCGAGCGCTGCACCGACCTGAGCCGGCAACTGGAGCCGCTGTTCGGCGAGCGGGTGCGGGTGCGCTGCGCGGACGCCCTCAAGTGGCTGCCGCGCAGCAGCGAGCGCTTTGATCTGGTGTTCATCGACCCGCCCTATGATCTGGGGCTGGCGGAACCGGCCTGCGCCGCCCTGGAAGAGCTGGGCCTGCTCGCCGACGGCGCCCTGATCTACGTGGAGTCCCGGCGTCAGGCGGACGCCCCGGCGGTGCCGGATGGCTGGGAACGGATACGGCAAAAAGACGGCGGGGATGTGCGCGCCGAGCTTTACCGCAAACAATAGCGGCTTGCGCCGCGATACAGGGTACAGGATGAAGGATACAGCAGATGGCCCGGTGCCTTCCCTTCATCCTGTATCCTGCATCCTGAATCGCGGCCACGGGCCGCATGTTTTTTGGAGGTCATCTTGAGTCTTGCCATAGGGGCGGTGATCGCCGGCCTGGTGATTCTGATCTGGAGCGCCGACCGGTTCGTGGACGGCGCCTCCGCCACCGCCCGCCACGCGGGCATGCCGACCCTGCTGATCGGCATGCTGGTGATCGGCTTCGGTACCTCCGCGCCGGAAATGGTGGTCTCGGCGCTGGCGTCCCTGGACGGCAATCCGGGGCTGGCCCTGGGTAATGCCTACGGCTCCAACATCACCAACATTGCGTTGATCCTCGGCGTCACCGCGATCATCAGCCCGATCGCCGTGCAATCCACGGTGCTGCGCCGGGAACTGCCGGTGCTGGCGGTGATTACCGTACTGTCCGGCTACCAGTTGCTCGACGGCCAGGTCAGCGGCCTGGATGCCGCGGTGTTGCTGGTGGTGTTCGCCGGCCTGATGGGCTGGTCCGTGTATCAGGGCATGAGCGGCCAGGGCGACCCCTTGGGCGGCGGCGTGGAAGGTGAACTGGAGGCGCAGCCTCTTCCTCTGGGCCGGGCGCTGTTCTGGCTGGTTACCGGGCTGGTGCTGCTGGTGGTCAGTTCCCGGTTGCTGGTGTGGGGGGCGGTGTTCATCGCCGAATCCCTGGGGGTCAGCGATCTGATCATCGGGCTGACCGTGGTGGCGGTGGGAACCTCCCTGCCGGAGCTGGCCTCCGCTCTGGCGGCGGTGCGCAAGAACGAGCACGATCTGGCGCTCGGCAATGTGCTAGGCTCGAATCTGTTCAACACCCTGGCGGTGGTCGGCATCGCCGGCGCCATCACGCCGGTGCCCACCGAGCCGGCGGTGCTGTACCGCGACTGGGTGGTGATGGCGGCGCTCACTCTGGCCCTGTTCGTGTTCGGCTACGGTTTTCGGGGCGCCGGCACGGGCCGCATCAACCGTTTTGAAGGCGCGATTCTGCTCGCCGCCTACCTGGGGTACACCGGCTATCTGATCAGCACTCTGGTCACCGCGCCGGGCGCCGGCGGCTGACGCCGGCCCGCCAACAAGGAGAAACAATGCGCGCGCCGCTGGAACAGAAATCCTTCCTGGCCCTGCTGCTGTTGGTCAGCGTGGCCTTCATGTGGGTGCTCAAGCCGTTCTTCGCGCCCATCTTCTGGGCCTGCGCCGTGGCGCTGATTTTCTATCCCGCCCAGCAGAGGCTGCTGCGCAAGTGGCCGGGGCGGCCCAACCTGGTGGCGCTGACCACGCTGCTGATCTGCACCGTGGTGGTGGTGATTCCGGTGCTGGCGGTGGCCGCCTCCTTCGTCACCGAGGGCGTGGCCATGTACCAGAAGCTGCAGCAGGGCGATCTGGACCCGCAGAAATACATCGATGCCTTCCGTACCGGTTTTCCCTCCGCCTACCACCTGCTGGAGCGCGCCGGCGTGGAATTCGGCAATCTGGGCGAGCAGCTGATCAATGGGCTGAAGAGCGCCGGCCAGTTCCTTGGCAAGCGCGCCCTGGCAGTGGGCCAGAACACCTTCCAGTTCTTCATCGATCTGGGCCTGATGCTGTATCTCACTTTCTTCCTGCTGCGCGACGGGCCCAAGCTGGTGAACATGCTGATCCGCGCGCTGCCCCTGGGCGACGACCGGGAGATCCTGCTGTTCAACAAGTTCGCCGAAATCACCCGGGCCACCATCAAGGGCAATCTGGTGGTGGCGGCGGTGCAGGGCGCCCTGGGCGGTCTCATCTTCTGGATACTGGGCATCCCGGCGGCGCTGCTGTGGGGCGTGGCCATGGCCCTGCTGTCGCTGATCCCGGCGGTGGGCGCGAGCTTGATCTGGCTGCCGGTGGCGCTGTATTTGTATGCCGTGGGCGACGTCGCCGAGGCGGTGATCCTGGCCGCCTTCGGCGCCGTGGTGATCGGCCTGGTGGACAACCTGCTCCGGCCGATCCTGGTGGGCCGCGACACCAAGCTGCCGGACTATGTGGTGCTGTACTCCACCCTCGGCGGGCTGGCGCTGTTCGGGATCACCGGTTTCGCCCTGGGACCGCTGCTGGCGGGCCTGTTCGTGGCCTTCTGGCAGATCTTCATTCAGGAATTCAACACGGAACCGGCGGACGTGGACATTGGTCCTACCGGAGACGAATAACAGGGACGGAATCCCGGGGAGACGATCATGAATCTGTTGTATTTCACGCCGCTGGTGGTAGCCGCCGCCGTGGCCAGCAGTTGCGGGGACGACGATGACGACGGCCTCGGTTCACTGCGTTCCGACGCCTCGGTGTTCTATTACAACCAGATCACCAGCAACGGCGCCGCCGATCAGAGCGACCTGACCGTGGATGTAAGCCTGGAAGGCGATGACAGTGACAGCGCAGCCGGCATCGGTTATTCCCGCGAGGATGAAGGCCCCGAGTTAAGAGTGAGAATCGACGAGGGCAGTGACAACAGGGACAATAGCGTCGCTTTGGGAGGTACAAGTTCGAGTGGCGCCACTTTATTCCAGGAACGGTTGAGACTGAACAACAACGCGTATTACACGGCAGTATCCTATGGGGATACCACCCGTGGTAATACGCGGGTGGCGGTTTTTCAGCAGGATCAGAGCGATGTCCAGAGCGGCACCGCGCGCTTCCGGGTCATCAACACCGTTGATCCCAGCACCATTGATAACGCTTACTCGTTCGACTTGCGGTACAACGACGCCGGGGCAGGCACCTATTTCGCAACGAATCTGCGTTTGGGAGATGCATCGGAATATCAGACGACGGACTCCGGTCGTCTGAATCTGGTGGTGGCGAATAATGGGTTTGATCCCGAGGAGCGGTTTGCCCGTGCCGATTGCTCTCTCAACGGAGGGCGTAGCTATGATGTGATCCTCGCCGTTGAGGATCCGTTGGATCCGCCCGAGAGCGAAAGTGAAGCCGATGGCGGACTGGTGCTCTACTGCCATCCCCAGGAACGCAACTGAGGGCGCCCCTGTTCGGCATTGTGTTTCCCGAACCAGCGGTTAGCATGGCCGGGTCCGTTAGCCGGGGGAAGCGCCTTGCCCGCCATTCATACCCGCGAGCCGGCGCTGATATTGCGCGCTGGCGCGCAAGCTCGACAGCACCTTATTGATCACGGCCTGCGCGCCGAGGACGTGGACATCCTGCCCGGCGCCGCCGGCGGCCCCAAGGCGGTGGGGCTGGCCGGCCTGGACCGGGCCGTGTTCGGCGATTTCCTGCCCCGGGCGCCGCGCCCGCGTACCCTGATCGGCGCTTCCATCGGCAGCTGGCGGTTCGCCGCCGTGGCCGGCGCCCGGGACGGTCGCGACGCCGCTCACCGGCTGGCGCGGCTGGCCGATCTGTACACTTCCCAGCGTTTTCCCAAGGGCGTGACTCCCCGGGAAGTCACGCGACGCTGCGAGAAGATGCTGGCGGACCTGCTCGCCGACAGCGACGACCGTATTCTCACCAACCCGGATTACCGGCTGGTGGTGGTGATCCGCAGCCGGGGCGCGATTGGTGGCGACCGCCCCCTGGGCCTGGGGCTCGGCCTGGCCGGGGTGATCGGCGGCAATCTGCTCAGCCGTCGCGCCCTGGGCGCGTTCATGGAGCGGGGCCTTGCCTACACCGGCGAACCAGAGCTGCCCCTGGAAGAGCTGCGCGACTTCACCACCCATGCCATTCCCCTGGATGTGAAGAACCTGCGCGCGGTACTGCTGGCCAGCGCCGCCATTCCCATGGTGTTGGAGGGGGTGCGCGACATCCCCGGCGCGCCGCCCGGCGTGTACCGGGACGGCGGGCTGCTGGATTACCACCTGGACCTGCCCTATCGCAGCGAGGGGCTGGTGCTGTATCCGCACTTCACCGACCGGGTGATCCCCGGCTGGTTCGATAAACCCCTGCGCTGGCGAAAGGGCGACGCCGGACGGTTGTCACGCACCCTGCTGGTGGCGCCCTCGGCGGATTACCTGGCGCGGCTGCCGGACGGCAAGCTGCCGGACCGCTCCGACTTCAAGCGCTACCTGGGCGACGACCCGGCCCGCGAGCGGGCCTGGCGCACGGCCATCGACGAGAGCCGGCGGCTGGGCGACGAGTTCCTGGAGTTGGTGGAGACCGGCAAGTTCGCGGACCGCCTTACGCCGCTGTGATGATCGCGACTGAAGCGGTACGCCGCCCGGTCGCTCCTACAAGGCCAAGGGGGGGCTGTAGGAGCGACTTCAGTCGCGATGCTCCCCGTCCATGCGGCCACCCCTCCTGTGTTAGGCTTGCCGCTCCCGTAATCCGCCGGAGCCTCCGTGCGCCACGCCGATTCCTCCCTGACCCGTCAGATCTGGCAGCAAACCTGGCCCATGACGCTGGGCGCCCTGTCGCTGCTGGGCTTCAATCTGGTCGACAGCGTCTTCGTGGCGCGCCTGGGCACCGAGCCCCTGGCCGCCCAGTCGTTCACCTTCCCCCTGGTGTTTCTCACCATCGGCGTGCAGGTGGGCATGGGCATCGCCATCGCCGCCCTGATCTCCCGGGCCATCGGCGCCGGCGAGGAACACCGGGCCGGGCGCCTGGGGGTGCTGGTGCTCACCGGCGGCGGCGCCGTCATGGCGGTATTGCTGTTCCTGTTGTGGGCATTGCAGGACCCGGCCTTCGCCCTGCTCGGCGCCAGCGAGCGCATCCGCGAGGTGATCCGGCCGTTTTGGAACATTCAGGTGTGCGCCTCCTGGGCCAGCGCCATGATGTATTTCGGCTACAGCCTGTTCCGCGCCCACGGCAATACCCGCTTCCCGGGGACCATGATGATGGTCACCAGCCTGCTGAACCTGGTCCTCGACCCATTGCTGATCTTCGGCCTCGGGCCGGTGCCGGCCCTGGGCCTGGAGGGCGCCGCCTGGGCGTCGCTGGCGGCGTTCGTCAGCGGCGGCCTGGTCACCGCTTTCTTCCTGCGCGGGCGCGGCTGGCTGGAGCTCGACCAGGTGCTGGCGGAGGTGCGCGTTTCCGCCGGCCCGTTCGCCCACATCGCCGGGCCCGCCATGGTCAGCCAGCTGATGCCGCCCCTGGCGGCCATGCTCGCCACCGGCCTGGTGGCGCGGCTGGGGGAATCGGCGGTGGCCGCCTGGGGCCTGACCAGCCGCCTGGAAAGCTTCTCCATCGTGCTGGTGCTGGGCATGACCATGGCGCTGCCGCCCTGGCTGGGCCGCTGCTACGGCGCCGGCCGCTGGGAAGAGGTGGAGCGGGTGATGGCCGCCGCCGCGCGCATGGTGGTGATCTGGCAGGTGCTGCTGGGGTTGTTGGTGGCGCTGTGCGCCGCGCCCCTGGCGGCGTTGCTGGTGGACAGCCCGGCGGTACGTGACGCCCTCACCCGGCTGATCCGCTTCCTGCCGCCCAGCTACGGGCTGCTCGGCGTGTGCATGCTGGTGGTATCGGCCAGTAACGCCCTGGGCTGGCCCATGCGCGCCATGCTGATTTCCTTCCTGCGCCTGTTCGCCTGCTACTTGCCGTTGCTATGGCTGGGCGCCTGGCTGGGCGGGCTCACCGGGCTGGCCATCGGCGCCGGCGCCGGCAACCTGCTCGCCGGCGCCATGGCCTGGACCTTCTACAAGAAAGGCCTGCGCCGCCACCTGGATGCTCTGTAGGCCCGTAGGAGCGGCCGGGCGGCGTACCGCTTCAGCCGCGATTCGGCGTTTGAGCATCACCCCACCGCCGGATCGCGGCTGAAGCCGTTCCTACCGGGAGTCCCACCGGGTGAATGGGGGGGGGCTGCTCCTTGGCACCCGGCGGTTGAGTGGTTATCTTCATTCGCGAAAAACCATTCCAATAACAGGGCCTCCGGGTCCAATTCTCACCAGGGGAGAGTGTATGTCTGTTTCCATGTCACTGCGGGCGCCGCTGGCGGCCGCCCTGCTGCTGGTCTGTGCCGGCGCCCAGGCGGCCACCGATCTGAAAGAGCGCGTCGCCGAGCTGGCCGAGGCCCAGGGGGACCGTCTCGAAAGTACCTTCAAGCACTTGCACGCCAATCCGGAGCTGGGTTTCCAGGAAACCGAAACCGCCAAGATGGTCAGCAAGCGTCTCAAGAAGCTCGGCTACAAGGTGCACACCGGCATCGGTGGCACCGGCGTGGCGGCGGTGCTGAAAAACGGCGATGGGCCGGTGGTGATGTTCCGCAGCGACATGGATGGCCTGCCTCTGAAAGAAGAGACAGACCTGGATTACGCCAGCCGCAAGCAGGTGACCCTGGATGACGGCAGCAAGGTGCACGTGACCCACGCCTGCGGCCACGACGCTCACGTAAGCTGGTTGCTGGGCATCGCCCGGGTGATGCGTGATACCCGTGATGACTGGTCCGGCACCCTGGTGCTGGTGGCGCAGCCGGCGGAGGAACTGCTCGAAGGCGCTCAGGCCATGGTCGATGATGGTCTCTACGATAAGGTGCCCAAGCCGCAACTGCTGATCAGCGCCCACGTTTTCCCGGCCTGGCCCTCGGGCACCATGGCGGTGCGCGCCGGTCGCCGCATGGCCGGCAGCGATCAGCTGGACGTCACCCTGCACGGGGTCGGTGGTCATGGCTCCATGCCGCAAGTCACCGTTGACCCGGTGGTGATGGGCGCCCGTTCGGTGATGGCTTACCAGACCATCGTCAGCCGCAACGTGGACCCGCAGAAACCGGCGGTGCTTACCGTCGGCGCCAGCCAGATCGGCGAAGCCAACAACGTGATTTCGGAAACCGGCGTGCTGAAACTGAACCTGCGCTGGTACGAAAAATCGGTACGCGATCAGATGATCGAGGCGATCAAGCGGGAAACCAACGGCATCGCCCGGGCCGCCGGCGTGGCCGACGACAACATGCCCGAATACACCTTCAAGGGGTACTCCGAGCCGGTCTATAACGACGAAGCCCTGGCCAGGCACGCCCAGGGCCTGCTGGCCGACGGCCTCGGCAAGGACGCGTTGATGCCCGGTTTCCCGCCGGTGATGGGCTCCGAGGATTTCCCCATGCTGGTGGCCGGCATCGAGGACACCAAGACCCTGTTCATGGAAGTGGGCGGTGGGCCCGCGGACGTGGTCAAGCCCTACATGGCGACGGGCAAACTGCCGCCGATGAACCACAACCCCAAGTTCGAAATCATCGAACCGCGCCGGGTGATCACCACCGCCGTCAAGGCCAACAGCCTGCTGCTGCTGGACGCGCTGGCGCCGCAATAACCGGCCCTGGGAACCCGATAATCCTGTACGGGCCCACCCGATCCCGGCGCGGGCCCTCTGGAGAGCAGCGGTCAGGCGCTGCGCAGGTGGTGGGCGTGGTAGCGCAGGTGATCGTCGATGAAGCTGGCGATGAAGAAGTAGGAGTGGTCGTAGCCCGGGCACATGCGCAGGGTCAGCGGAATGCCGGCGTCCTTGCAGGCGGCTTCCAGGGCTTGCGGGCGTAGCTGCCCGTCCTGGTAGAAGTTGTCCGCGTCGCCCTGGTCCACCTTGATCTCGTCCACCCGGGCGCCGGCGGCGATCAGCTCGCAGGCGTCCCATTGCTTCCAGCTTTCCCGGTCGTCGCCCAGATAACCGCCGAATGCCTTCTCGCCCCAGGGGCACCGGGTGGGGTTGGCGATCGGCGCGAACGCGGACACCGAGGTGTAGCGGTCCGGGTTCTTGAGCGCGCAGACCAGGGCGCCGTGGCCGCCCATGGAGTGTCCGCTGATCGCCTCGCGGCCGTTGAGTGGGAAGTGCGCGTGCACCAGCGCCGGCAATTCCTCGGTAACGTAGTCGTACATCCGGTAGTGCTTGTTCCAGGGCGCCTGTTCGGCGTTCAGGTAGAAGCCGGCCCCGGAGCCGAAATCGTAGCTGTCATGCTCGCCGGGCAGGTCGGTGCCGCGCGGGCTGGTGTCCGGGCACACGAACGCCAGCCCCAGCTCCGCCGCCACCCGCTGGGCGCCGGCCTTCTGGGTGAAGTTCTCATCGGTGCAGGTGAGCCCGGACAGCCACCACAGGAGCGGCACATCATGCTCCTCCGCCGCCGGCGGCAGGAAGATGGCGAACACCATCTCGCAGCCCAGCACCTTGCTGTGGTGCTTGTAGCGTTTCAGCCAGCCGCCGAAAGATTTGTTGGCCGAGACGAGTTCCAGTTGATCAGACGTTGTCATGGCGGATCCTTTTGTCGTGTTCGAGGGGCGGGCGGCCCGTGGGGCCGCGATACAGGATTCAGGATGCAGGGTGAAGGGATGGCACCGCGCCACCTCCTGTATCCTGCATCCTGCATCCTGTTTCCTGTATCGCAGCCGCAGGCTGCTGGCTTCAGTACAGAATCACGGAGCGGATGCTCTTGCCTTCGTGCATCAGATCGAACGCCTTGTTGATGTCATCCAGCGGCATGGTGTGGGTGACGAACTCGTCGATCTTGATCTCGCCCTTCATGTAGCGGTCCACGTAGCCGGGCAGCTCGGTGCGGCCCTTCACGCCGCCGAAGGCGGAGCCTTTCCAGACCCGGCCGGTGACCAGCTGGAACGGGCGGGTGGAGATTTCCTCGCCGGCGCCGGCCACGCCGATGATGATCGATTCGCCCCAGCCCTTGTGGCAGCACTCCAGGGCGGAGCGCATCACGTTGACGTTGCCGATGCACTCGAAGGAGTAATCCACGCCGCCGTCGGTGAGCTCGACGATCACCTCCTGGATGGAGTTGCTGTATTGGGTCGGGTTGATGAAGTCGGTGGCGCCGAATTGCCGCGCCATCTTCTCCTTGTCGTCGTTGATGTCGATGGCGATGATGCGCTCCGCCTTGGCCATCACCGCACCCTGGATCACCGACAGGCCGATGCCGCCCATGCCGAACACCGCCACCGTTGAACCGGGCTCCACCTTGGCGGTGTTGAGCACCGCGCCGATGCCGGTGGTGACGCCGCAGCCGAGCAGGCAGATCTTGTCCAGCGGCGCTTCCTTGCTGACCTTGGCCAGGGACACTTCCGACACCACGGTGTACTCGGAGAACGTGCTGGTGCCCATGTAGTGGTTGATTTCCTTGCCGTTCAGGGAGAAACGGCGGGTGCCGTCGGGCATCAGGCCCTGGCCCTGGGTGGCGCGCACCGCGGAGCACAGGTTGGTCTTGCCGGACAGGCAGAACTTGCACTTGCCGCATTCGGCGGTGTACAGCGGGATCACATGGTCGCCGGGTTTCACGCTGGTAACGCCCTCGCCCACTTCCTCGACGATGCCGGCGCCCTCATGGCCGAACACGGAAGGGAACAGCCCTTCCGGGTCCTTGCCGGACAAGGTGTAGGCGTCGGTGTGGCAGACGCCGGTGGCGACGATCCGGACCAGCACTTCGCCGGCCTTGGGGCCGGCCACGTCGATTTCCTCGATGACCAGCGGTTTGCCTGCTTCCCAGGCCACGGCGGCTCTTGATTTCATGGGTTGCTCCTCGGAAAAGTTTAATGCCGAACGCTCGACGCCGGACGCCGGACGCCGGACGCTTTGTCGGCTTTCGCTTCGCTCAAGCCGGCTTACGGGGTCAGCACCACAGGAAACACCGCAACGACCTCCGCACCGGGTTGTTGCGTCAGGCGTCCGGCGTCAGGCGTCAGGCGCCCAGCCATTCTGCCCGCTAGTGTACTGGTGCCGGATCGCACTCTTAAGGCATCATGACGCAATAGATTATTGCTCAGGAGCAACAATGCAGCATTGGGACCGGATCGAGGCCTTTGTCGAGGTGGTGCGGCACGAATCCTTCGCCGGCGCGGCCCGTGCCCTGGGCGTTTCCAGTTCCCATGTCAGTCGGTTGGTGGCGCGGCTGGAAAAGGAACTGGGCACCCAGCTTCTCTATCGCACCACCCGGCGGCTGGGCCTCACCGATGCCGGCGCCGTCTATTATGAGCACTGCGCCCAGCTGTTCGACGGCTTCCAGGAAGCGCTCACCGCCATCAGCGACTATCAACAGCAGCCCAAGGGCGTGCTCAAGCTGACCTGCGCCACCACCTTCGGCGAGAAATTCATCGCTCCGGTGGTCAACGATTTCCTGGTCGCCCACCCACAGCTGTCGGTGCGCATGGACTTCACCAACCGGCGGGTGGACATCATCGACGAGGGCTTCGACGTGGCGATTCGCACCGGCGCCCTGCCCGATTCCACGCTGATCGCCCGCAAGCTGTGCGAGCGTCGCGAGTACGTGGTCGGCTCGGCGGCCTATTTCGACCGGCATCCACGCCCGCACACCCTGGGGGAGCTGGGCGGCCACAACTGTCTGCTCGGTTCCATGGACCACTGGGCCTTCGACGTGGACGGCCAGCACCGTACCTGGCGGGTGCAGGGCAACTGGCGGGCCAATTCCGGCCTGGCGCTGCTGGACGCGGCCCGCAAGGGGCTGGGCCTGGTGCAACTGCCGGATTACTACGTGCGCGACGGGCTTGACGATGGCTCGCTGATTTCGGTGCTGGACCAGTACGCCTGCCATCACACGGCGGTTTGGGTGGTCTACCCCCGGCACCGGCATCTCTCGCCCAAGGTGCGGCAGTTCGTGGACTTCCTGGTGGCGGCCATGGCGGATCGCGACTGAAGCGGTCCGGGCCTTGAAAGGTGCTTCACCCGCCGTCAGGTACATCTCGTTGACGGATTAACCCGATCGGCAAGGAGAGAACATGGCTAAGGCGAGCATTCCGTCCCTGGGGCTGGGTACCTTCCGGCTCAAGGGCGAGCAACTGATGGGCAGCATCCACAAGGCCCTGGACCTGGGCTACCGCCACATCGACACCGCCCAGATGTACGACAACGAGGAAACCGTGGGCGCCGCCCTGGATGCCCATGACGTGCCCCGCGACGAGGTGTTCCTGACCACCAAGATCTGGCACGACCGGCTGCGCCACGACGACCTGCTGAAAAGCCTGCAGGAGAGCGTCAACCGGCTGCGGGTCGACAGCGTGGACCTGGCCCTGATCCACTGGCCCAGCCCCGGCGACGAAGTGCCCATGGAGGAATACATCGGCGCCCTGGCGGAGGCCAAACAGCGCGGCCTGGCCAGGCACGTGGGCGTGTCCAACTTCACCGTCGCCCAGCTTGAGAAAGCACGCGGCCTGCCCGGCGGCGAGCACCTGGTCACCAACCAGGTGGAGGTGCACCCCTTCCTCACCAACCGCAAGGTGGTGGAGGCGGTGAAGAACGCCGGCCTCACCGTCACCGCCTACATGCCCTTGGCGGTGGGCAAGGTGATGGAGGACGACACCCTCAAGAAGCTGGCCGAAAAGTACGACGCCACCCCGGCCCAACTGGTGCTGGCCTGGCTGCACCAGCAGGACATCGTGGTGATCCCCTCGTCCACCAAGGAAGCGCACCTGAAGGCCAACCTGGCGGCCCTGGATCTGCGCATCGAGGACGACGATGTGGCCATTATCGAGAGCCTGGACCGGGGCGAGCGCATCGCCGACCCGGATTTCGCCCCGGACTGGGACCGCTAGACGACGCCGTGACTTGTACGCCACCGGCCTCCATGGTACCTGTTCTTTGAACTGGTTCCGGTTTTTGGAGGTCGAGGGTGACGTCTTCCGGGCAGGCGGACCGCCAGGAGGCCGGTCTGCCCCACGATTTGTTCCGCGCTGAACGCTTTCCCGAGGCGGACCGCTTCCCGGTCTGGCGGCAAAGCGTGCGCCCCCTGTTCGATTCCGTGCCCGCCGCCGGCGGCGACTTCCACGCCTGGGTGGAAAGCTACGACCTGCGCGAGGTGTTCATGGCCCGGTGCGGGTTCACGCCGCTGGCGTTTCAACGCCACCCCGGCCGCGATGAGGCCGAGGGCGGTGATCACTGGCTGGTGCAGCTCTACCAGCAGGGCGGCTACCTGGGGCACAACGGCGACCGGCCGGTGCGGGTGCGCGCCGGCGACATCGGCCTGCTGGACCTGGGGCGCACCCTGGAGACCCGGGCGCCGTCGTCCCGGGTGCTGTCCGTGGTGATTCCCCGGGAGGTGTTCGCGGCGCTGGCCCCCGGTGTGCGGCCCTGCCACGGCCGGGTGTTGCCGGCGGGCCGTCCGGTGACCACCATCCTCGCCCATCACCTGGCGTCCGTGTGGCACAGCCTGCCGTCACTGACCGTGGCCGACCTGGACGGCGTCAACCGCCTGCTGGTGAGCGCCGTGGCCGGCGCCTTCGCCGTCCCGGACGGCGCGAAGCCCCCCTCGGAGGCCGGCGTCCGTGCCCTGGAACGAACCGGCCTGGACGCCATGCTCGCCTACATTCGCGCCCACCTCGACGAGGACCTCTCGCCGGCGTTGCTGTGCAGCCGGTTCGGCTGTTCGCGCAGCCGGCTCTACCGGTTGTTCCAGCCCCTGGGTGGCATCGCCGCCTATGTCCGCGAGCAGCGCCTGGAGCGCTGCTTCCGGGATCTGCGCCGCGCCCCGATCACCGGCGACCGGGTGGTGGACGTGGCCCTGCGCTGGGGTTTCGACAGCCAGAGCCATTTCTGCCGGCTGTTTCGCCGCGCCTTCGCCATGACGCCCAGCGACGCCATCGAGCAGGCCCGTGCCGGAGAGGGCGGTCCGCTGCCCCGGGTGCTGGCCAGCCCCGCTTTCCACCACTGGTTGCGCCAGCTATAGAACTCCGAGACGCACGGACAAGGGATTCGGGACAAACGGGCAAGCCGGCGACCCCCTTGCACTGCAAAATGATGCCTTGATCGCCGCGCCCGGGGGGGAACCTGGGGTTGTGGGCTGCCCGCGACGGCCATTGACCAGCAAGGTGGCGATCAACGGCACCGGAACCGAAACCCGCCGCCGGGCCCACCGGGGGGAAGGGCCTGGCGGCGGGGGTTCCGGCAAGCCGTTTTCAAGGCGCCGCCAGGTGCCGCCCGAGAAACGCCCTGCCGGCCTCTTCCGCGCCGCCGCCGAACAGAAAAGCGGTCACGTGCCCGCGCCCTTTCATCAGATAGAGTTCATTGTCCACGCCATTGGCCAGCAAGGCCCGGCGCATGATCCGTGCGTGTTCCACCGGTACCACGCCATCCCAGGTACCGTGGTAGAGGAACATCGGCGGCGTGTGGCCAGTGACCCGGGTCACCGGCGACGCCTGGGCGTAGACGGCGGGAATCTCGTCCTGGCCGCCGCCCAGGAATTGCGGCACCAGTTCACCCCCCTGGAAAAGGCGCAGGTCGGTGGGTGTGCCGCCGGCCACCACCGCCCGGGGGCGGGTCACCGGGCCGCCGTGGGGGCGGTTCAGCGGGCTGTCCGGGTTGGACGCCACGGTGGCCAGCAGCGCCACCAGGTGAGCCCCGGAGGAATAGCCCCAGGCCCCCACGCGAGCGCGATCCACGCCGTATTCGTCGGCGTGCGCGTGCAGCCAGCGCATGGCCATTTGCAGATCCTGGAGCTGGGCCGGGAAGGTATGGGCCGGCGCGAACCGGTACTCGATGTTCATCGCCACGAAGCCCTGTTCGGCCAGATTCCGGGCCAGATCGGCCATATCCGCCGGCGAACGGCGTGCCCAGCCGCCGCCGTGCACCACCAGCACCGCCGGGTAGCGGCCCTCGGCCCGGGGGTGATAAAGGTTCGCGTGCAGGGCCTGGGGCCAGTCCGCCGGTGTATAGACCCGGTCGCGGATCACGGTGACCGCCTCGGAGTGGGCCGTCGGCGCGGCGGTGGGGGTGTCGGGGGCGCCCAGGTGGCGCGTACAGCCACCCAGGGCGGCGAGGATCAGGAACAGCGGCAACAGGCGCATGGCGTCTCCGTGCGGACAAAACGCCATGCTGGCCGGGCCGTGATCAAGGGCGGGTGAGGGTCAGGCCTCGAAGGCGGGGTCGTCGACGATCATGCCCAGGCTGATGGCGCCGGGGCCGATGTTCACCGCGCCGGTGAGGCCCATGGTGCTGAGCAGCAGGGCCACGTCGTGGGCGCGGGCGGCTTCGGCGAGCTTGTCGAAGCCCGGCATCTGGCGGATGCGGCTCTCGTCGCCGGCGTAGCTTACGCAGATCACCGGCGCCGCCAGGCCGCGCTCGATGCAGCGCACCCCGTGACGGAACATGGCCTCCACGCCGGCGTCGAAGCCGCGCATCTTGGCCACCGGGAAGGTCTCGTCCTGGCGCGCGCAGAGCACCGGCTTGATGTCCAGGGCGTTGCCGAGAAGGGCGCCGGCCCAGCTCACGCTCTTGTCGCCGCGTTTCTTGGCGCGCTTGTGCAGATAGTAGATGTCCGGCACCACCGCGTAGCCGGTGGCCTGGCTGGCCAGCACCTCCACGGTTTGCCGGATCTCGGTGATCTTCATGCCGGACTGGATCAGCCGGGCGGTTTCCGCCGCCAGGGCGCCCTGCCCGGCGAACAGGGTCTGGCTGTCGGTCACGCGCAACGCGAACGGGCCTTCCACGCCGGCTTCCTTGCGGATCGGTTTGTACTCGCGAAGGATGGCGTGGGACGCCTCGGTGGCGTTGTCGAAGATCGGGCTGCGGCTCTTGGGCACGGTCTGCACCAGGGCGTAGTCGAAATCCACCACCACCTTGTCCAGGAACAGGGCCTTGATCTGTTCCATGGTGAAGGGTACCGAGACCGCGTCATGGGCCTTGTCCGCCACTTCCGTGGCGTAGAACTGGCGGGTGCGCTCGGGCTCGCGTTCGTCGACGATGACCTGATCCCCCAGCTTGATGGAAACCGGCAGAATCAGAATGCCGTGCTCTTCGATAAAGGACTTGGGCAGATCGCAACCGGAATCCACCACCAGACCGATTCTCATAACAAGGTCCCCCACGGACTAATGCCGCTTTCTTAAAATGAGTCTATCGAAAAAAGTGTGACCTGCAACACTACTGAAAAGATCCGGAAAAGCCCGGGGAAAAGCCTGTGAACGACTTCCTTGCGAGAGCGGGGAATCGGGGTGAGCGAGTGGAAGGGTAGTTTGGTAACACCGGACGGCGGGTGCCGCCGCCCGGTGTCGGATCAGGGCTTGCGGAAACGAAACACGCCCCAGCACAAATGGCCGCGGTCGCCACCTGCCACCCAGTGCTCCAGGCCGGTCCGCATGCGCTCGATGTAAGCCGGCGAAATGTCGCCGCGCAGTTCCGGCTCCCGGGCCCGGGTTTCCCCGAGCACGCGTCCGTAATGACGGGGCAACTGCCGGGAGTGGTCCTCGAAGCCGATTTCCTCCAGGCCGTTGGCCGCGCATTGCTCCCGGTAAAAGCCCGGCGAGCCCAGGGTGTCCAGGTGCAGCCGGTCGAGGATCGGCTGCAGCACGCCGTCCGGGCAGTGGTCGGTGCGCATCGGATCGGTGAAGATGAACACGCCGCCGGGCTTGAGCAGGCGCGCCACTTCGCGGACCACGGCGGCCCGCTCGCCGCTGTGCAGCAGGGCGTCCTGGGACCAGACCACGTCGAAGCTGCCGTCCTCGAAGGGCGTGGCTTCGAAGTTGCCGTCCGTGACCTCCACCAGATGGTCGAGGCCTTCGCTCTCGTTGAGGGCGCGGTCACGTTCGTTCTCCACCTCGGACAGGTTCAGCGCCGTCACCCGGCAACCGTAGTTGCGCGCCAGAAAGCGGGCGGCGCCGCCGAAGCCGGCGCCCAGGTCGATGACCCGGTGTTCCGGGGTCAGCTCGCCCACCATGTCCGCCATGTGCGCCACGGTACGGCGGCTGGCGTCGAAGATCGGTTCCTCATCGTTTTCGTAGAGCCCCACATGAATGTCCTCGCCGCCCCACACCCGGGCGTAGAACTGGTCGGCGTCGTCGCTGTTGTAGTAGTCGCGGGCGGTGTTCACCGCGTTACTGTAGGCACTGTTCATGAGTTGGTCTCCACGTAGCTCTTCTGCGCGCAATGAATGAAGAAGTCCGGTTCCGCGTCGCGGTAGGTCTCCTTGAAATCGCCGTAGGTTTCCACCTGCTGGAAGCCCACTTCGCGCATCAGCCGGCGCACGTAGTTCTTGCGCAGCGGGTACATGTTCAGATGAAACACGGATTGGTCCGGAAAGGCGTAGCGAAACCGGGCCAGGCCGGGATCCACGTATTCCGGGTACACCGAGACGTCGTCGCCGCAGTAGTAGTAGGTGTGTTTGCTGGAATAGCCCAAATCCAGAATGGCGTCGTAATTACGCTGATCGAGAATCAGCAGGCCGTCGTGGGTGAGCGCCGAATAGAATTCCGCCAGGGTCTTGCGCCGGTCGTGTTCGTTGAACAGATGGGTAAAGGAATTGCCCAGGCAGATGATGGCGTCATAGCGGCCGTGCACGTCCCGGTTGAGCCAGCGCCAGTCGGATTGGATGGTACGTAGAATATGGCCCCGCTTGCGACCGTTGCTGAAAGCCTTGGACAGCATTTCCGGGCTGCCGTCGGCGCTCACCAGGTCGAAGCCCGCTTCCATCAGCCGCACCGAATGAAAGCCGGTGCCGCAGGCCACGTCGAGCACCCGTTTGGCGCCGTGTTCCTTGAGCTTCTGGATGAAGAAATCGCCTTCGCTGGCGGCGCGACTGTCCCAGTCGATGAGATCGTCCCACTTGTTGACGAAGCCGCCGATGTATTCCTCGAGATAATGATCGGTATCGCGACATTCCTCCGGCTTGCTGCCGAAGGATTGTTCCTGCACCGCAGTATTCATGTCGGGTCTCCTCTTGTATCTAACCGCGTACCCGGCCCTCCTGCTGAAAATGAAAGAAAAACGTCAAAAAAGCGGTCGCTTCGGGCGACCGGAAAATCATGGACGAGCGGCGCCGTGGCGTCTCGAAAAGACGCGAGCACCGTCTCGCTGGATCGTTGGATCACATCACAAGCTAGAGCATGTGACGGTCATTTTCCAGGCCTGTGGCGAAGCGCGGTGAGAAAGAGGGAAGGTAAGGCGCGCGCTGCGCGCCTTGGACGTCCTCAAAGCCCCAGGTTGTCGAGGATGCGCAGGATCGGCGCGGCCTGGTTCATGGTGTAGAAGTGCAGGCCCGGCGCGCCCATGGCCAGCAGCCGTTCGCACAGGCGGGTCACCACTTCCTCGCCGAAGGCTTTCACCGCCGTTTCGTCGTCGCGGATGTCGTCGAGGCGGCCGCGCAGCCAGCGCGGAATGTCCGCGCCGCAGTTGTCCGAGAAACGGAACAGGTTGGCCACGTTTAGGATCGGCATGATGCCCGGGTACACCGGCGCGTCGCAGCCACGGCGGCGCAGCTCGTCCATGTAGTAGCCGTAGGCGTCCGCGTTGTAGAAATACTGGGTGATGCCGCTGTCGGCGCCGGCGTCGATCTTGCGCTTGAAGTGCTCGATGTCGTCGTCGAAGCTGCGTGACTGCGGGTGGTTCTCCGGATAGGCCGCCACTTCCAGGGTGAAGTGGTCACCGGTTTCCGCGCGGATCAGCGCCACCAGGTCGTCGGCGTACTTCACCTCGCTCTGGGCGTAGCCCATGCCCGAGGGCAGGTCGCCGCGCAGCGCCACGATGCGGGTGACGCCCTTTTCCTTGTAGCCGTTCACCAGCTCCATGATTTCGTCACGGCTCTGGCCGATGCAGCTCAAATGGGGCGCGGTGTCGGCGTGCTGCTCGCGCAGCAGGTCCACCATCTGGCGGGTGTAATCCCGGGTGGAGCCGCCGGCGCCGAAAGTGCAGGAAAAAAATTCCGGCTTCTTCACCAGCAGTTTTTTCTGGGTGTTCAGCAGTTTCTCCCGGCCCTGTTCGGTCTTGGGCGGAAAAAACTCGAAGCTGATGCGTTTGCTCATGTTTGAAAAGCCTTGTCGTGCCCGGTGTTCCCGGTGCGGGAACGCCGGGCGCTGGGGTCAGTACTTGTAGTGGTCCGGCTTGAACGGGCCGTCGGCGTTGACGCCGATGTACTCGGCCTGGTCGGCGGTAAGCTTGGTGATCACGCCGCCGAAGCCCTGCACCATGTACTGGGCCACTTCCTCGTCCAGGTGCTTGGGCAGCACTTCCACCTTCAGCATCTTCTCCTTCACGGTGTCGGAGTGGCCGGCGTAGCCCTGGTCGAACAGGTACATCTGCGCCAGCACCTGGTTGGCGAAGGAGCCGTCCATGATGCGGCTGGGGTGGCCGGTGGCGTTGCCCAGGTTGACCAGGCGGCCCTCGGAGAGCAGCAGCAGGAAGTCGGCGTTGTTCTTGTCACGCCATACCTTGTGCACCTGGGGCTTCACTTCTTCCCATTCCCAGGTCTCGCGCATGAAGGCGGTGTCCACCTCGTTGTCGAAGTGGCCGATGTTGCACACCACGGCGCCTTTCTTGAGCGCCTTGAGCATGTGAGCGTCGCACACGTTCAGATTACCGGTGGTGGTCACCAGCATGTCGGTGTTGCCCAGCAGCTCCTTGTTGATGGCGGCCTCGGTGCCGTTGTTGACGCCGTCCTTGTAGGCGCTCACCACCTCGAAGCCGTCCATGCAGGCCTGCATGGCGCAGATCGGATCGATCTCGGTGACCTTCACGATCATGCCTTCCTGGCGCAGGGACTGGGCGGAGCCCTTGCCCACGTCGCCGTAGCCCACCACCAGCGCTTTCTTGCCAGACATCAGGTGGTCGGTGGCGCGTTTGATGGCGTCGTTGAGCGAGTGACGGCATCCGTATTTGTTGTCGTTCTTGCTCTTGGTGACGGAGTCGTTCACGTTCACCGCCGGCACTTTCAGGGTGCCCTTCTTGAGCATGTCGTAGAGACGATGCACGCCGGTGGTGGTTTCCTCGGTGATGCCGTGGATCTTGTCCAGCATCTCCGGGTAGGTGTCGTGGATGTAGGCGGTCAGGTCACCGCCATCGTCCAGGATCATGTTGGCGTCCCAGATATTGCCGGCGCCGTCGCGGCAGGTCTGCTCGATGCACCACATGTACTCCTCCTCGGTCTCGCCTTTCCAGGCGAACACCGGCACCCCGGCTTCGGCGATGGCGGCGGCGGCGTGGTCCTGGGTGGAGAAGATGTTGCAGGAGGACCAGCGCACTTCCGCGCCCAGCTCCTTCAGGGTTTCGATCAGCACCGCGGTCTGAATCGTCATGTGGATGCAGCCGATGATGCGGGCGCCCTTGAGGGGCTGCTGGGCGCGGTATTTGTCGCGGATCGCCATCAGCGCCGGCATTTCGGTTTCCGCGATCTCGATCTCCGCGCGGCCCCATTTGGCCAGGGAAATATCCGCGACCTTGTAATCCTGCAAGGCTTCCGGTTGAGCGTTCATTACTTTCTCCATTCGTGGTCAGCGAATGGGCGCCGTTGTTCGTTTCGACCCGGTGTCATCGAGCCTCGCGGTCACCCGCTGCAGCGCCCCTCGATGACGATGGGGTTGTAGGTTCTTGTAGGAGCGACTTTAGTCGCGATCAGCGCTGTGCGCGGCCGGTGTTTCGCGGCTGAAGCCGCTCCTACGGAGGTTTTGATTTACGTTTCCTGGCTTACAGCGCCGCTTTCAGCGCCTCCGCCTTGTCGGTTTTTTCCCAGCTGAAGCCCTCGCGGCCGAAGTGGCCGTAGCTGGCGGTGGCCCGGTACATCGGCTTGCGCAGGTCGAGCATCTCGATGATGCCGCGCGGGCGCAGGTCGAAGTGCTCGCGCACCAGGGCGGCGATCTGGTCGTCGCCGATCTTGCCGGTGCCGAAGGTGTTCACCGAGATCGAGGTGGGCTCCGCCACGCCGATGGCGTAGCTGATCTGGATCTCGCACTTGCTGGCCAGACCGGCGGCGACGATGTTCTTGGCCACGTAGCGGCCGGCGTAGGCCGCGGAGCGGTCCACCTTGGACGGGTCCTTGCCGGAGAAGGCGCCGCCGCCGTGGCGGGCCATGCCGCCGTAGGTGTCGACGATGATCTTGCGGCCGGTGAGACCACAGTCGCCCATCGGGCCGCCGATGATGAACTGGCCGGTGGGGTTGATGTGGTACTTGGTGCCTTCGTGCAGCCAGGCTTCCGGCAGCACCGGCTTGACGATCTCCTCCATCACCGCCTCGCGCAGGGCGGCCTGGGTCACGTCCGGGCTGTGCTGGGTGGACAGCACCACGGCGTCCACCGCCACCGGCTTGCCGTCCTGGTAACGCAGGGTCACCTGGCTCTTTGCATCCGGACGCAGCCACGGCAGCACGCCGTTCTTGCGCAGCTGGGCCTGGCGCTCCACCAGCCGGTGGGAGAAGTAGATCGGGGCGGGCATCAGGGTGTCGGTTTCGTCGGTGGCGTAGCCGAACATCAGGCCCTGGTCACCGGCGCCCTGTTCCTTGTCTTCCGCTTCGTCCACGCCCATGGCGATGTCCGCGGACTGCTTGCCGATGCCGTTGAGTACCGCGCAGCTGGCGCCGTCGAAGCCCACGTCGGAACTGTCGTAGCCGATGTCCAGGATCACCTTGCGGACGATGTCCTCCAGTTCCACGTAGGTGTTGGTTCGCACCTCGCCGGCGACGATCGCCATGCCGGTTTTCACCAGCGTTTCCACGGCGACCCGGGCCTGCGGATCATCGGCGATGATGGCGTCCAGAACCGCGTCCGAGATCTGGTCGGCCATTTTGTCCGGATGGCCTTCGGAGACCGATTCGGAGGTAAAGATGCTGTATTCACTCATTACCGGATTGCTCCCTTATAGAGGGGACCCGGACGTTGCCGTCGCGGGCCCCTGGGTTCGCCGATACGCGCTCGAAGCTGCGCACCTGCACCTGAAAACCGTTACGCATGGCGAGAAACAGACTCTCGCGCAGGGCCAGGCCGGCGCGGCCGGCCCAGTCCACCAGGTCGGCTTCGTCGAAGCCGAGCCAGAAATCGCCGCAGGCGTCATAGGCCCAGCGCTGGTCATGGCGACACAGGTCGGACAGCACCAGCACGCCGCCGTCGGTCAGCTGGTCCGCCGCCGCCGCCAGGGCCCCCGCCGGCGAGGGCAGGTGGTGCAGCACCATGTTCAGCACCACCGCGTCCGCCTTGGGCAGGCGCCGGCCGTCCTGGGGCCATTCGCCGCACACCAGCTCCACATTGGTCAGGCCCGCCCCGGTGACCCGGCGGCGGGCCTGCTCCAGCATGGCCTCGCTGTTGTCGAGTGCCAATACCCGCCGGAAGCGGGCCGCCAGCGGCCCCAGGAAGCGGCCGTCGCCGGGCCCGATCTCCAGGGCCAGGCCCGCCGGCGTGGAGGCCAGGGCCCGGTCGAGCAGTTCGCAGGCCTGCTCGGCGTACTGGTCGTACTCGGCGATCAGCTCCTGCTGGCGGGGCAGGCCGTCCGCGTGGCGGGCGAAGAACGCCCGGCTCTGCGCCGCCCGCTGGGCCTGGACCCCGGTCAGCCGCTCGCCGGTGCCGGCGTCCAGGGCGCGGCCGTCCAGTTCCTCGAACAGGGCGGCATGAAGCCTTTCCGTGGGCGCCTGGGGCGGCGGCAGCCGCCGCCGGTAGAAGATCGAGTTGCCCTCCCGGCGGCGCTCCACCAGCCCGGCCTGGGCCAGCACCTTGAGATGGTGGCTCATGCCGGACTGCTTCATGGCCATGATCTCGCACAGCTCCAGCACCCCGAAGCTGTTCTGGCCCAGCACCTGCAGCACTTCCAGGCGCAACGGATCGCCCGCTGCCTTGAGGAAGGCCGCCAGGCTGTCCAGTTGCTGTTCCCGATGCGCCGCGTTCATTGCCATAAAGCGCGAGTCTAGACCAACCGGGAGCCTGCATCAAAGTTTATTGATATAGGTTTTTATCGCGACTGAAGCGGTATCCCAGGTCGCGGGCCCGCTCCAGGGCCGCCCGCGAACCCGGGGGTTTGCCCCCATCCCGGGCTTCGGCGACAATAGCGCCCCCTTTTTCAGCGCTGCCCAAAAATCATCCAGGAGACGTGCATGTCCTCTGCTCCCGCCACCCGTGATCTCGCCAACGCCATTCGCGCGCTCAGCATGGACGCGGTCCAGAAAGCCAACAGCGGCCACCCCGGCGCGCCCATGGGTATGGCCGATATCGCCGAGGTCCTGTGGCGCGGCTTCATGAAGCACAACCCGGACAACCCGCACTGGGCCGACCGGGACCGCTTCGTGCTCTCCAACGGCCACGGGTCCATGCTGCTTTACAGCCTGCTGCACCTGACCGGCTACGGCGTGAGCCTGGACGACATCAAGAACTTCCGGCAGCTCGGCAGCCCCACCGCCGGCCACCCGGAGTTCGGCGACGCGCCGGGCATCGAGACCACCACCGGCCCCCTGGGGCAGGGCATCGCCAACGCCGTGGGCATGGCCCTGGCGGAGAAGGTGCTGGCGGCCCAGTTCAACCGGGACGGCCACGACATCGTCGACCACTACACTTACTGCTTCCTGGGTGATGGTTGCATGATGGAGGGCATCTCCCACGAAGTGTCCTCCCTGGCGGGCACCCTGGGCCTGGGCAAGCTGGTCGCCTTCTACGACGACAACGGCATCTCCATCGACGGCGAGGTGGACGGCTGGTTCACCGACGACACCGTGGAGCGCTTCCGCGCCTACGGCTGGCACGTGATCCCCAACGTGGACGGCCACAGCGCCCAGGAAGTGAAGCTGGCCATCGAGAACGCCCGCAAGAACACCGACCAGCCCACCCTGATCTGCTGCAAGACGGTGATTGGCTTCGGCAGCCCCAACAAGCAGGGCAAGGAAGACTCCCACGGCGCCGCCCTGGGCGAAGAGGAAATCTCCTTGACCCGGGACGCCCTGGGCTGGCATCACCCGGCCTTCGAAGTGCCGGAGGAGATCTACCAGGCCTGGGACGCCCGCGCCCAGGGCGCCAAGGTGGAAGCCGACTGGCAGGCGCGTTTCCAGGCCTACAAGGCCGAGCACCCGGAGCTGGCGGCGGAATTCGAGCGGCGCCTGGCCGGCGACCTGCCGGACGGGTTCGAGCAGCGCGCCGACGAGTTCGTGGCCCAGTGCCAGAGCGCCATGGACAAGCTGGCCAGCCGCAAGGCCAGCCAGAACACCCTGGACGCCTTCGGCCCGCTGCTGCCGGAGCTCACCGGCGGCTCCGCCGACCTGGGCGGCTCCAACAACACCGTGTGGAAAGGCTGCAAGGCGATCACCGCCGGTGACGCCAGCGGCAACTACATCCACTACGGCGTGCGCGAATTCGGCATGACCGCGATCATGAACGGCCTGTGCCTGCACGGCGGCGTGCGCCCCTACGGCGGCACCTTCCTGACCTTCATGGAATACGCCCGCAACGCGGTGCGCATGGCGGCCTTGATGCACCAGCCCAACATTCTGGTCTACACCCACGATTCCATCGGCCTGGGCGAGGACGGCCCCACCCACCAGCCGGTGGAGCAGCTCGCCAACCTGCGCATGACGCCGAATCTGAGCACCTGGCGGCCCTGCGACACGGTGGAAACCGCGGTGGCCTGGAAGCACGCCGTGACCCGCACCGACGGCCCCAGCGCGCTGATCTTCTCCCGCCAGGGCCTGCCCTGCATGGAGCGTGACGACACCGTGCTGGGCAACGTGGCCAAGGGTGGCTACACCCTGCTGCAGACCGGCGACGGCCAGCCGGAGGCGATCATCATCGCCACCGGCTCCGAGGTGGAGCTGGCGGTGAACGCGGCCCGGGAGCTGGGCGAGCAGGGCAAGAACGTGCGCGTGGTGTCCATGCCCAGCGTCGATACCTTCCTGGCGCAGAGCGCGGACTACCAGGAGCAGGTGCTGCCGGCGGCGGTGCGCGCCCGGGTGGCGGTGGAAGCCGCCATCGTCGACTACTGGTACCGCTTCGTGGGCCTGGACGGCAAGGTGGTGGGCATGCACGGCTACGGCGCGTCCGCCCCGGCCGGTGACCTCTACAAGCACTTCAACATTACCGCCGAGGCCGTGCGGCAGGCGGTGGAAGGCCTGCTCTGAAGCCATCGCCGGGAGCCCGGGCATGAAGATCGCGATCAACGGTTATGGCCGCATCGGCCGCTCCTTCGTTCGCGCGCTCGCCGAGCGCGAGGCGGCGGGCCGCCCGGCGCCCGTGTCCCTGGTGGCGATCAACGATCTAGGCCGCGCCGCGGACCTGCTCTACCTGACCCGCTACGACACCACCCACGGCCGCCTGGACGCCCCGGTGGCCCTGGAGGACGGTTGCCTGCGCATCGGCGGGCAGGCGCCGCGGCTGTTCAGCGAGGCGCGGCCCGAGGACCTGCCCTGGGGCGAGCTGGGCGTGGACCTGGTGCTGGAATGCTCGGGCCATTTCCGTGGCCACGCGGACGCCAGCCGCCACCTGAGCGCCGGCGCCGGCCGGGTGATCATCGGCGCGGTGCCCTTCGACCGCGCCGACCAGACCATCGTCTACGGCGTCAACGACGGTGACCTGGACCCGGACAGCCGGGTACTGTCCGCCGCTTCCTGCACCACCCATTGCGTGGCGCCGGTGCTGGCGGCCCTGGACCGGGAATTCGGCGTGCGCCAGGCGCTGATGAAGGAAATCCACGCCTACACCTCGGACCAGACCCTGCTGGATCACGTGCACCGGGATCCGCGCCGGGGCCGGGCCGGGGCGCAGAACATCATTCCCACCACCAGCAGCGCCATCAAGGCGGTGCAGGCGGTGCTGCCGGCCCTGGAGGGGCGCCTCGACGGTCACTCCATCCGCGTGCCCACGCTCAACGTGGCCATGGTGGCGCTGACCCTGCTGCTGGAGCATACGCCCGCCGCCGGCGACCTGAACCCCTGGCTACGGCGCCTGTCCCAGGAACTACCGGCGTTGATTGGCTACAATGACGAGCCATTGGTGAGCGCGGACTTCAACCACCGCCCCGAGTCCGCCGTCGTTGACGCCACCCAGACACGGGTTCAGGGCGAAATGGTCCAGGTGGTGGCCTGGTACGACAACGAGTGGGGCTACGCCAATCGCCTTCTGGACTGGGTCTCGGACCTGGCCGGCGCGGCGTAGCACCCCGGACGGATGGCATCGACGAGGTAACACGAATCATGAATTTCAAACGCATGACCGACCTGGAACTGAAAGGCAAGCGGGTGCTGATCCGCGAGGACCTGAACGTACCGGTGAAGGACGGCAAGGTAACCAGCGACGCCCGCATCCGCGCCTCGCTGCCGACCATCCAGCACGCCCTGGAGGCCGGCGCCCGTGTCATGCTGCTCTCGCACCTGGGCCGCCCCACCGAGGGCGAGTACGAAGAGCAGTACTCGCTCAAGCCGGTGGCCGAGCACCTGGGCGGCCTGCTGGGCCGCGAGGTGCCCCTGGCCCAGGACTGGCTCGACGGTGTCGAGGTGGCGGAAGGCCAGGTGGTGCTGTGCGAGAACGTGCGCTTCAACAAGGGCGAGAAGAAGGACGACGAGGCGCTCGCCAAGAAGATGGCGGCGCTGTGCGACATCTACGTGATGGACGCCTTTGGCACCGCCCACCGCGCCCAGGCCTCCACCCACGGCGTGGCCCGGTTCGCGCCGGTGGCCTGTGCCGGCCCGCTGCTGGCCAATGAGCTGGACGCGCTCGGCAAGGCGCTGCTGAAACCGGCCAAGCCGCTGGTGGCCATCGTCGGCGGTTCCAAGGTCTCCACCAAGCTGGAAGTGCTGGACGCCCTGGCGGACAAGGTGGACCAGCTGATCGTCGGTGGCGGCATCGCCAACACCTTCCTGGCCGCCACCGGCCATCCGGTGGGCAAGTCGCTGTGCGAGAAGGACCTGATCCCGGCGGCGAAAACGCTCGCCGAGAAGGTGCACATCCCGCTGCCCGTGGACGTGGTGGTGGCCAAGGAATTCGCCGAGAACGCGGAAGCCACCACCAAGAAGGTGGAGGACGTGGCCGAGGACGACCTGATCCTGGACGTGGGCCCGCAAACCGCCCATGTGTTCGCCGCCCTGATGAAGGAGGCGCGCACCATCGTCTGGAACGGCCCGGTGGGCGTGTTCGAATTCGACCAGTTCGGTGAAGGCACCAAGGAACTGGCGGAAGCCATCGCCGACAGCGAGGCGTTTTCCATCGCCGGCGGCGGCGATACCCTGGCGGCGGTGGACAAGTACGGCATCGCCGACCGCATCAGTTATATTTCCACCGGTGGTGGCGCCTTCCTGGAATTCGTGGAAGGCAAGGTGCTGCCGGCGGTGGCGGTCCTCGAGGAACGGGCCCGGGACTGAGACCTAAACGGACAACAGAGGGAAACACATCATGGCTCTGATCAGCATGCGTCAACTGCTGGACCACGCCGCCGAACACGGCTATGGCGTGCCGGCGTTCAACGTGAACAACCTGGAACAGATGCGCGCCATCATGGAGGCCGCCGACCAGACCAATTCACCGGTGATCGTGCAGGCCAGCGCCGGTGCCCGCAAATACGCCGGGGCCCCCTTCCTGCGCCACCTGATCCTGGCGGCCACCGAGGAATTCCCGCACATCCCCCTGGTCATGCACCAGGACCACGGCACCAGCCCCAGCGTCTGCCAGCGTTCCATCCAGCTGGGCTTCTCCTCGGTGATGATGGACGGTTCCCTGGGCGAGGACGGCAAGACCCCCACCGAGTATGAGTACAACGTGGACGTGACCCGCCGTACCGTGGACATGGCCCACGCCTGCGGCGTTTCCGTGGAAGGCGAGCTGGGCTGCCTGGGCTCCCTGGAAACCGGCATGGCCGGCGAGGAAGACGGCATCGGCGCCGAGGGCAAGCTGGACCACGACAAGCTGCTCACCGACCCGGAAGAAGCCGCCGACTTCGTCAAGGCCACCGGCGTGGACGCCCTGGCCATCGCCATCGGCACCAGCCACGGCGCCTACAAGTTCACCCGGCCGCCCACCGGCGACATCCTCGCCATCGAGCGCATCAAGGAAATCCACGCCCGCATCCCGGACACCCACCTGGTGATGCACGGCTCCTCCTCGGTGCCCCAGGAATGGCTCAAGATCATCAACGAATACGGCGGCGAGATTCCGGAAACCTACGGCGTGCCGGTGGAGGAAATCCAGGAAGGCATCAAGCACGGCGTGCGCAAGGTCAACGTGGACACCGATCTGCGGCTGGCCTCCACCGGCGCGGTGCGGCGCTTCCTGGCCCACAACAAGGCCGAGTTCGACCCGCGTAAATTCCTCAAGGAAACGGTGTCGGCCATGCGCGATATCTGCATTGCCCGCTACGAAGCCTTCGGCACCGCCGGCAACGCGGACAAGATCAAGCCGATCAATCTGGAAAAGATGTACCAGCGCTACGAAGCCGGCGAACTGGACCCCCGCGTCAAGTAAGTCCCTGGCCCGGCATTTGCCGGGCCGTTTTTCTTCCTCCGCTGCTCAGGGGCGGTGTTCGACGAATTCCAGGCTATAGGCTTGCTTATAGGTGTCGTCGTCGTCGATCTGACCCGTTTCGATCATGAAATCATTGATGGCTTTCCAACGTGCGTCGCTCATGGTGCCGATACCATGCTGTACGGCATCGCCACTACCCAACATGTCGTACTTACGCATCTCCGACACGCCATAGGAGAGCCTTTCGTCGGGTTGCTCGGGGTTGTACTGCCTGATCAACGCATTGCCTGGCTCGGGATTCTCCAGGTATGACTTCCATCCCTCCATGGTGGCGGCGACGAAAGCACGCACTCTTTCCGGGTGTTCCTTGGCGACCTCATCCCGGGTGACGATGGTTTGCGCATAAGGGGGATATCCTTGATCGGCCAGCAGAAAAACGCTGGGGTTAAGGCCGGCCTTCTCGATATCAAACGGCTCGCCCCCCAGGTAGCCCTGCTGACACATCCGGTCGTCGTTCAGAAACGGCGCCACGCTGAAGGTATAGGGTCGGCGCATGGATTCGGTGTAGCCGTACTTCATCTTCAGCCATGGCCAGAAGGTCTGGGCGGCCGAGGATTGATCGATCAGCATCGGATGTCCCTTGGCATCGGCCAGGGATGACACGTCCTGATGGCAAATGATGACCTGGGGTGTTTTTTGGAACGCGGCGGCGACGGTTACCAATGGGGCGCCTTGGTGAACGCTTTGAATGGTCTGGATCGGGTCGCCCAGATAGAAGTCAATTTTGCCCGTGAGCAGTAGCTGGAGGCCGTTGATCTGGGGGCCGCCTTGTTTGATTTCCACGTCCAGCCCGTGCTTCTGGTACAGGCCGGTCGCCGCCGCTTGATAAAAGCCTCCGGTGGTGGCGGTAGCCAGCCAGTTGGTACCGAAGACGACATGGGGCTTTTCATCAGCAGTCGCCACCGTGCCGGTGGCCAAGCCTGTAACCAGTAATGTGGCTCCGGAAAGCAGGAAAAAAGAATGGAATATTTTCATGGTCTTGAGCCTCTATGATTCATGTTTCAAGAGGAAAACTGAGTGGAGAAAGCTGGTCGGCGTTGCGGCCTTGGAAGTCCACATAGGGTGTGTTCTTGATAAACGCTTCCTGAGCAATCTGTAGCTCCCCGGCCACAGCCTGGCGATCAATGTGCTGCGGCCGATGGTCATGAACCACCCGCCGGCCATCCACATACACGTCGCGAACCGCTCGATCCGCTGCCACGAACAGGAAGCTGCGTAATGGATCGCGGAGCGGCCGCATGCTGGGTTCTCGTAGATCGAGCAGGACCAGGTCCGCCTTTGCTCCCGGTGTAACGCGGCCGAGATCGTCACGGCCCAGCGCTTTTGCGCCTCCGACGGTCGCGGCATGGAAAATGTCCGCCAGGCGCGTGCCGTGAATATGGCGGGCCGCCACCTTGCCGAGAATAGTGGCGGTACGGACTTCTTCGCTCATGTTGTGGGGCTCGGTATCAGTGCCGAGGGCCACGTTGATGCCCCGACGAAGGTAGCCGCCCACGTCCTCCATCACTTGGCCATAGCGGGAAAAAACCGTCGGGCAATGGGCCACGGAGGTGCCTGTTTCGGCGAGCAGGTCGATATCCCGCCGCGTGTGCCACTGCACCCAGGAATTATGATCGAGAAAAACGGCATGGCCGAGCAACGTATCCGTGCCAAGCAAACCGTTTTCGTGCAGCCACTGCACCGGCGTGAGCCCATGCCGGCGAACCATTTCGTGAAATTCCGAGACGCCCTGGGCGCAGTGCATGGTCATCTTCAGGTCGCGGCGGCGCGCGGCATCCAGAGCCCTGGTCAACAGATCCGCGCTGCAGGTGTCCACCTGAGCCGGAGCGATCATGCCATCGAGACGACCACAGGCGTGGTCGCGGGCTGCATCGACCACGCTCAGCGCCTGTTGGAATGCCGCTTCACCATGGCCACGATCCCAGTCGTAACGAACCTCGGTGCCGGTGGGAACCTGCCAGCTCGCTTCACGGAACATCGGGCCGGCATAAGCACGAATCCCGGTTTCCGCCAGGGTATCCAGCCAACCCTCATAGGCCACCGCCAGATCCACCACGGTGGTGGCTCCACTCATCAGGAGTTCGGCGATCGCCGAGCGGGTTGCCGCCCGATTGGCCCGCAGTTGCATCTCCAGGCCCCCCACGGAGGGATGCAGCTTGCCGGTGATGTAGGGCGCTTTGGCATCAAAAATACCCGACATATAAAGATTCGGATTGCCCAGCTCCTCAATCAGGCCACGGCCCAGATTTTCCGACACTAAGTGGGTGTGGACATTGACCATGCCTGGTAGCACGCAGCGCTCCCGTCCATCGATTTCCTCGTCTACCGGGCCGCGGTAATGCGCGTCGAGATGGGAGATGCGATCGTCCTCAAAGACCACATCAATGTCGCGTCGGTAATAATGGCTCTGGGTTCCGCTATCCCAAGCGACGACCCAGGCGGCCTGGCGGATACAGGTAGTGGTCACGCGATTCTCCTGTTGCGGGTGTACGCAGCAGGCTAGGGGAGCCTTCTATTGCTTTACCAGCACTGTTTTCCGTACTATTCGTGCGAATAAAAGCAACGGTTTCTGATCGTGAGTATGCTAAAAATACGCCTGCGCTATTTCGAAGGCGTGGTGCGTGAAGGGTCCGTTCGCAAGGCGGCCGAGCGGCTCCATGTGGCGGCGTCAGCGGTCAATCGCCAGATTCTTCAACTGGAGGAGGAACTGGGCGTGCCGCTTTTCGAGCGGTTGCCCAGGGGGATGCGCCCCTCCGCGGCCGGCGAGATCCTGCTCTCTTATGTGCGCCGATGGCACAATGAGGAAGGCAAGCTGTTGCACCAGCTTCACAGTCTGGCCGGTGGTGTGCGCGGCACGGTTCGGATCGCGGCGCCGGAAGCGATGGCCGACGTTTTGCTGCCGGTGGCTCTGAAAAATCTACGCGCTCGATTTCCCCATGTGGATTTCGCCATCGTTACTGGCGACAGCTTCCATATTCTGCGCGAGCTGCTCTGGCATGAGGCTGACTTCGGCCTGGCCTTCAATATTGGCCAGACAAAGGGAGTCCGCGCCATTGCAAGCTATGCCTGCCCTTGGGGTGTGCTGATGGTGCCTGGCCATCCCTTGGCGAAACGACAACGGCTGACGCTTTCCGAATGTACGGGCCATCCCTTGATTCTGCCCAGCGGTGACTGGTTCGAACAGAGTGCGATCAAGCGCCTGATTCGTGATACGGAGGTCCCGCTTGATGTGGCCGGCCGCGCCGAGCGGCCCAGCGTGGTCAAATCCCTAACCCGTGCCGGGGTGGGCATGGCGTTCATGACCCGCCTGGAAGCGGCTTATGAAATCGAACATGGGGAGCTGGTCTACGTGCCATTGGTGGATCGCGGCATGGCGCCTTCGCGGCTCTTTTTGCTGACGCCCAATCGTAATGTACCGGTCTTCGCCGCACCGGTGATTGAGGAAGTAAAACTGGCCCTGGCTTGCTTGAAGGAGAGTGAAGCCTGACAGGTCGAGCCGGGGAATGGGGTCTGCATCATCAGACCGAGGCGTGTTACTCTCATCGTTACAAATTATAATTTTTGTTACTTGCCGTGCCTGTGCCGCGACGGCGAGATCGGGAGAGCATGATGAGCAAGAAAACCGCCAACGACACCGCCAGCGATCTTTCCGAGGCCACGCCGGGCCAGCGCGGGCCGGCGGACCATGAGCGCCGCGAGCAGATCCTGTCCGTGGCCGACGACCTGTTCAAGGCCCACGGCTTCCGCAAGACCTCGGTCACCGACATCGCCCGGGAGATCGGCGTCTCCAGCGCCTACCTGTACCGTTTCTTCAACTCCAAGCAAGCCATCGGCGAGGCGGTCTGTGCCCGCGCTCTGCTGAGCATGGACAACGCCATCCGCGCCGTGGCCGAGCGCGATCAACCCGCCACCCAGCGCCTGCGCGACATGTTGCAGACCCTGCTGGAGGAAGCTCTGCGGCTGTTCCTCAGGGAGCGGCGCATGCACGACATCATCGTGGTGTCGATCGAGAACCAGTGGTCGGTCACCGAGGAGCACAACCGGGTGGTCTACGAGACCATCGAGAAAATCGTCGCCGACGGCCGCGACAGCGGCGAGTTCGAGCGCAAGACCCCGCTCGACGAGGTGTGCACCGCGATCCGCGTCACCGCCGCCGCCTACGCCCACCCGGTGCTGCTCAGCCGGCTCGGCGATCCGGAGGAAATGGAAACCAAGCTCACGGCGGTGACCAACCTGATCCTGCGCAGCCTGGCGCCCTGAGGCGGCGCCTATGGCGGCGATAGGTTTTCCCGCTGCAAGTTACAAGTTGACAAATTCGTAACCTGTAACCATACTGGCAACCATCAAGCGTGGGAGGCCAAACATCGAGCGGTCCCGCCACGCACCGGAACGCCCGAACAGCGAGGTTAGGACCATGAAAAACGTATTGATTCCGTTCGCCATTGCCGCCCTGAGCGCCGCCCCCCTGAGCTTTGCCCAGGCCGATGACTACCTGGCCCAGCGCCAGAACCTGGACAGCTTCGAGCAGATCCAGAGCGCCTACCAGGAAGCCGTGGCTCAGGGCCAGCGCGCCCGCGCCGCCGGCAACGACCAGGGCCAGGCCCGTGATTACCTGGCCCAGCGCCTGAATCAGGATCAGGCCCAGTTCATCGCCGCCGAATACCGCGAGCTGCAAGCCCAGCAGGCGGTGGTGAAAGCCGAAGGCAACCCGGACGGCGCCGGCCGCGACTACCTGAGCGAGCGCGAAAACCTGGATTCTCCCCAGTACATCAACGATGCGCTGGAAGACCTCGGACAGAGCTGATTCGGACTGCCTTGCGTCCCTCTGTGTTTAACCCCCCCCCTCGCCCCGGCCCCCCCCCGCCGGGGCTTTTTTTATCCAGCCCCGCCGACCGGAAAGCCCGGACCACGCATTGCCGTCGCATGACGCTACCTCGGAGCGTCTCGTCGTGGTCCCCCTTCCGGGACCCTGTCAAACAGGATGTTTGACCGGGAGCCCCCATGGACGGGTTCACGGCGTTCCCGGAAGGGGGACCACGCCGAGACGCGGCCCGGATGGAGGATCCTTCGTCCGCCGTTACCCCGAACCCCCGATGGACCTTTTTTTACCGCCACCGGGCGCCTATCATCGAATCCCGTTATCGAGAACGCCGCCGCCATCATGTCGTTACCGTTCAGCCGCGAAGAAATCCTGCAGCACTGGCAACCCCTGAACTGGGAAGCCTTCGACCCCCTCGACGAAACCAGCCAGCGTTACGCCCACTACTACGGCATTGATTTCGACGCCCGCCTGCCTGAGCTGGAGCACGGCTTCGGTTACTTCGAGGCCGCCGGCCACACCATCAGCGTGCACGCCTGGCGGCCCGCCGCGCCGCGCGGCACCGTGCTGATCTGCCACGGCTATTTCGACCATGTGGGGTTGTACCGGCACGTCATCGGCCATGTGCTGCAGCTCGGCTACGCGGTGCTCGCCTACGACCTGCCCGGCCACGGCCTGAGCTCCGGGCCCCGCGCCGCCATCGACGACTTCCGCATTTACCGCGAGGTGCTGGAACAGTGCCTGTCCATGGCGGAAAACCACTTTCCGCGCCCCTGGCACGTGATCGGCCAGAGCACCGGCGGCGCCATCGTCATGGACTACCTGCTGCACCACGGCTTCGACGCGGACAACAGCCCCTTTGAGCAGATCATTCTGCTGGCGCCGCTGGTGCGGCCGTTCAAATGGGGCGTGGCGCGCTGGCTGCACACCCTGGTGCGCCCCTTCGCCCGCTCCATCAAGCGGGTGTTCACGGTCAATTCCGGTGATCCGGATTTCCTCGATTTCCTGGAAAACAAGGACCCGCTCCAGGACCGCCGCCTGCCGGCCCGCTGGGTCACCGCCCTGAAGCGCTGGATTCCCGGCTTCGAGGCCGCCGACCGGGTCAAGATTTCGCCGGTGGTGATCCAGGGCGACCAGGATGAAACCGTGGACTGGCGCCACAACCTGCAGGTTATCCGCAGCAAGTTCGAGGACCCGGAGATCCACATGCTGGCCGGCGCCCGCCACCACCTGGCCAACGAGCACGGCGATTATCGCCAGCGCATTTTCGCCCTGATCGATCGCTACCTGGCCTGAACCCTTCGCGTCGCCGTGACTCCAACCGGATAACACTGGCCGAACGTTTCAGGAGCCCAGCCATGAACATGAAGCCACTGCTCGCCGTCCTGGCCGCCGCCGCCCTGGCCGGCGCCCCTGCCGTCACCGCCGCCGATGACGCCCTGCGGGACAATCGCCAGCAGCGTCTGGAGGCCAACCGCAACGCCGCCGAGGCCCTGCGCCAGCGCGGCCGGGACCAGGCCGGGGAGCATCGAAGCATGATGCGCGACCGGATGGAGCGGCTGGACCAGGACGCGCGCCAGCGCAACGACCGGGTCCGCGAGCGCTCCCAACAGCCCTTCAACGGGATCGATCGGGGCCCCGCGCGCTAGCACACCGTTAATTGATTCTCGCTTTCTCTCTCCGGTGGCTTTCGCGTTGCCATTTTGGGCTGTGCATTGTCACGGTACCGTCCCTATACTGGAGGCGGATCGTTTGGACCCCGATCGATAGGGATCGAAAAAATAACGAAGGAGAGAACCATGAAAAAAACCATACTCATTTCCGCCCTGCTTGGTGTTTCCGGTGCCCTGATGGCGCCCGCCGCCCTGGCTCAGCAAACCAACATCGATCGCCAGGAAAACATCAAGGAGGAGTACCAGAAGGCCATGGAGGCCCAGCGCGAAGCGAAGGAGAAGGGCATGTCCGAGTCCGGGACCAACCCGGATTACTCCGAGGGCCGCAAGAAGATCGATTCCGAGGGCAACATCAGCGAGGAATACCGCAAGGCCATGGAAGCCAAGCAAGAGGCCGCCGAGAAGAAGATGGACGGTGCTGAGCAGAAGTCCAAGGATTACCTGAAACAGCGCGAGAAAATCGACTCCAGCGAGAACATCAAGGAAGAGTACCGCAAGGCGATGGGCGCGGATAAAGACTGATCCGCCCGCCAGCGGTAACAGAAAAGGGGCCCCGAGGGGCACTGCTGTCCCACAGTTGGCGGCCTCACAGGGCGAACCTCATTTGAGGTTCGCCCTTTTTACTTCGCCCCGGGTCCGGATTGAGGATCTCCGCCA
>MDTD01193572.1_pt1 | contig 61108 bp, 50 predicted proteins | sample 811221 | NCBI WGS metagenome assembly MDTD01 (sample SAMN05326646, study PRJNA326480) | marine metagenome | isolation source: seawater | place: Pacific Ocean: South West | collected 2011
AAATGAAATAGAGCTTCCGGGTACAGCTACCTTGAATCAGGTGCTTACTTATGATGGTTCAGACTGGGTAGCTGGCAATTTACCATCAGATGGAGACTCTGATGACACCAACGAGTTGCAAGACCTTAATATTACCGGAGACATTCTGACCATTACTGGCCTGGGAACACCCACAGACATTGACCTGACTCCTTATCTGGACTCTCCTTTTACAGAAAGCAGTGATGGCTCCGGTAGTTTTATAGAGTATTCAGGGCGTGTTAAAGCCCTTAATTTTATTAATAATGTGGAGTCTATTTCGCATACAGCTCTCACAACAGGTGTATTAACTGTGGCAGATCATAAGCATGCAAAAATAGTTATGGTGGATGCGACCACACCAGCAACCATCACCGAAATCGATCCAGGGCTGAACGGTCAGGAGATCATGATTATCTGCACTGGGGGAACATTAGACTTCGACAACTCTCAAATGAACGGAAGTAATTTGGTGCTACCAACTGCCATAGTATCTCTTCCTGCGGGAGGAAGTATAAAACTGATGTATGTTTCAGCGATGGGTAATTGGATTCATATGGAGAGTGTTACCACAGTGGTAAATCCTAATTAGGATGAACAGTTTATTATTTATCATATTGATCCTTCCTTTCTGGATTTTTGGGCAAAATATCCAGAACGTAGAATCACCCATGATCATCACGGATGGGACAATCTTACATATAGATGAAGACTTTGTCAATACCGGTGACGTTCTGAATGAAGGCCAGCTTATCGTTGGAGGCAGATGGGTGAATGTTGGGATTTATCGTACATCGGGTACAGGGATCCTTGAATTGAACGGGCCTTTAAGTCAAGCCATCAGTGATCTGGCTTATATTGATAAGTTACGATTGTCTGGCGGGGACAAAACCCTGTCATCTGACCTCAGAGTAGACAGACTGGAGCTAAATGGAAGTAAACTCATAATTTCAGACGGATATAGTCTGGAAATTACGGCATCGGGCACTATATCAAGAAATCCCGGTGACTACATCATTGGTCGGTTGGTGATGACCGGGCCTAATACCTTCCCCGTCGGGACGGCCAATAGATTTTTACCTGTATATCTGGAACCCCTGACGGATTCGCTGGTAACTACGGGGATCAAAGCAGTAGAATCAAAGCTTGAGGGGAACCTGCCTGCATCTATTGCTGACCTGGCTCCTTTCCATTGGATAATGGACGAAAACGATGAGCTATACAATGTTCAATTGGGATTTGAGGATGCTGATTTTCTAATGGATACGGTTGGGAATGCCCTGGTCGTAGAGTCAGAAAGCCTGAACAGTGAAGTGATGAGTTTATTTCAGGAATCAGTAGTTGGATCACTTGATTCGATGGCGGTTTCGAATGGAGCCACATTCCCTTTGTCACTGCCCTATTTCTCAGTAGGCAGGAAATATACGGCAGAAGAAAAACCACCCCTTAAAGTTTACAATCTGGTGAGTCCAAATGGAGATGGGATCAATGATTTCCTATATATAGAGAGCCTTGATTCCTATCTGGAATGTAGTATCTCAATTTTTGATCGGTGGGGCTCTTTGGTATTTAGCCAGACAGGTTATGATAACAGAGAAAATGTTTTTCGGGGGCAAAACAATATCCTGAACAATAAGGAACTGGTGGAAGGAGCCTACTATTATGTGATCCGCTATAAAGGCAAAAAGATTGCCAATGGTTTTTTTGAATTAACCAGATGAGACATACGATCACGATATTGCTAGTCTTAATATCAATCAAGGTCAGTGCTCAACTTGATCCGCTATATCAACAATATCACCTCAATCAATATCTGATAAATCCTGCTTATGGTGGTATTTACAAATCCACCACCTTCTCTGTCAATTCCAGACTTCAGTGGCTCGGTCTGGAGGGCTCGCCCTTCACCAATACTTTTACTACAGTAACCAATATAGGCAATTTTGCGGGGTTTGGGGTACGGGTGATGAGCGATCAGATTGGGATTCGAAAAACGAATGAATTGGTGGCATCAACTTCTTATTTTATTCGGGCAGACAAGATCACTATTGGTTTTGGATTGCAGGGAGGGATCAATCAGACCACCAATGATTTGTCTGAATTTATCCCGGAGGTGTTACATGATCCTACTCTGGATAACTTCATTCCCTCATTTATTTTCCCAACATTTGGTGCAGGTATTATGATCAAACATTCTAATTATTTCTTTGGTTTTTCTATTCCAAGATTGTTAAATGAAATTGATCCACGGTTAGGTTATCAGGATAATCATGTTTACAAAAGACATTATTATATCTCAGCTGGCTTCATTCCGAATTTGATCGATATGAAGTTGCAGACACTCGTCAGGATCATAGGCAACAAAGTATCAGTAGATGTTTCAAGTACCTATTTTGTATCAAAAAATCTGTGGGCAGGAGTCCTGTTTCGAGATGTATTTAACATTGGTGTCTTTGGTCAGTTACAAGTCAAAGACAGGTTTCGATTAGGATACACCATAGAGCTTCCGTTTGATGACCTGATTACCACGCATTATGGTACCCATGAAGTTACCCTGAGCTATAGTATTGCTCCGGGGAAGAGGCAATCCCATGGAGATCGTTTTTTTTGAGAGGTAATAAATTGTAACCATTGTTACACTTCTGATCGTATTCCATACGTAACATTGAATAAAGAAAACTGTGGAAGAAATCTGGAACATCATCGTGGGTAGCTATACAGGGTATGCCAATTACCTGTGGCAGGAAATAACCAACCCCTCGTGGCATAGCTATTTCTATTGGTTGATCGGAGTGTCTGCATTCTTTTTCATCCTGGAAGTGATCAGGCCCTGGAGGAAAGCGCAGGCTAAATTCAGAAAAGACTTCTGGCTCGACTTCTTCTATATGTTTTTCAATTTCTTCCTGTTCTCCCTGATCATCTACAATGCTGCTTCCAATGTGGTGGTGCATTTTTTCAATGACTTGCTAGCCTCCATTGGTGTTACCAACCTGGTAGCTTTTGAAGTGATGTCCTGGCCTACCTGGGCACATCTTTTCATAGGTTTTGTAGTAAGGGATTTTGTGCAGTGGTGGACACACCGGTTGCTGCATCGCGTGCCTGCTTTGTGGGAGTTTCATAAGGTACATCATTCAGTGGAGCAAATGGGATTCGCGGCGCACCTTCGGTATCACTGGATGGAAAATGTAGTATATAGATCCATCGAGTATATCCCATTGGCACTGATCGGGATAGGCCTTCGTGACTTTTTTATCATCCATATATTCACGCTCGCTGTTGGTCATTTCAATCATTCAAATTTCAAGCTCAACCTTGGACCATTGAAGTATATTTTCAACAACCCTCAGATGCACATCTGGCACCATGCTTATGACATCCCGAATGACAAAAAGTATGGAGTGAATTTTGGGCTGACCCTGAGTATCTGGGATTATTTATTCAAGACCGATTACATCCCCTATGAGGGAAAAGACATCAAGCTGGGCTTCCCGGGTGTAGAAGATTTCCCGAAAGATTTCATCCATCAGAACACACATGGGTTTAAGCTAAAACACAGCGATCAGGAATCAGCAGGTGGATGATTTGTCATAATGTACCCTGTGTTTGAATTCAATGTTCTGAATAAGTATAGAATACCCTGAGGACACTTTTTACCAAAGAATAATTGCCAGATAAGTAAATCTAAAATCTGATTATTATTCGTAGATTCATACTCAAATTCTGGTTATGAAAAAGTTGATAGCCGCCCTCTCCTTTGCGCTCCTCATGGATGGATGTTGTAATGAAGATTTTATTATCCCCTCCTCTAACCCCATTGATCTGCGGGTAGATGCCCTTGACGTCACTGATCTCTTCGATGTGGACCCAAGCTGCTCTACTCCAAATCCCATTTATACTTCAATCGGAGCAACCCCGGATGGTGGCCTGGGATCATGTTGGCTAGATCAGACCAATAGCGGGGATGTTTGGTTTAAGTTCACAGCTCAACCACCTAATGGGTACGCATCTATCTGGATTCTTGTGGAAGGCCCGGAAGGAACACAACAATTTCCTCAACTCGTACTATGGGACACAGATGGGGTGACAGAGCTCGCCTGCGATGGTTACGATGAAGAGGTAAATGATCTGTATATTTTTTATGGGGATCTTGTGATTGGAGAAGAATATTACTTTTCGGTTTCTGTGGCTGATGATTCTTTCAAAGGCACATTTACCATGTGCGTTACTACAAGTGACTAAGGATCAATTGAATGCATATCGATATCCGATCGACAACTGCAGCGACCTGTTTTTGGTAGGTGCTACTCCGTCAAAACCGCTGATGTCAGCCAGGCCCAGGTAATAATTAAGGCCAAAGATCAATCCTTTTTGCGTTTCATAGTCCACACCTGCGTTCAGACCAAAATCGGTTTTCTTGTACGCTTTGGTGTAGTGTTGCTCGTCAAACCTTTCTCTGGTCACCGGATGATACTGCGATTTGGCACACATGAGAAAACCTAGCTGCGGACCTATCGAAACATGCAGAGATGGCGTAGCATCATAGGTGATCAAAAGGGGAATCGAGAAGTAGCGGATGTCAAAATTTAATTCCTCGTCCGCTGTTTTCACAATGGCTCTTTGGTTTGAAAAGAGGAACTCTGATTGAACACCCGTAAAGGCAGGCTTAAACCGGACAAATGCACCTACATGAAACCCGGGACCCGAAGAGTAATCATTGACCTCACCATCTACAGATAAAATAGAATAATTGAAACCGGCTTTTGCTCCGATGGACCAGGGTGCCTGTGCGAATGAATTTAAAAAAGGAGCGAGCAGGAGTAGGGAGAAAACAGCAATCGTCTTCATATTGCAATCCTTAATGGGACCAATGTACGAATTAATGTTGGATTTTTTATGAAGCCATAACATTGAAATTTTACAGCTCCTACATTATAAGCTGTCTATAACTCTCTGGTCAATGTTGCTGTGGAACATTGAATCAGTATAACGACCGGTCAAATTTTCTGCGATAATTTTTAGTGATCTCGTGACCCGGGCCCAACATATTGAATAATGCAATGGCGCTTCTACGGGGTAGCTCATTGTTTGTGGTTTTATCAATGATGACCGATTCGATGATGGCTTCGATGGCTTTGTCAATTTCTCCACTTTTCAAAAAGATTTGAGCCTTCGCCAGTTGCTCACTTACTCCACCATTTGATTCAAAAGGCGTATTTAATAACTCTGACAGGTCACTGATTCCGGTGAGTCGATCCAGGTAATCTTCTTTGTGATGGATTTGATCTACAAGTTGTACAGAGAGGTCGGGATCATCCCAGATTACCTGCTCTGCCAGGGCGAGCTTAGCCTCATCAAAGTCGGGGTTTTCATCCACAAACAGTTTCAACTCATCAAGTGCGTTGACATTGTTGTTCCTGAGTCTGTCCATAATAGCGTGTAAGGTGGAATTTCGTGGATCCGGGATTTGCTCTTCCAGCCACTTTTCCATCTGAGGTTTTGGGAGTGCACCGGTTTGCTCCGAAACAACTTTTCCATCGATGAAAAGTTTCATGTTTGGAATGCCCCGAATGCCATATTGGGTAGAGAGTTCCTGACTCTCATCCACGTTTACTTTCACCAACTTCCACCTTCCGTTGGCTTCAGAAGCTAGCTCTTCAAGCATGGGACCGATGTACTGACATGGCCCGCACCAGGGAGCCCAAAAATCCACAAGGATCGGGGTTTGGAGACTCTCTTTGATAACCAGGGATTCAAATTCACTTGTGTTCATTGGATTCAAAATAGTAGAAACACAAAAGAGCTAAAAACACTTAAATTATTATGTGATTATTGTTACAAGTCAATTAGGAGTGAGTAAAATTTTAATACGTCCTTTGTCTGATCGAACTCTCACTTATTACAGTTAATCGGTTGGAAAAAATGAGGTTTCCATTTAAAAGATCAAGAATTATTTTTCCCGGCTCTTCGGGCTCAAAATTGTTGATTCTAAAGTAGAGCACACCTGCGAGGGGTCTATAACCCAACTTGTATATTAGTTCTCCGTAGTCACTATCATATGTAAGAATTGTCAGGTTTTCTTTTATGGCTATTTCCATGACTTCCTGATCGGAGATGCCAGGATGACTTTCCGCTGGATAAGATACTGTATTGGTTATTTATTAAGACTGCTATACTGGGTGCTGGGAAGTTCTCATTAGCCAGAAATTTCATCAGACAGATTTATTTCTTAGTTCAATAATTAATCCATCTTTAACACAATCATTAATGTATGCAAAGACATCCTGAATATCTTCCCGCTTCAAGTGTGGATATGATAGTAGTATCTTCTCTTCTGTCCAGCCATCAGCAAGTCGCTAAAGAATAAACTCGACTGATATCCGAGTGCCTTTTATTGTAGGCTTTCCAAGGAGAATATTCTTATCTGAAACTATTCGATCTTGCCAGTTCATGTTTAAAAATACGCTAAAAAAGTATAAATGTTCTTTGTTATCAGTTATTGCACGTTCTTGGCACTTTATGTAACTTATGTTACCCGATAAGCCGGTTCCTGAGCTTAACATTGTAAACAATTAAGTGGTTCGGACATGAGCAATAATATGGCTGTAGATAAAAGCAAAACGATCAATAAGGCCAATGGTCAATTAAGGATAGCGATAATCCTGAGTCTCACCCTGGGCCTGGCACCCTTTTTTCCGGAGCCACACCTTTGGGGAAAGCTGAAATGGGTAATGGGTGGGGCTCACGGTATGGCAGCCATGGACTATTTTGACCTGATCATGCACGGATTCCCCTGGGTGTTTTTGATTTATGTGGTGGGGAAAAGTATCCTGAAAAGAGTGAGAGGGCAGGATTGATCGACTAAAGTAGTCAAATCCATTAGTTAGTTTAGGTTTATACGGAGGTATCGCAAGATATCTTTCGGGGTATTTTTATGCCTTGGGGGGTATTCCGAATACCCCTAAAGGCATTCCCGGAGGGGTCAGTTGTATCCGGAGATGAAATGGTTCGCCTTATATACAAACCAGTTCGCCTAAAAGACGAAATAGTTTCCAAAAAAGACGAACCGGTTCGAATCAAACACGAACAAGTTCTCCAAAAAGACCAACTAGTTCATGTTCAGGACGAACTGGTTCGTAAAAAAGGCTGGTGAGTTCGTAAAAATTTCGAACCGGTTGGTGATTGATATGAACTAGTTGGGGTCGGGTGTGAGTCCTGCCACGACTCCGGTCGTGGCAGGACTTCACGGATACGTCAGCCCAAAGCCAAAAGGAAACAAGGTATCCTTCTTGGGATAGCCGGGGGCATCGGGGTCCTGCTTTTTGATGGCATCAAGGTCTTTGGCCAGGGCGTATGGTAGCTTGCCGGTAGGCTTAAACCGACCAGAGATCACATCAAGCAAAGCGGCATCACTCACACCAAACGTTGCGAAGATGGCACCCGCGTCAAGCAGGCCACTTTCCTTGTCCAGAACATAGGGCTGTCGGAAATCAATGGAAAGGATCGTCTTTTCCGGTCCTACCTTCTGCATGATCTCTCTGATCTCCTTCAGTGATGGGGTGATAGTCCAGGATTTGGACTCCGCCATCGCGGAGAAAGAGATCATGTCCAGCTCGTCGGGACTGGCTCCGCCAAACATCCGTCCGCCGCTCCTGTCATTCGAAACATTGACCCCTCAGAATCGCATAATCAAGGTCCTCATCGGCTACAGTAGGAATTACCTGGCTGGGAGGCCCGGCTGATGCGGCACCCTCGGTACTGGCATCATTGGCTGAGATGAAGTTTAATCCCGCCCATTCTCTGCCTGTTAGCGCATCCGCATTTACGCCAACGGCATAAATATTCAGCTTTTCATCTCCATTGGGTAATGCCATTGGCAGCTTCATATTGTTTTGTAGCATCACAATGGACTTTCGCTGTGCCAGGTCAGCTTTCCGCTGGAATGAAGCATTTCCCACGAGGTATGCTGCCCGGTTAGGGTCTACAAAAGGGTCTTCAAACAAGCCTAGTTCAAATTGTTCTTTGAGCAATCTCCGTACAGACAGGTCAACTCTTTCTTTAGAGAGCTTTCCGGCATTGACCAGGTCCAGGATCTGCTTGTTGTTGCTAAACCCGGAAAGGATATCCGTGCCAGCATCAATGGCGATCAGAATCTGCTCGTCCTCACTTTTATCTTCCAATCCCCAGGCACGGCTGCCAATGATCCCTGTGTCTGAGTTCACATAGCCTTTGAATCCCAGTTTGCTGCGGAGTAGCTCTGTCAAAATCCCTTTGGAAAACGCCATGCCGACATTGTTGGGTTGATAAGCCTGACCCACAGGGATGCCATAATACGCCATGATGGAGGAAGCACCGGCATCAATGGCTGCTTTGAAGGGCGCCACATGGTAATCAAAATTCTTAGCGGGATACGCCTGGTTTTTCCCAAAGTCATAGTGAGGATCGCCACCACCTTCCTGCGGACCACCTCCGGGGAAGTGCTTAATGGTCAGGGCTACGCTGTTTTCATTCAATGACTCGCCCTGTAGATTCTTTATCAGCGTCGTGATGATATCTGAGGCCAGCTCACTATCCTCCGTAAAAGTCTCATGTGTTCTGTACCAGCGCGGCTCAGTAGAAAGGTCAGCCATGTAGCCATACATGCCACGGATCCCGATAGCGGTCCATTCCTCAGCCATGATCTTTCCAAAATCTGCAATTAAATTCATGTCCCGCGTTGCGGCGAGGCCACTCTCTTTGGGCCAGGAGGAAAAAGCGCCGGATTCCACGTTGATGCCAGCCCTTGCATCAAAATCCATGTGGTTTCGGGCGTTGGATTTGAACATGACCGGTATCCCCAGGCGGGTATTCTCTGCCATTTCCTGGATCATATTCATAAACTGTGCTGCCTCAAAGGGGGTGATCTGCGTACCTCCCCAGCCACCTCCACCACCTGGAGCCGGGTTGTTGGTGACTGTATTTCTGAAGATGAACCGGGTCATCTTTTCGTCCTCAATATACTGGGCAGCACGTTCGGAGATCTTACCCCCCACTTCCGCATTCAATGTATTGATCAGCATCATGCCCACTTTTTCTTCCAGAGTCATTTGGCTCACCAGGTCCTCAATACGCTCGCTTACCGGAAGTCGCCAGTCCTCATACTTATCCAGGCTGCCGTTATTATTCAGATCCTTGAAGGCTTGCTGCCCATGGTAGAGGAGACTAACAGATCTGGCTTCCACCTGCTTTTGGCCATAGGCAAAGGATGAAATAAAGACGAACAGGATAAGAATTAGCATTTTACTGGTGGACATAAGCTTCATCATTTTGGTTAATAATTATTTAGAAAGGTAAATCAATTTTACCGCAGGATTCTGAAAAATTCCTGAAGGGTGTTGTACAAAGTCTGAAATTATTGGACAACCACCCTCACCCTGTCCAGGTTTTGGATTCGGGCAAAAGCCGTATCACTATCCCCATCCCTTTGAGCAAATGCTCTCAGAGTGACAAAGTAGGTGCCTGGCTTCGAGAATTTATGAGTAGTACTGATCGTGGCTTTTGAATTCATTTCTGTTCCCATCTTAGCTTGCTCTTTGTAGTCTCCCGACCCGTCAAAATCCCAGGCTGCGGAGATCACTTTTCCCTGGTTTTCCGGCACAGCGACATCTGCCGTGAAACTTACTTCTTCACCCACTTTCACAATGGCTTTTTTACTTCCATTGGCCTTCAGCGAGACAACAGGTTGGATCCCTTTTCTTTCAGTTGCTGTAGGAGGTATAATCACTTGTCCGTCTTTCACCTGGTAACTTGTGGTAGCCGCCGGCTCACTTCCTTTTTCTACCCAGGCACTCAAATCCCGAAGGGTCTGTTGTAGTACGCCAATGTAGCTGACTGCTCGAGTAGGATCGTCCAGTTGGTTTTCTCCATCACCATGAATGGCATGGTCGGTATACCACAGTCTGAAATGATCATCCGTTTTTTCTCCCAGGTGTTCAGTCACCCGATTTCGGTACCAACCACATTGCCAGGGATAGGCTTCGCGATCCATGAGTGAACCGAGCAAGATCATTTTCCCATCGAATTTACCAGTTGGAATGCTGCCTGAGGCAGATAGTGTAAACAATGGCCCCAATAACATCGGTCTCTGAGGGTAGAGGGGTTCACCGGCTTCATTTCGGAACTGATCCCAGACGGTATATTCCGGTCCGGGAACCTGATGCCTGTGATAGGTCTGCACGGCCAAAAAATTAGAATTGTCTACCTGAACGGCATCCCCTGGCTGGATATTTACCAGGACTTGAGTCGGATTGGCATTGGCCAGGACTACTTTATTTCCATCTACTTTGGTGATCTGCAGTTTTTGACCGGCAGCTTCTCCCGAAAGAATGAGAAGGTCTCCTCCCAGAAAGTCCACATCCGGCATGATATCCTCCAGTTCGAAGGCTACCGGCTTATTACCTGCCGAGCCACCAGCACTCTTCCATGCCAGGTCTGCACTTCCACGGTCCTCTTCTGACACTGGCTCGGTCAGCCCAAGCTCAATAGCCTGATCCAGCCCAATTGCCGCTTTGATTGTACTCTTTTTTTGGATCCTCGCCTTTAGCAAAGACTGTGTTGGACTTGCACCAAGATACCCGGGTTTGTTCCAGAAATCCTCGGTGAAATATTTGCCGTCTGCAGCTACCACTCCCTGATAGAGCACCAGAAAACCATGTATCCCCATGCTCTCATAAGCATACCAGCTTTGCGGAGGAAATCCCATTTTAGTGACCTCTTCCAGAGCTGCACGCTCTTCTACGTTTAGACCGGCATACATATCGCCTGATCCACCGGCATCCACTGCATCAATGATCTGTGGGAATTTATCCTTGAGGATGCGCATGGCATGCATCCTCACTGAAAAGACGTTGGGAATGGCCATGGGAGATCCCAGCACATAAGGTACTGCCCCATCCCAGACACCCGTGGTATTTTCTATTCCTCCCACCGTTCGATACGCTCCGCCACTCCCTCCGAATGAATAGCCAAACGGTCGATCTCCGCCAAAGAGTTTTTGCGCAACTACCCGTGAGAATTGTGCGGAAGCAGCATTGGCCCGATAAGCCCCTATCGTAGGATCATTGGCTCGGGGATTGCTAAAATCAATGGCTCCGCCTCCATTTGTTTCCACAAAGTATGCACCACTCTCCAACGAAAAGCCGATTTTATCCTGTTCACCTGTAGCGCCCTGCGACAGGTTTTCATTGTCGGGGAAAGGAGTGATGTATTGGAAAAACCTACCCTCATACTTTTCCTTTGGTGGGAAGTAAAATGAGAACCTAGTTTCAGTTCCTTCAAAACCTCCATGCACATACCGATGTGGGACGGGAGTTTCCCTCCATTCATCAATGTCTACATACGGGGAGTTGAACAAGGTGTCTGATGAGATGAAATCCTTAGCGAAATTGATCTCGGTTAATTTGGACTCATCACCCGGACCCGAGCATCCAAATAATATGATGAGGAATACGATAGCCAAAGAGACGCTTTTCATTTGATCCTGTCTTTTATTTAAAAGCTAAAAACATCGTGCTTCTGGCGGGTATCTTCACTTCTCCTGCATTCACAGGTTTCCCATTGATTTTGGGAAGTGATCCGTCTGCTGCCAGTGTCAGTACCTCTCCATTCAATTTAACCGTTTTGGTTTGCAATTCATCAGCCGTGAGCAGGTATTGTGCTGCTTTACCCGGTATTGCAACAGATTGCTCAGCTCCTGTGGGATTAACAATAAGCACTGCTTTGCCCTGAGTAGATCCCTTAAGGTTGTGCACAAAAATGTCAAGGCCTGCGTCTGATGCTGGCGAATCGAATACCTGGGTTCCCATCAGTTTACCCCATAACAAAGCCGCCCAATAGTTGGGTCTTGGGTTGTGTGTGCCTTGTTCCAGCAATGCGTATTCACTTGCAGCCAGGGTATTGTGCATCACTACCTGCACACCTTTTTTGGCTAGTCTGCCCATTTGCTCCAGGTAGCGGAAGGTGTCTATATAGGTACTCGCCCAGGGGTTGCCACCACATGCTGCTTCGGCCGTCTCTGTCAGCCAAATAGGTGCTCCGGGCAGATATTTGTCCCTCGCTTCTTCGTAGTATTTCAATCCAAGCTCCGTTTTGCTCAGCCATTCCTGATCAAGTCCGTTTTCAGGAGAGAGCTCACCACCACATCTTTTGGAGACTCCTCCGTAATAGTGGTAAGAGAAGATCTCGAATTCTGGCTTTTGAGCTTCTGACAAGATCATGTCTGTGGTCATATGCTCATTGCCTGGCAGGATCCCTCCTTCACCAGTTGACCCGGGGCCCATGATTCTCATTTCCGGAATATATTCATCAACGAATTTTTTGAAAGAGGCAAAGTCTTTTGAATAGTACTCAGCATCATAATCTTCAGGAGCGCCACCATAGCTGGCATGAGAAGGTTCGTTGAACATTTCTGCTGCATAAATCTCTCCGCCTATGGCTTTGGTATATTTCACCAATGGCTTGATCTGTGAGGGTGTCCAGTTTCCATCAGCATCTCTGATCCCGTCACTAATGGCAAAAGAGGTGACCAGCTTTCCATCAACAGCTTTACAAAAGTCCATGACTCCCTTCCATTCCGCTCTCGTCAACACATTCTCATATCCCGACGGCGCTTCCGTTAGCTTAGGCTCATCATTGTCCTGGAAATAGGTGGTATTGGCCCATGTACCACTCACCCGGACGTAGGTTGGTCCCAAAGCCGAGGCAAGAGTACGTAGTTTCTTATCATAAAGATCAATGGCTGCGATGGTACGCTTAAGTGCTGCAAACCCTCCCGTCTTTACCTTCTCAGGATCCAGTAACTCATAAGGGATCCAGAAATCTCCCCCGACAACCTCACACATCTCCACGTTGTAGGATTGAAATCGCTCATCCACTTCTGCTACCTGCTTGAGGTTAGCCAGGTCAAGAGATACTTTGTTTGGTTCATCAGGTGCAGTCCAGTGTAATAAACTGGCAATAAAAATGATCGCTGTTAAAATCAGTTTTGATAGCATATTCGTTGTGTTGTTTATTCTATTTCACTAAATCAATTCCGGCCGCTTGTGACCAATTTGGAAGAACAATGATATATGCTGCCATTGGGTTTTAAGGTTTGAAACAATATGTGGGTGTTCACCTGGTATGGGAAAGGTGTTCACATTCTGTAGGGAATTGGTTTACAGGTAGTTGTGAGGAGTTGTAGCACCACTTGGAGTGGTGCTACGACTAAACAACTACAGTGCAGCAAGCTGTGAACTCTTATATTCACTCGGCGTCATCCCCGATGCTTTCTTGAAGAAGTTATTGAAAGCTGTCTTGGAGTTGAAGCCGCATTCGTTTGCAATGCCTACAAATGACCAGGCCTGGTAATCGGGTGAGACAATAAGTTTTTTGGCGTGAGCAGTCCGATATTCATTCACGAACGTGTAGAAATTCTTACCCAGGTTTTCATTCAGCACCTGGGTGATGTAATGCCTGGGAATTTGGGTTTGCATAGCCAACTTTTCTACCGAAAGCTCCGGGTCTTTCCAGGCCTCGGAGGCATTCATATAATTGACCAGTTTGTCGACATATGTTTTGGCAAGGTCTGGTTTTAGGCCTGACTTTTGATATCGGTCGGATGAAGATTTAAGTGTAAGATCTCTGACAGAATTCAAGGTGATTCCATCAGATGAAAGCTGGTGTTGTCTCAGTCCCCAGATCCCGATCACATAAACATAAGCCAACAGGATCGGATTTCTAACCTGATCTGCATCCAATTGTATCACACCATATTCAGTCATCAAACTAACAATAACTGTCAGATTAAATACCACGATATAGGAAATGATCACCACCATCAGCCAGGTGAGGTTGATCCGGGAAGAGCTGTAGGAATAATTATTTTTGAGTTGCTTTTTGTGCTTGATTACGATGAGGATGGAAAGTATCCCATATCCCCACAGGGATGCCATGAAAAAATAGCCTATTACACTTCTCAGCTCAAATAATTCATCATTGGGTCTAATCAAGCCAAAGGTCGTGATGATAAGAACGATCAGGAGTATTGGCAGTCCATGTATTAAATCCTTTGATCTGAATCGATCGAATTGGGTAGTGATGTATTTACTATAAAGAAATAAGAAGGGGGGATAGGACAATAGCAATGGCAGCGAAAACGTCCACGAGTCCCCAATGATCTGATTCACCTCCTGGTAAATATTTAGCCCGAACATAGCCGAGATGGCGATCAGCCACAGTGCCAGGATCACATCTGCAATTTTCAGTGGTCTCTTTAGAAAAAACAGAAGTGATGAATACAGTGCCTGTGCAAAGCCAATGTAAATGATGGCCGAGTTCATGGCATAAAAGTACTTCAGCCTGGGGATATAAGCTTTATCAGGAGGTGGGTTAACCTAAGCAAGAATCCCGTGCTTTTCAGCGGTTCTTACCCACTTTACCCAAAGGAATCTATACCTCCTTAAAAACCTCCTGATAATGTGCAGATCCCTGAAAAATACCACCATCTTCATGGAAGAACGGCTTGCCGGTTTCGTACACCCCGTCTTTGGTCACTACCCACGGGGCGTCTTTCCTCGGGTGATAAGTCATCATGCGGTCCCATTGTTTATAGTATTGGTGACCGTTTGTCTCTTGTAGCCCAAGCTTCAGGCCTGGAAACGCCGGGAGCCTGGCGGCCACGTTTTTGTTCCACTCCACCAGGATCGGGTTCACCGTCAGGTCGGCACAGAAGCAAGGCACATGCTTTTCATAAGCCAGCTGCGTGATCTTGATGGTCTCACTTAGCGTCTTGGCAATGGCTTTTACCGCTATGGCCTGGTAGCCCTGGTCGATACGGTTTTTGGCATCCTCCTTCGTATGTGCACTCTCATCAGCAGCTACCCGTACACCCAGATCACCGACATAGGTCTCATTAAACTCGCTGAAGGGTTCCTCGATCACAGCGATCTGGTCGAAAGCTCCGATCTTCTTGGCATGGTCCAGGAAACGCTCAAGTGATGCCTTTTCTTCATACCGGCCATTGGCATCGAAGTAATAAGGGATCTTTCCGTCCTTGGTGTGAGGTGTTTCGTATTTACCTATCGCCTTATGAACACCTTCCAGAAATTGGATGTCTTTTTCCAGCATCTCCTTCTGTGTCCCTGCCGATCCGATCTTCAGCTTCAGCATGAAGAATCCTTCGTCAGCGGCTTTTTTCACCTTTTCTACGGAGGTGCCCACGCTGAAAGAAGGGATACTGGCCACCTTATCGTGCCTGGCGGAGAGCCCGGGTCTGTATTCAGCCGGGATCATATCATCGAAGTCTTCAACGTTGTTTTCCGCAGCATAGAGGAGCCAGGCGGCATTGTCTACACCTACCAGTGCATTCAGTGCGAAGGTCTTCCGCAGGTCAGGATTACCGGTGATCTTCTTTCCATAGGCCAGCAGCTCAGGGAGCACACTGTCCACCATCTCTATCGGGTTGCTAAACTGTTGTCCGTTGATCATCTGCAGGGCCCGCTCCGACATGGCATACATTAGTGCGTTGCCCCCGCTCTCGGAGTGGTTGAAAAAGACTTTGGCATCTGACCAGAGGATACCCTGGGTTGCCAATCCTATCTTACGGATTCCATCAGCATTTTCCAGCATCGCCATCGTCTGCCAGCACTCAGTGATTGCTCCTCCTTTGAATCGATAAGGATACAGGGCTTCACGTTCAAAGTCAGAGCTTACCCGGGCAATGTTCAGTTTCATGTTTTTTTGTGGTTTTACCAGTTCGAGATCATTTACAGCATAGAGGCCTCCCATGCCAGCCAGGCTGGCAGCACTGCTTTTTTTGAGAAAGGAACGGCGATCCATCCCGTTTTGACTGCTTTTGTTCATGTGTTTAGGACTATTGTAAGCGGAGCAGATACTCCTCTGATCAAATGTAGTAAAAAGATTTTTCACACCTAGTCTGAATTATTGATTGTGAGTAGTTAGTAAAAATTGATAGCTACATTGTCTCTGCTATTTTATCAATTCAATAATTATTACCATATTTAGGCTCCCTATTTTCCCAATTATGCAATTTTCCATTCATAACAATGCTCATGATGCCAATAGTGATAAGTGGTTTGAATCCATTTATAATGAACATTTTGAGTGTATGTTGAGGTATGCATTTTCTATAGCAGAGGACAAGGCTACAGCAGAGGATGTGGTTTCCGAAGTGTTTATTTCCTTGTGGAACAAAAAGGATCAACTGGGTGACATTAAAAATGTAGAGGCCTACCTGGTACAGTCTGTGAAGCACCTGTCCATTAAAAAAATCAAAAAGTCCAGGAGGGAAACGCTTGGGCCAATAGATGAATCGAAATACCCACAGGCTTTGAATCCGGAAAACATCCTGATTGGGAAAGAGCTGGAGTCTGTCATCAACCAGGTGATCCAGTCCCTAACACCTTATGGGAAGTTGGTGTATGACATGGCCAGGAACAAAGGCTATTCCAACGAAAAAATTGCTAAAGAGCTGGACATGAATCAGACCACTGTCAGAAAACACCTCAGCAATGTGATCAAGGCTTTTAAAATTGCGCTGAAAAACCAACAAGACTCAGAGGACAGCAAAATAATTAGACTAGGAAAAGCCCTGTTGATAGCGACATTACTTTTGTCAGGGGTGCTCGCTCTCTTGTGACCCCCAGAGCATTCATTATGATATTCCAAAAAATACAGGCTATTTAATGGGAATAGATTAATGTATTGTCAGAATCACTGAATGAATATGAAATATTTAAAATTTCATTCACACTTTTAATACACAAGGCTCTTCTGGGTGAAGCAATCATCTAAATGGAAGAGCTCATTTTCAAATACATCCGGAATAAACTTACCAAGACTGAGAAAGTCCAGTTGCAGGAATGGCTTGATGAAGATCCTGAAAATGCCCGGTTATTCAAAAACTTTGTTGGTCACTGGAAACTGTCTGATTTTGATGTTGATCTGCTCAAGCACAAGGTCTGGCAGAAAATGCCCCATCAGCATGGAACAGCTGAAAGCCAAAGTGTAGCCATCAACTGGAGTTGGCTGAAAGTAGCTGCTATTTTCATGGCTGTGCTTGGCATTTCATTTTATCTTCTGAAAAACCAATTCATTTCCTCAGACGAGCTAGCTGGGGCAGTAGAACCCGAGCTTATAGAAAAGGTAGCAGAGCGTGGTCAGAAGCTGACCGTAAAGCTGCCTGACGGATCCATGGTTAAATTGAATGCGAATAGTCGGATCAGTTATTTAAGCAATTTTGGTAACGATTCACGAGATCTTCAGCTGACAGGTGAAGCCTTTTTTGAAGTTCAGCGAGATGAATCACGACCCTTCAAGATCTTCCTGGGAGACCTGGAGGTGGAAGTGCTGGGCACTTCATTCAATGTCAATGCTTATCCGGATCAACATGCTGCCAGTGTAGCAGTACGAACAGGAAAGGTAGCTGTCAGCAATTCAGCTAAGACCATGGGTACGGTATTGGTGAAACAGGAAAAGCTGATTTTCTCCTATGCCAATGGTTCATTCAGCAAAGAATCTATTTCAGATGCTCAGATGGCCTACGGGTGGATCGAAAATTATCTGTCTTTCAACGATCTGAATCTTGAGGAAGCCATGGCTTTGATTTCCAAGTGGTTCGACATTGAATATGTGATGGTAAATAGGCGAAATACCAATAAGCTGATCACGGCCAAATTCAATAATCCGTCATTGAAAAATGTGATGGAAAATTTATCCTATTCCTATGAATTTAACTATGAGATCAATGAAAATGGAATTGTGATAAAATAAGACAATGCATAAAAAAAAGAGAGTCGAGGCACTTTGGCGAGGACTCAACTCTCTAAATGTTTAAAGTTTCAACAAACCCTAAACTTGTATGAGTACAAATCTACGAAAATTAATCATTCGCATGTCGAGATTAGCGATGTATGCGACAGCAGTCTGCATGTCACTCACCATGGTGTTTGCAGCTGAGTCAATCGGTCAGCGGAAGCTGTTGAAGGATATCCCGATTGAATTCAACCTTACAAGGACCATCAGTCTTCAGGACCTGATCAATGAGGTGGAGAATTCGGGAGAATTCACATTTGTCTATTCCAAAAAGGATATCAGAGGGATCACACTTGCATTTGATAGTCCTGTGAGGAGCATGGAAGACCTTTTGAACGAGATCTCCATCCAGGCAAGAGTTTCTATCAAGCGGGTGAATGAAACCATCAGTTTCAAGAATGTGGTCCGGGAGGCGCCGATGCCACAGGTAGTGGATGAAGTGCCAGTGCAGGTAAGTATTACTGGTAAAGTCACTGATGAAACGGGAGAATCATTAATCGGAGCCGCCGTTTTGGAGAAGGGTACTACAAATGGTACGATCACGGATATTGACGGAAATTATCAATTAACCGTGGGAGAGGGTGCTGTTTTGCTTATTTCTTTTGTTGGGTATCAGTCAATAGAGATTCCAGTAAACAACAGAACAACCATTAATCCGCAGTTGCAGCTCGATACTGAGCAATTGGATGAAATAGTGGTCATCGGATACGGAACTCAGGTTCGTAGGGAGATTACAGGCGCAGTATCGAGCCTGAATGAAAAAACCTTTAACCCATCGGTCAATGCCTCAGTAGAGCAAATGATCGAAGGAAAGATGCCCGGAGTGCAGGTAGTCCAAAACAGCGGAGAGCCTGGAGGGGGTATCTCAGTCAACATCCGAGGGGTTGGTTCTATCAATGCAGGAAGTGAACCTCTATACGTAATTGATGGATTGCCAATTGATAACTCCGTTCTTATTGGAGGAACAGGTAACCAGGTGGCCTCAACACGGTCTCCCAGAAATCCTATCAGTTTTTTGAATCCTGCGGATATAGAATCAATTGAAGTACTCAAAGATGCTTCTGCTTCAGCCATTTATGGAGCAAGGGGAGCGAATGGTGTTATACTGATCACCACTAAGAGTGGTCAATCGGGTTCATTGAAAGTTGATTATAGTGGACATACTGGAATAAACCGGGTTCACAATCGGTTAGACCTACTTGGTCCTGAAGAATACATGGTAGGGATCAACGACCTAATTGCTGCCGGAGGGGGAGATCCCAGTGAAGTGGTGACTGAAATACAAAATGGTGGTACAGATTGGCAGGAAGTCGTATTTCGTGATGCAGCCAAGCTGCAAAAACACAACCTCTCTTTTTCATGGGGAAATAAAAATACCTCATATATGGTTTCAGCAAACTATACGGATGAAGAAGGAATGGTTAGAAATACCTCATTTACACGCTATGGGGCACGATTTAATTTATCACATACTGATGAAAAATTCCGTTTTGGATCAAGTATGACCACCAGCTATGTAAAGGATGTTTTTGTGCCTAATGGGTTTGATGTAAACCTTAGAGCTGGTGCAATCAATGCTGCTAAGTTATGGGATCCAACTTTCGATGTGCGGGACGCAAATGGGAACTATGTCACTACAGACCTGTTTGATATTGATAATCCAGAGGCGATTATCACAGGTAATCATATGGACGGTAATCGTTACCGCTACCTGGGTACAATGTTTGGGGAGTATTTTATTACCCCTGCCCTAAGTGCGAAAATTCGTGTGGGTGCAGATGTTGCCAACGAGGATAAAACTGTGTACAAGGATCGAACAACCATCATTGGAAATTCATTGGGAGGTGTCGCCACAGCATATCAAGCCATGCAATCCAACTATCTGTTGGAGGGGACCATGAATTACCAGGAAACGTTTGACATTCATACCATTGAAGTTTTAGCTGGAATTACTACGCAGGAATACACCAATCGATCAAGCTCCCAGCAGGCTAATAACTTTCCCACTGATGCAACCCTGGCAGATAACTTTGGCTTGGCAGATCGGACTACATTGGTTAATAGTAGTGGTAAGAGCAAAAATTCACTCTTATCCTATCTGGGAAGGGTTAACTACAAGCTATTGGATCGATATCTTCTTACCGCATCGTTTAGGGCTGATGGATCCAGTCGATTTGGTCCGGGAAATAAATACGGATACTTTCCTTCATTTTCAGTGGGCTGGTTGATCAATGAAGAATCCTTTTTCCCAGCAGCTGATAACTTATTTGAAATGCTGAAGCTGCGTGCATCCTGGGGGCAAACAGGAAACCAGGAGATTGGAAACAATCAATATCTGACCACCTTCACTGGAGGAGCTTCCCGAACAAGTTATGTGCTGGATGATCAATTTGTTACCACCTTCAATCCCAGTAGAATTGCGAACCCGGATCTGAAGTGGGAAACCACAGAGCAGATTGACATTGGATTGGATTTCAGTATTAAGGGTGGACGAATTTCAGGTACGTTGGAATGGTATCGTAAAAATACCTTTGATATGCTTCTTTCTTTGCCTGTTCCAAGCTCTAGTGGTTACTCTAGTAAGTTGGTGAATATTGGAAGTATGTATAATTCAGGTTTTGAGTTTGGGCTGAATACCAATAACATCACCACAAATGATTTCAACTGGAATACCGATCTGAACTTTTACACACTTAAAAATGAAGTAGAAGATTTGGGAGGGATAGAACAGATTTTGACTGGTAATTTTTCAGTTGCAGCAGGTAGTATCAGTATTATCGAACCTGGTTTGACGCTAAGGAGCTTCTATGGATACGAGGTGGAAGGTATTTGGCAGGAAAGCGATGACCTTAATGCAATTACTAACAATGTAAGTCCAGGTGATTTTAAATTCCGGGATGTGAATGAGGATGGTACCATAGATGGTGATGATCGTGTAGTGTTAGGTAATTCTTTTCCGGATTTCACCTGGGGTCTGGGGAATACTCTCACCTTTAAAGGTTTATCCTTGCACGTATTCCTGCGTGGTGTCCAGGGGGTAGAGATGATCAATGGTAATTTGCTTGAGCAGTATTTTCCTCGTTCAGGTGTTCGTATCAACAGGTTTAGGGAGCCATTTAACAACAGATGGACTCCTTCTAACCCCACCAATGATCAGCCAAGTTACCTGAATGCTGCTAGTCAATTGTCTCAGGCAGTGAATTCACGAACGGTGGTAGATGCCTCATATGTAAAATTGCAGACGGTACGAATTAGCTATGTTTTGCCTCAGCCCGTCCTTTCAAAAGTATTCAGATCAGTGGAAGTATATGCTACTGGACTTAACCTTCTGACTTTTTCAGACTATGATGGGTTTGACCCGGCACTTAACCCGAATGGAAGTGCTAATTTCAGAATCGACTGGAACGGATATCCTTCGGCAACCACCTTTCTCTTGGGTCTAAACCTGGGCTTCTAATTAGTTTACCACACAAAATGAAAAATGATGAAACGCATAAATAAAATAGTTATAAGTGCATTTATAATGCTTCCTCTACTGTTTGTTAGGTGTGAGGGGCCTCTTGATCCGGAAGTTTTTTCACAAACAGCACCTGATAATTTATTCAATTCTTTACCAGGGGTTGAAGGGGTTTTATTTGGAGCATATTCCTGGGCAGCTGAAAATCATGGAAATGATTTAGCACAGGGAATAACAGCACCTGAAGCCATGACTGATGTGGGATTTGCGACAGCCGGGGCCATTGCTAATTGGTTGTTGAACTTCCAGGATTTCATTCTGGATGGGTCTGGAAGTAGCATGTATGATCTCTACTGGAATGACCCATATCGGGCTATCCGAAATGCCAATATCATTCTTGAGAATATAGAGGCAGCCAATATTGGCGAGGACTCTAAGGTGTTGATTGCTGCAGAAGCACGTTTTATCAGGGCCTGGAGCTATACTAAATTGTACAACCGGTTTGGACCTACTCCGCTACGTACTAGCAGTGCACAAGAGCTTCAACTTCCCAGGGCAGGAGAGCAGGAAATTTTGGATTTTGTTGAATCAGAACTATTAGCCGTTGTTCCTGATTTGCCTGATCCCGGTGAAGAAAAACAATGGGGAAGAACGCACAAAGGTGCAGCCCTGGGTGTTTTGACTAAATTTTACCTGAATACCAAGCAATGGCAGAAGTGTGCTGATACAGCTGAGGATTTGATCGATCTCGGATACTTCGAGCTTTACCCCAGTTATTTTGATATATTTCTGGTCGATCATGAACGCAACAAGGAAATTGTATGGGTAGTTCCCAATAAGGCAGACCTTGGCCGTGAAGCAAATATTAGTTTCATGAATTTTGCCTGGCCTACTTCATTTAATAATCATCCAAGAACAGGGTTGGAGTTTTGTGATGGGTGTCGAAATTTTGCGACAATGTTTCGCATCCGTGATGAGTTTTGGAACTCATTCGATCCCAATGATACCCGAAAAGACTTGATGCTTGAAGAGTATGTGAATAACAATGGGGATACGATCGATCTAAGACCTCCAAATGACAATGTACGACCATTTAAGTATTGGCCTGCAGGTGATTTCGCCGGCCCGGCTTACGGAAATGATTTTCCCGCCATACGCTATGCTGATATACTATTATCAAGAGCAGAAGCTTTGAACGAGCTGAATGGCCCTACTCAGGAATCTATTGATCTGATCAATTTGGTAAGGGATCGTGCAGGGGTTGACGATATCTTGTTGGCAGACTTTGGCTCCAAAGATGCTTTGAATGACCACATTCTGGCTGAACGTGGTTGGGAGCTTTGGTGGGAAGATAAACGACGAGAGGATTTAATTCGTCATGGCAAATTCATTGAACTTGCTGTTGAACGGGGGATGCCCGCACAACCGCACCATGTACGATTTCCAATTCCATTATTTGCTTTAGATGCTAATCCATTGCTTGAGCAGAATCCACAATATTGAATCTGTTAATTACCCCAATTAGCAAAACCAGATTTCAATTACAATCAAATTAACCCAATGGTGAGAATTCGATTTCATATTTCTCTTACACTAATCCTGCTGAGTTTGGCGTGTTCCACGCCAACTCAGCAACAGGATAGTGCTGTATTTACGCTCATAAATCATCAAAATCCAGGTCTGGTTACTGATCTTGGTGTGGGTCTATGGGCATGGCCAATGGCCATGGACTATGATGGTGATGCAGACCTCGACCTTGTCGTCATGTGTCCAGATACGCCTTATCGCGGATTATACTTTTTTGAAAACACTTCTGGTCCTAATGAAATGATGCCTGTTTTCGAACCAGCCGTTAGGATAGGGGATGGCGCCAAAAACCTTCAGATTTCTTATAGTGACCAGGGACCTCATATCCTGGGGCCTGGTGTGGAATATGAAAATTTTCAGGAGGAAGGCTTGAATAATCCGGTGAAACTTTTTCCAGCTGAAACGCTGGAAGAAGGGTTTGAGAAAATTCGGTTTAGGCAGTGGAAATACGTGGACTATGAGGGGGATGGTGATCTTGATTTGATAGTTGGAATGGATGACTGGGGTGAATACGGATGGGACAATGCCTTCGACAGTGATGGTAATTGGACAAATGGCCCACTCCATGGGCACCTTTTCTTATTGGAAAATCAGGATGGAAATTATGTGAATCAAGGGAAGATTAAGGCGGGAGGTGTTCCCCTGGATGTTTATGGTGGCCCTTCTGCTGAAATGCATGACTTCGATGGCGACGGAGATCTGGACATCATTTGCGGTGAGTTTCTCGATAGGTTTACCTGGTTTGAAAACATTGGCACCAGGGAGCGTCCCATATTTGAAAAAGGGCGCTTTCTTGAAAATGAGGCTGGATTGATAAAAATGGATTTGGAAATGTTTATTCCAAATGCAGTAGATTGGGGAAATGATGGATTGGTAGATCTTATTGTCGGTGACGAGGATGGACGTGTGGCACTTATTAGAAATACCGGAGTGGTAAAGGATAATATGCCGGTTTTCGATTCCCCAAAATACTTTCAGCAAAAGGCTGACCTGGTAAAGTTTGGTGCCTTGGTGACTCCCTACAGTGTGGATTGGGATGCTGACGGCGATGAAGACCTTATTTGTGGAAACACAGCAGGATATATCGGACTTATAGAAAACCTCGATGGTGGTAACCTTCCCAAATGGGCAAAACCAAGGTATCTGCAAGCAGATGGTGAAATAATACGGGTCATGGCTGGTGAAAATGGATCAATCCAGGGGCCAGCAGAAAAAAAGTGGGGCTATACCACACTTTCTGTGGCTGACTGGGACGGTGATGGACTTCATGATATTATTATCAATTCTATCTGGGGCAAAATTGAATGGTATAAAAATACAGGAAGTAAAACAAAACCCGTTTTGCAAGGCGCACAGCCTGTATTATTGGAAACTAAATCCAAAAAGCCAGCGTGGAATTGGTGGGAACCTTCTGGTAATGAGCTGGTAACGCAATGGAGAACGACTCCTTATGCCATTGACTGGAATCAGGATGGACTGATGGATCTGGTCATGCTGGACACCGAGGGATACCTCAGTTTCTATGAACGCTATAAAGAGCAGGGACAATTGAAGTTAAAGCCAGGTGAACGCATCTTTTATGGCGAAAAGACTTCTGTATTCGATCGTAAAAATGAGGTCATACAGGAAGGTGCCGGACCCCTGAGACTGAATGAAGGAGAGGCAGGTAAGAGTGGCCGCAGAAAATTCTGTTTTACAGACTGGGATCAGGATGGTGACCTGGATTTACTCGTCAACAGCACTAATGTTTCCCTATTTGAAAATGTTAGTCAGACAAATGAACGAGTTACCTTTAGGAGTCACGGGGATATATCTAACCACAAACTTGCTGGCCATACCACTTCACCAACGACCGTAGACTGGGACAAAGATGGGGTGCCAGAATTGCTTGTGGGTGCAGAAGATGGGCACTTTTATTATCTAAAGGACTAAGCTAAACCAATCATGATGCACAAAATCCACTGCCTGTCAATGCTTTGCTGTGCCATCTTTATCATAACATTTCAGGCTTTTGGTCAGCAAGGTTCTGAAAATCGACTGAATGTACTGATGATTATCGCTGACGACTTATCCTCGATAATCTACAACAATGAAGAAATTCATACGCCAAATATTGACAAGCTGGCAAGTCAGGGAAGACCTTTTTCCAGAGCATATTGTCAGGCTTCCTTATGTAATCCATCCAGGGCATCTATAATGACCGGAAAGCGCCCCTATGAATTAGGGATTTATACCAATCAGCCTCATTTCCGCGGAATGTATCCCCGTATAAAGACCATACCGGAATATTTCAAAGGACAAGGATATTACACTGTCGGACTGGGAAAGATATTTCATAATTGGGGCCAGGCAATTGAAGGTGACCCGCAATCATGGTCTGAACCTCAGGAATATCATTATGCAGCTCATTATCATGACTGGTATGTAGAGGGGCGTCCTTATCAACTTCATTTCGACTTGAGGAAAGGACCCGCAGTACAATCCGAAAGTGTTCCTGATGAAGCCTATCTTGATGGTCGGATAGCTAATACGGCCATCACTAAGTTACGTGAACTACAGGAAACCCCCTTCTTCATGGCAGTGGGTTTTTGGAAGCCGCATCTCCCTTATAATGCTCCGAAGAAGTATTGGGACTTATATGATAGAAATCACTTGCCAAAACTAAAATATGAAAAGCCGGTAAAAGGAGTGTCTGATCTGGCCTATGTTGACTCAAATGAGGCAAGAAGCTATGCTGATATTGATAAAAATGATCCGATTCCGAATGAGAAAAAGGAAGAACTAAGGCATGGATATTTAGCTTCTATCAGCTATCTGGATGCCCAGGTTGGTAAAGTTTTGGACGAGCTTGAAAGGCTGGATCTCACCAAAAATACCATTGTGGTATTCCTGTCCGATCATGGTTATCATGCGGGTGAACATGGTCAATTTGGAAAATGGACCAATTTTGAAATAGGGACCAGGGTACCTCTAATTATCAATATGCCGGAGCTCCCATCTCCTGGTAAAGTTTCAAATAGCATAGTTGAGTTGATAGATATCTACCCTACACTTCTGGAACTGTGTGGGGTTCAAGATGCTAACAGTAACAACGGCCTTTCAGGAGCATCCCTTGTACCTGTTTTGAAAGATCCGGAAAAGACGGTCAAAGCTGCAGCTATTTCACAAATCACCAGACCCATTGGAGGAGGAACAGACTTTACTATTCTCGGATCTACAATGAGGAGTGTGGATTTTAGGTATAACATTTGGATTCAAAATGATAATAAAGAGATCCTGGACGAAGAGCTATATAGCCTCCAATCTGATCTGTTTATAGTTGAGAATTTGATTCATAAACCTGAGTATAGAGAGGTAAGAGAAACGATGAAGAGAAATTTGTTGAATTCATTGAAATAATTAATGGTCTGGATGAAAACACTTAGAATCGTTTTAACTACAGCCATACTCATTGCGTTTGTCCGGTGTGATTTTGAAGGAGATTCTCGATCTCCAAATATCCTGTTAATCTATGTCGATGATCTGGGGTATTCTGATCTTTCCTGCTATGGTAGCGCATTTGGAAATGACCTGACAGAAACCCCTAACATTGATCGGTTGGCAGCTGAAGGAATGAAGTTTACGGATGCCTATGCGGCAGCACCATTGTGTTCTCCATCCCGTGCAGCATTGCTTTCGGGTAAGTCACCTGCAAGATTGAATTTTGAATTTGTAACGAAGTACGAAAGGGACCAATATGCATGGGACTCACCTGAATGGAAATCCAGATTTGAAGAAATGCCACTGATCCCTCCACCTTACACACTGGCTTTACCACTGGAGGAAGAAACGCTTGCTGAAGTACTCAATCAACAGGGATACAATACTGGGATTGTAGGAAAATGGCATGTAGCACCACATTATAAACGATACAAAGGATGGAGTCCGACCCTGGGACCGCGTCAGCAGGGATTTGATTGGGCGGCTGAAACATTTGGATCGCATCCTTATGGTTATGTCAAAGGAAAGGATTTTCCTGAATATAAAGTGGGAGAGTTTCCGATTGATTCATTGACCGAAAATGCTATTAGATTTTTGAATGAGAACAGCGAAAGCCCAGACCCATTTTTCCTTTATGTCAGCCATTATTATGTACACACTCCACTTAGCAACCGGCTGGAATGGCTTATCGATAAATACCGACAAAAAGCAGGTAATGATGTTTCTGAAGCCCGCATAAAATATGCTGCCTTTGTGGAAACAATGGATCATTATGTGGGCCAGCTTCTGGATGCTCTGGATGACCTGGAATTGAGAGAAAATACGTTGGTCGTATTCACCTCCGACAATGGTGGTCACCCTGACCATGCATTCAATAGACCCTTGAGAGGAAGCAAATGGCATTTGTATGAAGGAGGCATAAGGATCCCCATGATGGTGAGGTGGCCCGGACATGTCGAGCCAGGAACGATCAGTACAGACCCGGTGATACAAACGGATCTGTTACCGACCTTTCTGGAGGTAGCTGGTGGTAAAAATCAAAATGATGAATTGGATGGGAAATCATTAGTTCCACTTTTTGATCAGGATTCGGATTTGGAAGCCAGGCCACTTTTCTGGCATTTTCCATATTACCATCCTGAAGGGCCGTCGTTTTATGAGGCATCCGAACAAGTGGGTGTGGAAGATGAGCAGAAGGCGAGGACACTTCCGCAATCAGCCATTCGGAAGGGGAAACATAAGCTGTTATATTTTTATGAGGACGAGCGTGTTGAGCTGTATAACCTTGAAGACGATATTCAGGAGTCAAATAGCCTGACGATGGACAAACCTGATTTGGCAATATCCCTGAAGAATGAGTTGTTGACATACCTGAAAACGGTCAATGCCAGGTTACCCATCAGAAAATAAATTCTTTTTTAACCTGCTAATTCAATGCTATCCATGCAACAGTCAAAATTAAAAGTTAAAGAGTATATGGCTTCTAGTCGGCAGATAATTACGGCTATAAGGTTGATCATACTTACTGTACTTTTTAGTTCAGTCTTTAAGATTTACGCTTCAGAGAATACCAGGAATAAACCTAATGTCATCCTTATACTAGCAGATGACATGGCATTGGGGGATATTTCCAGTTTCAATGGTGGGATAAATAAGACTCCAAACCTTGATAAACTAATTCGGGAAAGCGTCTGGTTTAACCAGGCCTATTCTGGTTCTGCAGTGTGTGCACCTGCCAGGGCATGTCTTCTCACTGGTAGATACCCTCATCGAACCGGAGTGGTCAGCCTTAACCTTGAGCGTTACCCTGAGTTTACCAGCCTGTACCTGGATCAAGTCACCATAGCTGATGTATTTAAAACGAATGGCTATAAAACAGCATTGATTGGAAAGTGGCATTTAGGAAAGGAAGAGCAGTATCACCCAATGAAGCGAGGATTTGAAGAATTCAGAGGGTTTATGGGGTTTGATATTGTAAACTACTTTGACTTTAAGCTGGATATTAATGGCACCTATCAGACCTATAAAAAGGAGTATCTGACAGACGTCATTTCCGATCATGCGATTGATTACATCAAGCAAAACAAAGATCAACCGTTCTTTTTGCACCTGGCTCACTATGCTCCTCATCGACCTTTGGGTGCTCCGGAAGATTTAATTGAATTTTATACCAATAAAGGTTTCGATGAAAAGACTTCTAAAGTCTATGCAATGATTGAGGTGATGGATAGGGGAATTGGTAAGTTGATCAATACATTGGAAGATTTAGGCTTAAGAGAAAATACGATCATCATTTTTGCCAGTGATAATGGTCCGGATCCCCTGGTTGGTACAAGATTCAATTTTGACCTTAAGGGAACCAAATATACCGTCAACGAAGGGGGGATTCGAGTTCCGCTTCTGTTCAACTGGTCGGGTCATTTCAAGGAGATAAAAGTTGATGATCTTGCACATTTCTCTGATATTTTCCCCACGCTATTAAACCTCTGTCACTTGGAATTTGATGCACCTCAAGCTTTGGACGGAAGAAGTCTTGATCATTTGCTTAAGGGCTCAAATGAAGGAGATTCCCTGGTCCAGTATTTTTGGCAATGGAATAGAGGAGTTCCATATTATTCGCACAATGCTGCGATGAGACGGGGAGAATGGAAGCTCGTCCGACCATTCATTACCAGGGGTATCCCTGAAGGGGAAGCAGATATCAAACCAGTTCTCTACAATATCAAAAATGACCCGAGTGAATCAATCAATTATGCAGCTGAGGAATCTGGTATCTATAATGAAATGAAAGTTAAGTTAGAGCAGTGGTGTCGTGAAGTTGAGTTTGATCGCCTAAGATCAAAAGATTGATCATTAATTTCAATCCAAAATGGAAAGCTTATTAACCAATATCCCATATCTCAATTGCTTAATAATTTTGAAATGGAAACCAGATCTTTTAATTGGAGCCGAAGATGGTCACTTTTACTACCTGGATAATGAATAGATGTTAAATGAAGATATTCTCTAAAATAATTATCGCTGTTTCACTGAGTTCATTGTTTGTTCAATGCACCCCCACCCAACCCCCTAAACCTCCGAACATCCTCTTTATCTATACCGATGACCAGGCGGACTGGGGATTGGGAAGAAGCGGTAATGCCCAGATCCATACACCCAACCTTGATCGCCTCGCTAGCGAAGGAGCTTATTTACCCAATTCGTTTGTTACCACACCGGTCTGCAGTCCGGCCAGGGTAAGCCTGATGACGAGTCAGTATGCCAGTGAGCACAATGTGTTGGACTTTATTCCGCAAATAGGACATCGGCTTTATAATCCAGATTTAGAAATAGGGTTATCTCCTGAAAGCATTACTTTTCCTGAGGTACTCAGAGATGCAGGATATCGGACGGGCCTGGTAGGTAAGTGGCATGTGGGTATATGGACGGAGGATGGCTCTAAAAAATATCACCCCACCAACCATGGTTATGACTACTTTATGGGATTGAATGGGGGAGGGACTTCTCCGGTGGACCCACCATTGGAGGTGGATGGAAAGATGCAGCAGTTCAAGGGGCTTACTGCGGATATTCTGACTGACTATGCCATGGAATTTATCAGAAATAGTGATGATAAACCCTTTCTGCTGAGTCTTCATTATCGAGCCCCACATGCCAAATGGCTTCCTGTTGCAGATGAGGACTGGGCACCCTATGATCAGCTGGATCCTGAAATTCCTAATCCCGATTTTCATGATCTGGACATCGAGAAAGTGAAGCGCAAGATGAAGGAATACATGGCCAGCATCAGCGGGGTGGATCGAAATATTGGACGCGTTCTGTCCTTGCTGGAAGCGATGGGTATTGAAGATGAAACGATTGTGATCTTCACTTCAGATCATGGCTATAACATGGGACACAATGGAATCGAGCATAAAGGTAATGGGTACTGGATCCTGAATACTGAAATACCTGCTCAGGAGAACCTGGCCAAAAACTCCCGACCCAACATGTATGACAATTCACTCAAAGTACCGGCCATCATCAAGTGGCCCGGAGTGACCAGTGCAGGAATGGTGATTGAAGAAAATATGCTCAGCCTGGACTGGTATCCCACTGTGGTGGACATGGCAGGTGCTCAGTTGCCTGAAGAACAACCGATTCGTGGAAGAAGCCTGGTACCGCTATTAAAAGATGAACAGGTCTCCTGGGATAACAACATCTATGCCGAATACAGTATGATCAACTACAGCCAGTCTTACATGCGTACTTACAGAACCCCGGAATGGAAGCTGACTTTGGACTTTAAGGACCCTGGACGTCATGAGCTATATCACCTGTCCGAAGATCCTGCAGAGAATCATAATCTCATCAATAGCCAGTCGGAGGAGGTCCGAACAGTCATCAGAACCCTGACGGACAAAATCCATGAGAAAATGACCGAGATCAATGATCCATTACTGAAGGGTAACTATTAAGCAATTACTCTGCCCTAATACTCCACACCTTCCAGCTTTAGCACAATCGGGTTGGGCACTTTTTATCGTTGTACAGCTGCTGAGACCGGGTAAAGCTGACGATGAGCCCGTTTTTTGCTGGTCTGCTCCAGGGAACTACGTCTGCTCCGGGATTTGTTCCAATGTATTTCCATCCTGACATTTGGAAAGATTAGTGATTAATTTTACATTGCAAATTGAAAGTAATATTTTCAATTTGCAATGTATGTTTCCAGAGAGAAAACAAAAGAAATAATTCAGCTATTAAAGGATTTTCCAGTGGTAGCCCTCCTCGGGCCAAGACAATGTGGTAAGTCGACCCTGGCCAAAAGGATTCTCGAAGATGTCAAAAACCCTACAGTTTATCTGGATCTTGAGAGAGATTCTGATTTAGCTAAACTAAACCAGCCTGAGCTATATTTTGATGCAAATAATGATAAGCTGATCTGTCTGGATGAAATTCAGAGAAAACCTGACTTCTTTCCCTTAATCCGAAGTATAGTGGATGATCAGGGTAAAAATGGCCAGTTTCTAATCCTGGGTAGTGCGTCTCCTGAGCTAATAAAACAATCTTCGGAATCCCTTGCTGGAAGAATTGCCTATGTGGAACTGTCAGTCTTTACCATGCAGGAATTGGATGGTGGTTCTTTTGATTTGATGAAATATTGGCTTCGGGGAGGTTTTCCTAAAAGTTATCTTGCACCTTCTAATCAAAGCAGCATAACCTGGAGAGAAAATTTTATCCGAACATTTTTAGAAAGAGATATAGCGCAATTTGGATTCAATATTTCTGTTGAAAATATGATGAGGTTATGGGGGATGTTGGCTCATTATCACGGGCAGGTTATCAATTATTCACAATTAGCCAATTCCCTTCAGGTAAGTCATACAACAGTGAGGACCTATGTAGATATTTTGGTTCAGACTTTTATGGTCCGGTTACTTTCACCCTATCACAATAATTACGGAAAGCGTCTAATAAAATCGCCTAGAGTCTATCTGCGGGATTCCGGCATACTGACTGGTATATTAAAAATTGACTCGAAAGACGAGCTGTTTTCCCATCCCGTATTTGGAGCTTCATGGGAAGGGATCGCGATTGAGAACATCCTATCCTTTTTTGTAGGGCATGAAGCTTTTTTTTTCAGATCAACTGCGGGGGCAGAAGTAGACTTAATCCTAGAAAGAGGGAATAGAAAAATATTGATCGAATGTAAAGCAAGTAAAAGCCCCAAACTAGGTAAGGGCTTTTATAATATTAAAAGGGACCTTAAACCGGATATTTCCTGGGTTATAGCGCCTGTTGATGAAGCTTTTCACCTGGAAAAAGATATTAAAGTTGGCAATATCAATGATTTTATAAAGTCCCAAAATATGAAAAAGCTGTAGAGCATTCTCATGTAGCATTGTCGTCACAGCTGGAAGTATGATTTGGGCGAATAAACTGCCAGATTTTTTCTCATTATCACTCCCTATACTCCACACCTTCCAGCTTCAGCACAATTGGGTTGGGCCACTTTTTATCGTTGTATAATCGCTGAGACCGGGTAAAGCTGACGATGAGCCCGTTTTTTGCTGGTTTGCACCAGGGAACCACATCGGCACCTGGATTGTACTCAAGCGTTTTGCCATCATGGCCCAGTACGGAGATTTTGGTGTCTGACGTTCCCGAAAGTCGCTCCAGCAGCAATTGTTTTCTTTTGCCATGAGGCAAATCCATACCAGTAATAAAAGCATATACCGTATTCTCTCCCGGCTTTTTGGTATACCAGACAAAATCCTCATTAGTGATCTCAAAGGGTTCGATACCATAAATAGCTTCCTGGTTGACCACCCGCCATAGGGCGATCTCCTGTAGTCGCTGGATCTGCTCAACCGGTAAACGTCCTGTCTCATCCGGACCAACATTTAGTAACAGGTTTCCTCCTTTGGCCCGGGTCTCAATCAACATTTCAATCAGCCTGGTGCCAGACTTATAGCTTTCATTGGTGGGTTTGTATTGCCATTGGGTTCCCATCGTGAAACAGGCCTCCCAGGGACCCTCCAACGGCTGATTGGGTAGGTTCTGTTCCGGTGTTTTCATGCCACCTCTTGTCACAAGGATGTCCGGGTCCAGGTCCCAGCAATAGGCTGCCAGCTCCGTGTTGATCCACTCATGTTTCTGTGTTTGACCATCCAGAAAGATCATATCTATCTTCCCATAATTGGTTAGCAATTCTTTTAGCTGTTTCTTAGTGAAATCCATTAACGCAGGGTTTCCTCCTGGCAGACTCTTAGGAGAATCCCTGTCGATGGGGAGCCCATTGTTATATAGGTAGGTGAAGTCATCCGGTGAAAAGTACAGCCCTACCGCGATACCCTTTGCTCTGAATGCTTCCAGTATCTCCTTAGTGGCATCCCGCTGGAATGGAGTGTTTTCAATGGAGAAATCGGTTGTCTCCGTATGAAACATGCAGAACCCTGAGTGATGCTTGGCCGTGAAAACCACGTATTTCATTCCAGCCAGCTTCGCATAATCTGCCCAGGCATCAGGATTGAAATCCACCGGATTAAAAGTTTTGGGTAATTCATTCACAAAGAAATCCAGGTAGTCCTCAGAAGCCCCGACCATAGAATGGCTGATCACTGAGCCCAGCTGTACATCATGGCTCCAGTGGATAAACATCCCGAAACCCAGATCTTTAAACCACTCGACCCGCTCAGGTTTGTTGCGTTGTACTTTCAGGAGCCAGTTATCACTTTCCTGGGCTTGAACGCCGAGTGCACCAATGAATAGAAATATGAATAGGTAGGATTTTATTTGCATGTCTGGTTTTATTTTTTCAATTGATAATCTGCGCCTGTCAGGCTTTTCAGTACTGATCCCTGCCATTCGGTGAGCTGTGTCTCCATTTCTTTGGCTATATCGGGCTTGCTTTCGATGATGTTTATCCCTTCCCCGGGATCCTGTCGTATGTCAAACAATTCCCTGATCACCTCATCGCCTTCTTCACGGATCACAAGTTTATAAGTATTGTCCAGCCAGGATCGATCTCCCAGGTAATCTTCTTCAGTGATTTCCGGGTGATGGAAATTCCTGAAACTTCGGGTATATACACCAGCCATTTTCTTGGCCAGAGGTGTGGTTCCTTGCTGAAGCTCAGGATCGATATATGGCTGATCATCTGTCAGGTGTTTCGTGTCAAACATCCAGAATCCTATGGGCTCAGGTCTTGCCTTCATTTCTCCATTGATCAACGGCATCAGACTTACACCATCGATAGGTCGGTCAGGGAGTTTCAGATCCAACAGCTCAGCCAGTGTAGGAAGCATGTCCGTGGTAACAGCATTAACGCCTGAAGTAAATGGTTTGCCAACACCAGCAGGCCACTCAATGATCCCGGGTACACGGGTTCCCCCTTCGTAGATCGTTCCCTTGAGACCATGGAATTTTGAGTTGTATAATCCACTGGAAGGAATGCCATTGTCTCCACAATACCAAAGTAGCGTGTTGTCTGCTACACCCTCTTCTTTCAAAAATGACCGCAGCTTACCGATTGCCCGGTCCATGGCTGTGATCTCTGCAAATCGCTCCTGTAGCACTGAATCCAAAGGTCTTTCAGTTCCTGAACCGGTAATCAGCGAAGTGAGCCTGGTGAAATGTTCACTCAATGAATCCGGAAGATCTTCGTACAATGCCAGATCCTCGGAAAGTCCCTGGTAAGGCTCATGAGGAGAGCCAAACCACACAATGGCGAAAACAGGTTGATTCTTAGCCGTTGATTTTTTGAAGAAACTGATCGTTTCATCAATGATGATTTCCGAGCTTTCTCCCATGATCTGCTCCGGAGCCTCACCATTGCGGCTGAGGACGGGGTCAAGTTCAAAGAAATTATCATGTGAAAGCCATTCATCGAATCCCATGGCTCCCGGGCTGGTAGGGGACTCTTTTTTCACGGGCCCAACATGCCATTTACCAAAATGACCCGTTGCATATCCTGCTTCTTTGAGCAGGCTGGCAATCGAAATTTCTTCCGGTCTCATGGAATAGTTAGGTGTGTAGGTACCATACCTGTTAGGATGCCTACCGGTAATGATACTCCCACGTGTGGGCGAGCATGAGGGATGTGCTGAGTAAAACTGATCGAGACGTAAACCCTTTGCTGCCATCTCATCCAGAACCGGCGTTTTCAGGAAGGGATGTCCATTATATCCTGTCTCTTCAAAGCCATGGTCATCACCCATCATGAGGATGATGTGTGGTCTGTCTGGCTCAGTATCCGTCTGTGTTGAAGTGCAGGCAGACAGGCATAGCGTAAGGACTCCCAAAATAAACAAGGGAGTAAATAGTTTCTTCAGCTTAATATAAGCAGGTGAGGTTGGGTTCATGTTAATTTGGTTTTTTTAAAAGGACTAAACATCCCTGCAACGCAAATTAATTAATTAGACGCAATACACTGTTGCTACAGCGGTTGCGCAATTCTTGACCTAACCCAAATTTACCAGATTACTCCTGCAGATAAGAATGGTCCGGAACCATCCTGAAAGTTTTGCTTGCGGTGTATGTTCGCCCCAACCAGTCTCGTACTCTCACCTCCAATGTATGTTCTCCTAAAGCATAGTGTGAAAGCATCCTGCTGCTCCATATATGGGAGGAGGGTAGGGGAGTAGAGAGCCTGATGCCCCATGGTAACTCTTCCGCGTGGTCCCACTCATACTCCAGGTCCAGCAGATATTTATCGAAGCGGGGTGTCAGCTCCAACGAGGCCCACTCGCCATCATCCACCCGGTATTCTACCGTGTCCAGAGGAGACCCCTGAAAGAAATTGACAATGATCTCGCCCCGGTATCTCCTGGTTTTCGGAACAATCTTCGGGATATGAATGCTCATTTTATAATCCAGGGGTTCGCCCGAGACTTTGTAGTCATAAGTATATGCTGTATCGTCGATGTAGAGATAGGCATAGCCTTTGGGCGTGCCATCCCTCATGAAAGAGGCCGGTGTTCCATATTTATCTTTTGGTCCTTTATACACATCACCAGACGTGGCTCCTGGATTGTAATGATGGTGTGGTTTATCATTTTTCCATCCCTCTTCATTCGTGAAAAAATGGTGATTATGCGAATGGGTATGACCGGAAATTGAAAGCGTATAGTTGTATCCTTCAAGTAAATCAAAAAGTCTTTGTACATCACCCTCTATAAACTGGTCAGGGCCAGGTTCAAACTCATAGATGGGGATGTGAAAACCCACCACAATGAGTTTGTCTTTAGGGACATGCTTCAGGTCATTTTTTACAAACTCCAGGATATCGTCCCTGAACCCTCCTATATAGCCACCACCTTTGAGTGGATGTGGGAAAATGACGTCATCCAGCATGATAAAATGCGCATTGGCATAGTTGAAGGCATAGTTGGGAGGGCCAAAGTACAATTCGTAAGTCTCATCGGTGAGGATGTCTTCCGAACCCACATTCATGTCGTGGTTCCCAAATACATTATACCAGGGAATACCAATTTTAGCCAGTGACTCGATATAGGTGCCAAACAGCTTTCTCGATCCAAGGTCACCGAGACTGATCCCAAAAGCCACATCCTTTACTCCTTCAACCTCCGACACGATGGCCTTCTCAAAATACATGGCATTGGTCAGGTCATCTGCCTGGGGATCACCAAACAGTAGCACAGTGAAATTGGGGTTTTCACCCTGACGGATCAGAGGAAAATCGACAGATGAAGGAAGGGGCCCACTGGGAGCCACCCCTCCATCGTCGTTCGGCGGTGAACCGTTTATCTTATGGATGTAATAGAACTGAGGTTGATTTTGGTCATTGACTGGAACTGCATATCCCGATGGTTTGATCACGGAGACGATCATGTCATCAGATGCTGGTAGACTGTAAAGTCCCTTTTCATTTGTGAGGGCTACATCCATACCATTGGTTACGGCAACAGACGCTATGCCCTTTTCTTTCCGGTCCTTTTTGCCGTCTGAGTCGAGGTCTTCAAATACAATTCCGGTTACCTGAGTTTGTGCATGGATACCCAGGGTAAGAATGATCAGTAGCGTTGAGCTAATGGCTTTTAGTTGAGTGAGTTTCATTTAATGGTTAAGCTTAGTTGTTATTTTGATCGAACACTTGATCCATGAGGAAATGTGTTTTCCGGATGATCATCCGATGAAATATGTTCCGTGAATTGGTTGTCTATTCGAGGCCTCTTTTGAATGCTGAAATGATCATAAAGTTCATGCATCACCGTGTAGGCTGACAGTTCTAATGTATTGTCTTTGATCGAAATGACCTGGTAAAGCTGGGTGTCCACTGCATTGCGATCCATCCACCTTTTTTCTGGCAAGACACCATACATCTTGGGTCCAGCCACGGAAACCACATAAACCGGACCCTGGCTTCGACCCAGATTTCCCCGGTTATACACATGGTCATGTCCCATGATCACCAAATCCACACCATGTTTTTCAAATACAGGCTTCCAGGTTTCGCGTAAGTCAGGATAATCTCCATGACGGCCATCCCGGGCGGAGAATAGGGGATGATGAAAGGATACAATCGTCCATTTCTTAGGATTGTCTTTCAGCACCTGCTCAAGCCAATCAGTTTGCTTTTCAAGCATCTTTTTGGACAATAGTGCAGCTGTACTGTTTAGCACAATGAGTCTCATCGATTGGTAATCTATGTAGTAAGCACTTTCTTCCAGCCCTGTCGGACCATTTTTAGGCAGTCCAAATTGAGGCCTCCAATATACTGATAGTACTTCAGCATCTTCATCTGGTCCTCTTTCCTCATACTCATGGTTGCCGGAAACAGGCACGATGGGCATCAGCTCGGAAACATGACTCAGTGCCTCAAACCATTCATCCCATTGGTTGGGGTCGTGTGCATTGTCGATCAGGTCTCCTGCAAAAAGCATGAATGCTGCATGGGGTTGGCTGGCATAAGCCTCACGAATCGTTCTTGAGCCCCAAGCCAGGATGTCATTCTGGATGTCTCCCAGGTAGAGGAATGAAAAGTCATCATCATTGGCTTTTGCTGTGGTAAAGGTGTTCCATGCGGACTTTCGATTTTCAAGAGAACCAACCTGATAAAGATATTGTGTGCCAGGAGTCAGGTCTGTAAAGCTGGCCTGATAATAGTATCGCAACAAGCCATCGCCATTTATGACTGAATCAATGGAAACCTGATATTGGACTGCCTTTTCTTCTCCATAAGGTCGGTGACTGGCTGGCGTGAGAAGCACAATGGGATCTTCAGTTTTTGACGACGTTTGCCAGCATACACTTTGAGTTGTGGATGGATCATTTTCCCAGGTCAGGACAATATGTTTGGGTTTATCCTGTTGAGAAAAAAGGGGTGTGAATGAAGAAATTAATAGAATGAAGCTTGAAATTGTTTTGAGTTGCATAGTTGTTTTTCGGGCTATCAACTTTTATTACTCAATATTTCATCTTTCCTACCATTATTATTTCAAGTAATCGATGACGTTGTATTTTTGAGCTTCCCACCAGGTTATCATGTTTAGAGAAGGGACAATAAATCCAAATGAATACGGGCTGTCCCCAGAAGTATTGTTGAGGCGGAGGTGATCAGGTTTCGGGAGTTAAGAATAAAAGTGCTAGTTCAGAGAATATGAAAAAAAATCAAAGAAGACATTTTATCAAGCAGGTTGCAGCTTCTTCTGCAGCAGCCATGATCGTACCTCGCCATGTTTTGGGTGGTGCCGGATACGTGGCTCCTAGTGACAGGGTCAATGTAGGGATCGTGGGAGCAGGCGGACAATCCATGTTTAGCGTGAGAGAGCTCATGAAGCTGGATAACGTAAGGCTGGTGTCAGTCGCTGATCCGATGGAACACCAGATGCCTACCGGCGTTTTGTATGGCAACGAAACAGGACGGGTTCCTTTCAAAAAATGGATTGAAGAGGAATATGCCGAAAAGTCTGTGAAACAAAAGATTTCCATTTACGAGGATTTCAGGGTGATGCTTGAGAAGGAGAAATCCATCGATGCTATCGTGTGTGCCACGCCGGACAACACACATGCCTACGTCTCTATCACTTCCATGAGGCAGGGAAAACACGTCTACACAGAGAAACCCATGTGTCACAATATTTGGGAAGCTCGTAAGATGCGGGAGGTAGCTAAAGAAACAGGACTGGCTACTCAGATGGGTAATCAGGGCCATGCAGCCGATGCACTTAGGACTACCGTTGAGTATCTAAGAGCGGGTGTGATTGGCAATGTGAAAGAAGTAAACTGTTGGGTAGGCGCTACACGATGGAATCCAGGTTTAAAAGGACTTCCAACCGAACCGACACCCGTTCCTGCTGGATTGAATTGGGATCTGTGGCTGGGACCAACCGAGTTTCAGGAATACCATGAATCATTTACTCCGATCACCTGGAGGGATTTCTGGAAGTTTGGTGCTGGTGCACTGGGCGATTTCGGATGTCATGACATGGACGTAGCCGTCTGGGGACTTGATTTGGCTGATCCTACCAGCGTGCAGGTATTCCCTGCGGGCAACAGAAGAAGCAAAGAGATTGCACCATTCGGGGAAATAGGGTATTATTACTTCCCTGCAACAGATAAGAGACCAGAAGTGAAGCTTAACTGGTATTCCGGTGGTCTGCAGCCTGAGCTTCCTCTGGAGATGCCTTCACGTTTTACCCTGGAAGGTCGTGGAACCATGTTTGTGGGTGAAAAGGGCGTGATCGTCCAGAGTGGTGGAATGTGGAGTGAGCCATTGGTATTCCCTAAAGCGCTGGGTGATTCATTTGAGAAGCCTGAGCAGTCAATACCAAGAAGCCCGGGACACCACAAAGAGTGGATTGATGAAATCACTGGTGGTCCCAGAGCTTTGTCTAACTTTGATTATGCATCACGACTTACGGAGATTACCTTACTGGGAGTACTTTCGTTGAGGATGCGAGGCCAGAAGATCGAATGGGATGCCGAAAACATGAAAGTAAAAGGTTGGTCAAGCGCCGATGAATTGATTAAAGAACCTGTAAGAGCAGGTTGGGAAATGAGTTGATAAATTTTTGAAATGAAAAAACTAAGAGTTGGAATTATCGGCTACGGATGGGTAGCCACCGCACACATTGATGCCATCAATAGCACTGGCAACGCAACTGTCAATGCAATCTATTCTTCAAGACCTCACAACGATGCTGAGCTAAGCGCGAAATGGGGATCGGACATCACATCTTACACTGACTTGGATAAGATGCTGTCAGACAAATCCATTGATGTAGTTTCTATCTGCAGCTACAGCTACATGCATAAGGAGCATGCCATTGCTGCAGCGAAAGCAGGTAAACACATCATCCTGGAAAAGCCAATGGCATTGAGCTGGGAAGACTGTCTGGAAGTGGAGAAAGCTGTGACAGCGGCTGGTGTATCGTTCACTATATGCTTTGAGTGTCGATGGTCAAATCAGTTCCTTTCAACAAAGTCAATCGTTGATCAGGGCTTGTTGGGTGACCTTCACTATGGTGAGGTTGATTACTATCATGGCATTGGTCCATGGGTGGGCCAGTTCGACTGGAACGCCAAGAAAGATGGAGGTGGTAGTGCTCTGGTTACAGCCGGATGCCATGCCATGGATATTCTGTTGCTGATGATGGGAGATGATGTGGAAGAAGTGACCAGCTACGATACCCGAAGCAAAAGTGAGATTTTTTCACCCTACGAATACAAAACTACCAGTGTCACCATTTTGAAGTTCAAAAGTGGTAAAGTAGGTAAGTGTTCTGCTGTGGTGGATTGTCTGCAGCCTTATTACTTCCATACGCACCTGGTAGGTAGCGAAGGAAGCATGCTGGACAACAAGTTCCATTCAGAAAAACTGCATGCAGATAAGTCACGATGGAGTGAGCTGGCGCTGAAAATGATTGATTCAGGAGATGTCTCGGATCACCCTTATGAGGGACAGTTCAGGCAGTTCTTCCAGTCAATCCTGGATGGAGAGCCCATGCCGCTTACAGGACTCAAGCAATGCATGAAAACGCACGAGATTGTGTTCGCAGCGGATAAGTCTGCCGCGACAGGCAAGAGTGTAAAACTTTAAATAATTAGGTCAGGATGAGTTTATTAAGATCTTTAGTTTGGGTGTTGATATGCTCATCCTGTACTTTTCTATACGGTCAGGGGAACGAAAATCCGAAGTTCCAATTCGGAGTAATAGCCGATGTACAGTACTGTGCCTGTGAGACCTCTGGCACGAGAAACTACAGCCAGTCCCCTACAAAACTCACGGAAGCGGTGACTGAATTGAATCAACATGATCTGAAGTTTGTTGCCAGCCTTGGGGATTTCATTGACAGGGATTTTGAGAGCTACGACACCCTGATCAGAATTGCTGATGGATTAAAATGTCCGCTACATCATGCGCTGGGTAATCATGAATATGCTGTTGAGGAGGAATATAAAGCGCAGATACCCGGGCTTTTAGGGCTTAAGGATCGGTATTATTCCAAAACGGTGAAAGGCTGGAGATTCATCTACCTGGATGGAAACCGGGTGAGCATGTATGGAGCCGAAAAGGGCAGTGAAGAATATGCAGAAGCTGAGGTGATACTTGATCAACTTAAAGCAGCGAAAGCTCCCAATGCCTATGTGTGGAATGGAGCTTTGGGAAGCAAACAACTAGCCTGGGTAAAGGCGGAACTCGAATTGGCAAAACGAAAGAAGCAGCGTGTGATGCTTTTTTGCCATTTCCCGGTGATGCCTAAAAATGCAGCTCACAATCTTTGGGATGATGCAAAACTTCTGGATGTCATCAATAAATACAGCAATGTAGTCACTTATTTCAATGGCCATACGCATAAGGGACATTACACAAAAGAAGGCAACATCCATCACCTGGCTTTTGAGGGGATGGTGGAGCAGGATACGAATGCATTTGCTATCGTAAGCGTTTTTGATGACCGACTCGAGATCAAAGGTTTTGGCCGGGAGCAGGATCGGGTGCTGAAGTTTGAGTGATCAGAAATTGATTTCTAACCATCAAGTAAAAAATTATGAAATCGATCGATACGGATTCCATGTCACAAATATTCTCCAGGATGAAATAGCCAGATCGGCTATTGCTCTGCATCCGCATTTTTTTGTTCTTTTGAGAAGAGTTATAATCCAAAGATCAAATGACAGAAAAAGAGAAATTACTGGCAGGGCAATACTATGATGCACGGGATCCGGAGCTGATCGCGATGTATCACAGAGCCCGAAAGCTGTTGAAAGCTTTTAATAACCTCGACTCCGAATTGTTGGATGAGCGTGAACAGTTGCTGGATGACTTATTGGGATTTAAGGAACCCCGTGTATGGATCGAAGCACCTTTCAACTGTGATTACGAAGAGAATATATCCATAGGAAAGGATACTTTCGTCAATACCAATTGTATTTTTCTCGATGACAATAAAATCACCATTGGGGAAAATGGACTTATCGCCCCATTCGTGCAGATCTATACGGCAGGCCATCCCATGAAAGCCTCCGAACGGGTGATATAAAGTGATACCGAAACTCCATACCTCACTTCTGCAAAACCTGTGTCGATTGGAGACAAAGTCTGGATAGGTGGAGGAGTGATGATTCTCCCCGGAGTCACCATAGGCGACAATGTGACCGTTGGAGCAGGCAGCGTGGTAACAAAAGACATTCCTGATGATGTTCTGGCTTTGGGAAATACCTGTAAGGTGGTGAAGGAGTTGTGACTTATGTGGCTCACAGGCCACCTTGGCCTCCGTAGCTCTCGCCCCAATATATTCCGTCCAGGGTAGCTATACACCTCCTTTACACCCCTTTTTTAGGAAGATTGGATTGACTCCAAGGGTCAGGTATCGTCTCCTAAAGTGGACGGTCACAATGACCCAAAGGGCAACAGGATTGCAAGGTGGAGAGTTCAACCATAAAATATCTCAATTTTTTACCTGTTGAAGCCTATCTTCACATGAACTAAGCGTTCAAGCATGGATGTCAATCGCCAGACCTTAATTCTCACAATAATATTTGGATGCTCATTTATATTGTTGACTTATTCTACATCACAGATTAACCTGACCTATGATTCCCGAGAATATTTGCAAGCAGCTGAGAGTTTCCAAAGCGAAGGAAAACTATTAACAACCAGCGGCGAGTCCTTCACCAATTGGGCCCCATTATTTCCATTGATCCTGTCAACGTTTGGAGGTGATCTCGAGGTCTACAGATACTTCAATCTCCTGTGCTATCTGTCCCTGTGCTGGGGAATGATGTTACTGATCAGACATTTTATTCAGAACAAGCGTATGCAAATCATGTGTGCGATTTGGCTCGCCTTAGCTACGCCGATACTCATGCAATTTAACTTTCTTTGGTCGGAGCCGCTTTTTATCACTTTCCTGGTCTTTAAGATTTTATTGCTCCTCCAGTTTCAGATGACTTCCAGGCTGATCTACCTCTACGGTCTGGCCGCATTGGGAATTTTGATATGCCTTCAGCGGTATGCGGGGCTGTTTCTGATACCTGCTTTCGCGCTTGCTTTGTTTGATTTCAACAAACCAAACAGAACTTCCCTCTTAAGAGGTCTTTTTTATGGCCTGATATCAGTTTTGCCCACAATTATCTGGATCGGATTGCATTATCAGCAAAAGGGAACCGGATTCAGTGCCTTTGCTTCCAACCTTTTCGTCAGTTTTCTCCCTAATTTATTTCGCAGCTATTATCAGGATATTTTCTTTTCGTGGTTTCTTCCGAATCAATTGGTCTTTCAACTGGGACAATACTATTTGTTGGCTTTGTTGATCCTTCTGATCATTGTGTGGATCAGGACCAAAATCCGCTTGACTAAAGGCCAGTTTTTCTTACTGATAATTTCGATAACCTACTATTTATTTCTGCTCCTCATAGATTACACAGTGGTAAATGACAAAGTGAAAGATTTCAGTTTTTTATCTGACATGGAACGATATTTAGCAGTCATTTATGTGCCTATCCTGCTATTGCTTTTCTCTTTGATAGATCAAAACATCGGACAGTTGGAGGGATTTTATATACGGGTATTATTTGCCGTCCTCATCATCTGGTCATTATATCCTATTACCAGAGCTATCAAAAATTCAATTCATTGGAATGTTTATCCTCCACTAGTTAAAGTTGATCCGGTTTCCGTGGCCTTTCCCCCGACAGGCCAACAACATACCCCGGGCTGTTCGACATGTTCCGCATGGAGTGTCGAACTTTAGATAAAAAGGGATTCCAAATCCCGCTAAACTAAAAACTTGTCCTTTTACAAAGTACCCCAACCGACAATTCAACTTTAAAAAACAAGATTTATAGAATGCAGGGAACAATTCTCGCCATATCTTTCTTTTCAGATATTGTGAATGAAGAAGAAAGAGATTTTTAGATGAATTATACCGAATACAAGCAGCTATTTGAAGAAATATTAGCAAACCCTACCTACTACAGTAAGGAATCGTACATGGAATACACCAGGCTCAACCGATCAAGGATGAAGCGTTGGGACAAACTCCTGGTACTGGACGACAGCCTCTCATCACGGTTGAAGAAGATTACTTCGCCACAAAAATGGATCATTATCACTGAACCCTGGTGTGGAGATGCCGCACATGTGATTCCATTCCTGGTAAGAATGACTGAGCTAAATGAGCTGATCTCATATGATATCCAATTGAGGGATAGCGAGCCGTTCCTGATAGACAGCTATCTGACCAACGGAAGTAAAAGCATCCCTAGGCTTATCATTAAAGATGAAGCCGATAATGACCTGTTTGTTTGGGGACCGCGGCCTAATGGAGCGGCGGATGTGTTGGCAAATTTGAAAGCAAAAAATGCAGATTCCGAAACAATCAAGATTGCTATTCAGAACTGGTACAACGCTGATAAAGGAAAGGAACTGATGACAGAACTTCTGCGATTATGTGATCGATTGAAGGAGGTAGAAAAAACAGGCATTGATAACCAGCTGAGTGATATCAACAAAGGTTGATAATTTACCGGATAGGCTAATGTATAGATTTAATCAACCTATAACACAGGCATAATTGACTTCTAAAGAATAAGTCGTTAGTTTGGTCATCCAAATGCAACTAACCTGACAAATGAAAATTTCTGTATTATCCTTTCAAAACCTTTTACCCTTAGCAGTTTTACTGTTTCTCACTTTTTGTAACCCCAAAGCGGATAAACAGGTGGCACAGATTGCTGTATCCGATACACTCAATCCCTGGACAAAGCTGGAATGGAACAACGACCCAACAAATTTCCAGTTTGTCATCGTAACAGACAGAACAGGAGGATTACGTCCGGGAGTATTCAAGAAAGGTGCTGAAAAGGTAAATCTCCTACAGCCGGAGTTTGTGATGAGTGTTGGAGATCTCATCTCCGGGTACACGGAAGATGAAGCTGAGATCAACAGGCAATGGGAAGAGTTTGATAGCTATGTGGAAAGCCTGAATATGCCATTTTTCTATGTGGTTGGTAATCATGACATCACCAATAAGGTGATGGAAGACATCTGGAAACAGCGTTTAGGCAGGACATACTATCACTTCGTTTATCATGATGTGCTGTTCCTTTGTTTGAACAGTGAAGAGGGTCTGGACGCTCACAGAAGTTCCTTTTTCTCTGAAGATCAGCGCGCCTACGTCAAAAAAGCACTGGAGGAAAATCCTGATGTACGATGGACGATGCTGTTTCTTCATAAACCTGTATGGCTAAGTGAGGGTCATTTGGGAGGTGAAAAGACGGAGGATCCCAGTGGATGGAAAGAGATTGAAAGTATGCTGAAAGGCAGAAAACATACGGTTTATGCAGGACATATCCATCGGTATACCCATGATACCCATGAAAATACAAATTACATTACCCTGGCTACAACGGGAGGTGGTAGTAAGCTGCGAGGACCTATCTTCGGTGAATTTGATCATGTGATGTGGGTGACCATGACGGATGATGGTCCCATCATGGCTAACTTACTGCTCAATGGCATTTGGGATGAGGAAATTGATAAGGGCGACATTGTAGACTATCTTAAAATGGAGGTTCAAAGAAAAGTTGTAAATATTGGCACTCCCTTGGAGGTCGATACTTTCCCCAAAAGCCAAACCCTGGAGCTAAAGTTGTTCAATGGTCAGGAGGTCCCGATGGAGGTGAATGTAACCCTGGAAAATGGGGAACACTTCCAGTTTGGTCAGACTAACATTCAGATGACCATTTCTCCAAACTCACTGGAGTTGGTAAAAATTCCTCTGACATTGAAAGGAGCGAATGGTATTTCATCAGAACAACTAAGAAAAGAACTGGACAAGCTTCCTGCGAAATGGGAGGTAACCTATGACTTCCAGGACTACGGCGAGATTGTGATCAATGGATCTAAAGACCTCTTCTAACTTCTGACTTCTGATTCCTGATTCCTGACTTCTGATTTCTGACTATATGAACTGGATTCTACTGATCATTGCTGGTCTTTTCGAAGTTGCTTTTGCGGCTTGTCTGGGTAAGGCCAAAGAAACCACCGGTGCGGAGACAATCTACTGGTACATGGGCTTTTTAGTTTGTCTGGCTATCAGTATGGTGTTGCTGGTCAGGGTAACTCAGACATTGCCTATTGGGACAGCCTATGCCGTTTGGACAGGCATTGGAGCAGTAGGTACAGTACTCATTGGAATCCTCTTTTTTAAGGAGCCGGCTACCTTCTGGAGACTCTTTTTCATCACTACTTTGATTGCATCCATTGCAGGACTCAAGTTTGTATCCGGTTGAGGTCTATTCTGCCAGGATTCTGTAAAGCTCCAGGTTCAAATAATAGTGATGTCCCGAGATGGTTTTCTTTTCCAGAATGCCCAGGTCACATAGCTGGTTGAGGTAGTTTCGGGCTGTTCCTTCCGCATAAATTCCCTCGTCCGTTAGGTGACTTACCTTCGTCAACGGCTGTACGAAGATCCTTTTCACCAGTTGGTCAGGTCTTCGGATTTTTGTTTCCGCTCTGATGGCCTCAATGATTCCTTCTCTTGCATCCAGGATATCATTGATCTTATTGAATGTGATGTTTGAGGTAACTTCAACTGCTTTGAGCATAAAGAGTATCCATGACTCCCAAAGACCTCTTTGAGTAACACCCGCAAGTAAGGAATAGTATTCATTCTTGTGGTCAATGATGTATTTACTGAGAAATAGAATGGGCAGATCCAGTAATCCCTTTTGAGTCAGGATGTTGATGTTGAAAATCCTTCCGGTTCTGCCATTCCCATCCCGAAATGGGTGGATGACTTCAAACTGATAGTGCGCTATGGCCATTTTGATCAACGGATCTACCGGATACTTCTTATCATCGTTTACAAAATCAGCCAGATTAGAGAGTTTCTTTTCCAGAATCCCTTTTCCTCTTGGTGGCGTGTAAATGGCCTTGCCTGCATTGGGGCCACTACCTCCTTGTCGGATATATATTCTGGCGCTTGGAGGCCTCACGCCGTCATTGGTTTGCTTCACGATTTGGTATAGCCTGATGAAGTAATCCAGATCAAAGTGCTGCCTGTCCATCAGGTAATCATGACCTGCCCACAAAGCTTCCCGGTATCTCAGCACTTCCTTAGCGGGTCCTTTCACAATCGGCTCATCGTTTTTTTCACTATAAGCCTGATAAAGTTCATCGTCTGTGGTGAAGATATTTTCAATTTCACTAGATGCTTTGGCTTCTTGCAAACTGATGGTGTTGATAAAAATCCCCTGGTTGGGTATTGCTACAGACCTTCCATGAAGTCTTCCTATGGCCGATTTGGTATTCCCTAGTTGTTCAAGGATACTTACAGTTCTGTACACCTCTGGTGCCAGCGGTAGGTCCGGGAGATCATTCCAGGGTATCTCTCTGTCAGGATTGATTCGAAATAGGGGTTCTGCCATTTTGATGTCTGTTTGATAGTAAACATCAAATTATCTGTATTTTGATGTTTACTCAAACATACGCATTATTTTGATGTCTGTAATCAAGTAAACATTAAAAATATATTATTTTGATGTTTACCTGGGGAGAAACAGCAGTAATTTCAGTAACAATTAATTCGGGTGTAAATACTTTTCTTTCATCCTTCCGTTATGGATAAATACAAGTTCTGTTTAAATTTGATATACAACCCAATCAGACCAGACCATGCAGAAACACAAGGATCAGGACGAATCAAACTGGCTTAGCCCGAGTACTTTCGCACAAACCTATTTTCATGGAACAAGGGCTGATCTTAAGATTGGTGACTTCGTGGAGGTGGGCATACATTCAAACTATGGTCAAAACAACAAGTCCAAATACATTTACGTGACTTCCACACTGGATGCTGCCATCTGGGGAGCTGAGCTCGCTCTGGGAGCGGGTAAAGAGAGGATCTACCTGGTAGAACCCACCGGGAGCATAGAGAATGATCCCAATCTGACGGACAAAAAATTTCCTGGCAATCCGACCATGTCTTATCGTTCAAAGCACCCATTCAGGGTAGTGGGAGAAGTATCCAGCTGGCAGGGGCATCGTGCAGCACAGGTCGAAGCAATGAAACAAGGCCTGGAAAAATTGAAAACACAGGGAATAGAGGCTATTGAGGATTGAGATAAATGACTTGAATATTATTTGGATTTAAAATTTGACTTCTACATATAACCCATGAAACCTCTTGAAATAGTTTCGGCTTCCTTAGCCATTTTAGGTGTCACAATGATGCTGCTTTTGATCTCCGGAGGATCAGTGCTTTTAAGTATCTCTTTGACCATATTAGCCTGCATCTACAACCCGCTTGGTATTTTTTATTTCAACAAAATTCCTATCCGCAGGATGTTCAAAAAGGAATATTATGAGGGGATTTCAGTATTAAGGTTGGTGGGAGCCACTTTGGGAGGGATAGTACTGAGTATACTATCTGTTGGAATGCTGTTCAAGCTATTACAGTTACCAGGGTCAGGTATAATGCTGGCTGTGGGTCTGATTCCTGGAAGCATTCTATGCCTGGTTGTGCTGATCAAATTTTTGATCAAAAGGGAAATTACTTTCTACAGGGAAATGCTTGTGAGAAGTTTGTTGGTAGTAGGCCTTTCCGGTATCATTTACGTCATCCCGGGATTGACAATGGTCAAGACATTTTTCAGAGATCATCCCGATTACATTGAAGCCTACGAAAAGGCAATGAATAACCCTGATGATAAAGAGTTATATCGTAGAGCAGAGGAAATAAGAGAGAAAATCAGTGATTAATTGTTGAGTCCGCCCTTCAACTTATACTTGGTCTAAGCCTTTGAATTCCCTCTTAAATTCCTTAACTTAAAAGGGTACTAAGATGATGAGATGGAAGACAAACACATTACACCCAAATCTGGTATTACGCGACGAGGTTTTATCAAAGGTGCTGGCTTAACAACGGTCGGTTCAGTTGCACTACAAAGTGGAGTCTTTGCGGGTACCGAAAAAACAGAAGAGGTCAAAAAGGACCTGGGCCCTGATGCGGTGAATATCACCATGAATGTCAATGGCAAGATTCGAAAACTAAACATCGAACCCAGAGCCACCCTGGCCAAAGCACTTCGGGAAGATCTACAATTGACCGGGACTAAAATCGTGTGCGACAGGGGCTCATGCTCTGCCTGTACTGTCTGGATTGACAATACCCCGGTAAATGCCTGCATGACTTTTGCCATGGATGTTGGCGATAAAGAAGTAACGACCATCGAAGGGCTGGCAAAAAATGGGAAACTACATCCGATCCAGCAAGCCTTTATCGATCATGATGCCTCTCAGTGTGGCTATTGTACCCCAGGGATGATCATGAGCACTGCCCATCTGCTCAGCAGGAATCCAAACCCTACCATTGAGGAGGTGAAACACGCTACCAGGGGTAACTATTGCCGCTGCGGAACATATCCACACGTATTTGAAGCTACGCTCAGTGCAGCCAAAAAAATGAAATAAGCCATGGATACCAAAAAAATTAAAATGCCCTATGGCATCACCGGTGAAAAGATTCAGGAAGTGGAACGTGAAGTTCCCATCACTGAGCCGGATGGCTGGCCTGTAAATGCTCAGCTCAAGCAGGTAGGGAAGTCTATAAAAAGGTTGGATGCCGAAGCCAAGGTGACTGGTGCAGCCCGATATACCTCTGATATGCAGCTACCGGGTATGCTTATAGGCAGAGCGCTGATCGCTACCTATCCGAGTGCCAATATCAAGGGTATCGATACCAGCGCGGCGGAAAAACTTCCCGGTGTCTATGGTATTCATATCATGAAGAATGAAGATGACAGGGAATACCCGATTATCCGTTATGCGGGCCAACCCATCGTGGCTGTGGCAGCTATCAATGAAGACATCGCTGAGGAAGCCATTGACCTCATCAAGGTCGCATATGAAAGGAAAAACTTTGTGGTCGACATTGAAAAAGCGATGACCCCTGAGTCACCCATTGTATATGAAGCGGCTGTGGAGCAGGAAGAATCCGAAGGAGGTGAAGAAATAGCAGAGGGCTTGAAGCTCGAGGGGAATGTCCGGGGCCCTAACCAGGGACAGCCACGTGGAGAACTCGAAGCAGGGTTTGCTGCTGCGGATGTGGTGCTTGAGCAGACCTACAGGACTCAGGTACAAACGCACAATGCGCTGGAGTCGCATGGTATGATTGTTGACTGGCGACCCGATGGTGTGACCATCTATGCATCTACACAGGGGACCCAGGGAGTAAGAGATGAGTTTGCTGACCTGTTTGATTTGCCAAGAAGCAAGGTCAGGGTGATCGTGGAATACATGGGAGGCGGCTTCGGAGCCAAACACGGCTTAGGAACCTATGGCGGGGCAGCAGGCCATCTGTCCAAAATGACCGGACGCCCGGTGAAAATGATGGCCAGCAGAAAAGAAGAGCAGATTTCGCAAGGAAACAGACCGAATTCTATCCAACGACTAAAAGTCGGGGTGACCAAAAAAGGTGACCTCACAGCTATTGAACAGGAATCATACGGAACTGCGGGTGTTGGACTGGGTGCTGGAGTAGGAGGTGTTGCACAAGGCATGTACACCTGCCCCAACTTCAGGACCAGGCAATATGATGTGTTTACCCATGCCGGTCCCGGAGCCGCCTGGCGTGCTCCGGGAGCAGTGCAGGGGATCTTTGGATTGGAACAGATGATGGATGAGCTGGCCGAGGCCATCGATATGGACCCGATGGCTTTGCGTGAGAAGATCGACCCAAGCAGGATACGAAAAGCGGCCCGCAAAATGGGAGCAGAACGATTTGACTGGTCCAGAAGGAAACCCAAAGCATCTGACACAGGACCTATCAAAAAAGGTATCGGAATGGCACAATCCAGCTGGTGGCGAATTCATAATTTGAATGCTACCGTGGAGGTAAAGCTACTGCGGGACGGTGCGCTGGAAGTACGGTCCGGTGTGCAGGACATTGGCACCGGCACCAAAACGATTTTAGCCCAGATCGTAGCCGAGGAATTTGGCTTGCAGACTGAAGATGTCATGGTCAGGATAGGGGATACGCTTTTCCCTGATGCGCCGGGATCCGGAGGAAGCCAGGTCACAGCCTCTATCACGCCCGCTGCGAGAAATGCCGCTTATCAGGTAAAAATGAAATTATTTGATCAGGTAGCCAAAATACTGGAGGTCGACGCCTCAACGCTCAAACTCGAGAATGGAATGATATTCTCCACGAAGGACAGCTCGAAAAAGATTTCATTTCAGGAAGCATCAAAAAAACTGCCGGTCAGCCAGATCACAGCTACAGAGAGCAGAACCCCGGAATACAAGGGTGATTACCTGCATTGGGACCTGGGGTCAGTACAGTTTGCCGAGCTGAGTGTTGACACAGAAACCGGGCACATCCACATTGACAAGATCGTGGCAGCGCACAGCTGCGGACGGCCAATCAATGTTCGCCAGGTAGAAAGCCAGATCAATGGAGGGGTCATCCAGGGCATTTCTTATGCCTTGTACGAAGACCGTATTCTGGATAGGAACACGGGGCATATGGTAAATCATACACTAGATACGTATAAGGCTACTTATGCCGCAGATATCCCGGAAATTGACATTGTGTTGTTGGAAGATTACAATGCCAAATCATCCACTGATGCCTACGGTATTGGTGAGCCCGCCAATATCGCTACAGCAGCAGCAATAGCCAACGCCGTTTACAATGCCATCGGTGTGCGGATCAGGGAGATACCGATCACTCCGGACAAAGTACTTAAAGCATTAAATCAGGTCTAAACCCCAGGACTATGAAAAAAATAAGTTGGTTTGAAGCCACTACACTAGAAGAAGCACAGCGAGAGGCGAATGCCACCGTTTCGGACTTTTTAGGAAAAGAAAAGGCCGATGGTGCCATCATCAAGTCCGGAGGTATCGATGTCCTCGACCTGATGAAAGAAGGCTTGATTGCTCCGGATCGCATCGTGAACATGCGGAATATCCCCGGCCTGGATCAGATCAGCTATGATCCCAGAAAGGGCCTGGAGATCGGAGCCAATGTCACCCTTACGGAGATTGAAAACAATGAGGGTATACAGATCAATTACCTGGCCCTGCACCGGGCTGTTGCCAAAGCCGCCACGCCGCAGCTGAGGAATATGTCTACCCTTGGAGGAAACCTGGCACAACGGACCCGGTGCTGGTATTTCAGAAGTATTGATCATCCCTGTCTCAGGAAAGGTGGCTTTATCTGCTTTGCCAAGCAGGGCGAAAATGAATATCACTCGATCATGAATAATGGAGGATGTAGCAGCGTGTATGCCTCGTCGGTAGCCACTGCCTTGCTGGCGCTGGATGCCCAGGTAGTGATTGTCACCAAAGACGGAGCTAAAAAGCAGGTTGCGATAAATGAGTTTTTCGTGCCACCACATGTAGATGCCAGTAGGGAGAATATTCTCAAGCCCGGTGAGATCATTACAGCGGTGACCATTCCACCATCAGGCAGGAGTCAGAAAAGCTATTATATCAAAGAAGGAACACGGGCTTCCTTTGATTGGGCGTTGGCTGATGTAGCGGTGGTGTTGGAAATGTCAGGCAAGAAATGTAAAAGTGCTAAGATCGCCCTGGGAGCGGCGGCACCGGTCCCCTTGCGGGCAGAAGCAGCAGAATCGGTTTTAGTTGAAGAAGGAGTTTCTCCGGCAACCGCTAAAAAGGCCGCTGATGTGGCCATGCAGGATGCCACCCCTCTCGAGAAGAATGGTTACAAAGTGGCCATTTTTAAAGCAATCATCAAAAGAGCGATAGAGAAAACCATATAGCCATGAACAAAAGTCTATGTAAATATTTTAGAGCCAAAAGTCCGGGCTATGGATTGGTCGGAGGAGGCATTTCTCCTGCGGAGCTGGAAAACGATAACCTGGCTACCTGCTGGTGTATCAAGACCCAGGGTCCCATGGCCCCCGACAGTGGTTTTGTCGCACCATTGTCCTGTACTGAGGGTAGAAGATGTTTCGTGAAAGCCGATAGATAAATTCAGCTAGTTGACCTGAGGTTGGTCAGTAGGCAGCATTTCTTTGGGTAGCCTTGTTGATAAGCTCATTCACAAGATTTCAACTGTACCAGTGTAGTAGACTGTCGATCTGCGAGTGGCTACACATAATTTTTTTTACCTGACCCGGAACCTTTCCCTGTCTTTCTCCGTCGTACAAATTTCTTGAGGCAAAATTTTGATCCGGATATTTCATGATCCGCAGAAGTATATTTTTTCATTTTTCTTTAATACAGAATTAATGAATTCATAACAAAATCGACAAAATGATAAAATATTTGAATCATTTCTGGTGGTTCATTGTTTGGTATCCATTCTAAAGATAATTTTGCTGAAAATTCACACTATCTGATTCTGTTTTATGAATAAATCATTGTTGGCACTGGCTTTTGGAGGGTTTGGTATAGGGATGACGGAATTTGTCATGATGGGAATATTGCCCGATGTCGCTAACGCATTGAATATTACCATTCCTGAAGCTGGTCACTTTATTTCCGCTTATGCACTGGGTGTTGTTGTAGGTGCGCCCTTATTTTCTACCATAGGAGGACGCTGGTCTTCCAACAGAGTACTGATCATGCTGATGGGCTGGTTCACGGTTTTCAATGCCCTTTCCGCCCTTGCAGATGGGTATGTCTCTTTGTTGATTCTAAGGTTTTTGGCGGGAATGCCACACGGGGCCTTTTTTGGTATTGGTGCTGTAGTGGCCAGCCAGGTATCGGCACCCGGGAAGGCAGCAAAATCCATTGCCATCATGTTTGCTGGATTGACCATTGCCAATGTGATCGGTGTGCCTATAGGGACCTATCTGGGACATGAATTTCACTGGAGCATTGCTTTCCTGATCACCGGGGTGATTGGTATCGCTACGATGCTGGCAGTCAAATTCTGGATGCCTACCATGCCCAAAGCATCTACGGCTGGCTTTGCTGAGGATTTGAAGCTGTTTAAAAACCCGGAACTGTGGTCTGTTATTCTTCTGACCACCGTGGGTACAGGAGGACTCTTTGCCTGGTATAGCTACATCGCTCCGTTGATTACAGAGGTAGCAGGGCACCCTGAATATGTGGTGAGCTACGCCATGACTTTGGCGGGTCTTGGGATGGTCATCGGGAATATCCTGGGAGCCAAAATCCTTAAATACTTCTCACCGATTCACGCAGTCATTATCAGCTTCACAACCATGTCGGTTTTGCTGGTGGCGAATGTGTTCCTGGCTTCTAACCCGATCATGGTGCTAGTGATGACATTGGTTGTTGGGATTGTGGCATTTACCGTCGGTACGCCAATCCAAATGGTTATGATCAACACAGCAAAAGGCTCGGAGGTTTTAGGATCTTCTTTAAATCAAAGTGCCTTCAACGTCGCAAACGCATCAGGTGCCTATTTTGGTGGACTCCCTATCGCGATGGGGTTTGGTTATACTTCCGCAGATATCGTGGGAGCAATCATGGCGGGTATGGGTGTGTTTTTGGCGTTTGGAGTGATCTTTATTCGCAATCAACGCGAAGTTCAGCATCAGGTCAGAAGGGAAGTGATGGCCTGAGGAGCATGTCGGGTGATACTGCCACGTCGCTAAGTATCAAATTCGATCTGCTCCACATTGACCTTTTGCTCCAGTGGATAGGAAGCAGGACCGAATTGGTTGTATAGCGCCACCTCAGACGAATCTTTACCATACCCAACAGCCACATAACCCCCAATGGAATCTTTTTTCGTTGCATCAAAAGTATACCATCTTCCGTCCAGGTAGGCCTCAAACCAGGCGTGCATGTCCATGGGAGTAAGATTGTGCAGGTAACCCACTACCATGCGTGCAGGAATGCTTATGCTTCTACACAAAGCGATCCCTAAATGAGCCAGGTCCCTGCAGACACCATGCTGTTGTTCATTGACTTCGACAGCAGAAATTGGGAATGAACTGCTTCCCGGCGTGTATGCTACATTTTCCCGCAACCAGGACTCAATGGCTGCAACCTGATCATATCCCGGGATACAATGAGAAGTGATGGAGGCAGCCATTTGATTGAATCGATCCGACTCACAATACCTGCTAGGCAACAAATATTTGAGGACTCCGGATGGTAGATGCTGTATTTCGACAAACTGTGCACCGGGATCTTTTCTAACGAAGTCATCAGTTTTCACATCAGCCTTGGTAGAAATAGACAATGCACCAGGTGGAGCGATCAATCTTTGACATAGGTTGCCATGTGTGTCAGCATACTCAACGACATTCATCATGGGAGATATATTGTATTCCTCTCGTGCTACCCACTGTTGTGAGCTGCTCCTGGGTCTAAGCATAAAGATGAGGACCGTTTGTACTTCAAAGTCAAAAGTCAGGGAACAGCTTGTTCGCAACCACATATAATATCTATCTACTGTAAAGTGTTATGAAAATTAAAGCTAGGTTGTTTGTCCCACTTATGGTCATGACTGGGAAAAAGAATCATTACAGCCATTGCTGATTTTGAGCGGGGACAAGCTATCCGGCATCCAGGTGGTTCTCCTTTTCGTTTAATAAAAAATCCGGAGATGCTTTATATGCCCGGATCTATCAAACAATGCAAGCTACAATGACCAAAACCACCAACGTTATCGTTTTCATTTGTGTATGGTTTGCTGTTTCCTGTCATGCAACAGACCCCGCTTCACAGTTTATCCTAATTGGCAGCACACCAGGTGACTCCACTATTAAATCAGCGCTTTCTATTCCCCACAAAACACAGGTTGACTTTATTAAATGGAGGCTTGAATTGCGTGAGCGTCAAACTTTCTTAATGAACATACATTATGGAGAATCACAACCCAACACCCTTGGATTTTTAGGGGATGGGGAAAGACTGACCGTTCAAGGGACTTATTCGGTTGTTGAGGGACAGTCGCCAAATGAATTCAGAGAGGTTTATCAGTTTAATAGTAATAATCTTGCGGATAATCTGATAATGGTAAAGGTCACCGAAAACCTGTTTCATTTTCTGGATGGCCAAAATCATTTGATGGTGGGGAATGGAGGCTGGAGTTATATGCTGAGTCGGGAAGATCCCATAGAAAATACCAGCTTGTTAATATCCTCTGCAGTTTCCGATGAATCAACACCACTCGTTTTTGTTGGGCGAACCCCATGTCAGGAATTTGCTCTGGAGCATCCCGAGATGAATGTGAGCCCGGCCTGCTTCAAGCTGAAATGGAAGCTGGTCCTGAACAGAGATCCTTTGACCAACCTTCCTTCCACCTGCGTGATGCGAAAGATCGTGGACAATCAACCCCGGGAAGTAACCGGGCGATGGACCATTCTGAGAGGAGCCATTTCAGATCCTGAATCCATCATTTACCAGATAGATTTCGATGAGCCCGGCGAGTCGATTTCACTACTTGCCGGTGATGATAATATCTTGTTTTTCCTGGATAAGAATGATAAGCCTTTTGTAGGAAATCAGGATTTCAGCTTTGTGCTGAACAGAGATTTGTAGCAATGTTCAGTAACTTCTCTCTTAGTACTGGCCGTTTTTAAAGATAGGATTTAAAAGATAATATCCTTTAGCTTTAACCACGTTAATCAAAACCGGCTATCATGAACACTAAATCAGTAATTTGTTTGCTACTGTGTATGGGTCTTGGCTCTTCATCCTCATTTGCTCAGGGGGATGATTCCAGGCTGATACGGGCACTAATCGATTTCACTGCCGAGTTTGGCGGTGATCCTGTGGCTACTGTATACTTTACCAATGGCGAAGACCAGTCTGTGAAGGCCGGGCAAGGACTCTCGCTTGGATTGGGAGGAGAATTGACCATTCCTGTTGTAAATAAATTAAAAGTCCGTGGTTGGGTAAGTTATAAGTATCAGACCACCATGGCGGATAATGCAGACATCACCTTGACCAGCGTGCCCGTAAATCTTACCGCTAATTGGGTGATGGATAATGGCATTCGCTTCGGGGCTGGGTTGGCGTTGCACAATGCTGTTAAGTTTGGCGCCGGTGACCTGGGAGATGATATCAAATTCAACAATGCCAGTGGACCATTGTTTGAGGTAGGATGGAAGTGGATAGGGTTGAGATATACCCTGATGGAGTATGTGGATGGAGCAGATATGTATGACGCCAATGCCATTGGGGTGTCGCTGAGTTTTGCTTTTCCGCAGTGATAGTGGTAATTCCAATCATGTGCCAATTAATTCACTCTTATTTGCAGCCTGACAACAGCTGGAGTGATTATTAGAAAATCAGATAAAGGTCAACCAAATTTAAAAAAATCAACAGGGATGATGTGTTACAAAGTTGTATCCTTTCTGGTAGTTATTTTTATTTCGTGGCCATCAGGTGCCCAGTCACCAGAGGGTATAAGTCTTCCGGATAGAGGGGTTTGTGCGCATAGGGGTGCGATGATGACCCCTCCTGAAAATACACTTTCCGCTTTTAAAGCCGCGATTGAATCAGGGGCACATATGATAGAGTTTGATGTACATCTGACAAAGGATAGTCAGCTGGTTGTCATTCATGATTATACTGTGGATCGGACCACAGATGGAACAGGTAAGGTTGCAGACCTGACATTGGATCAAATAAAGGAACTGGATGCCGGAAGCCATAAATCTGCAAAATTTGTAGGGGAGAAAGTTCCGACCTTATCTGAAGTATTAGAAGTGATGCCAGTAAATATCTGGCTAAATGTCCATTTAAAAGGAAGCCCTGAATTGGCTATACGTGTTGCGCGGGTTATTGAAGAGAAGAACCGGCTTCATCAATCATTTCTTGCATGTGGTATGGAGGCTGCTAAGGCAGCGAAGTCAGTAGTCCCTGAAATAATGATATGCAATATGGACAGGAGGAAAACGGTTGCTCAGTATGTAGAAGAAACAATGGATGGAGACTTTGATTTTATTCAGATACCCGGGGAGATTTCTAAAGAACTGAAGCATTTTTCCAGGTCGCTTCGTGAAAGTGGTGTTAGAATCAACTTTGTTCGGTCAGATGTCCGGGAAGAGTATGAGATGCTATATGATCTTGGAATAGAATTTATCCTTTGTGATGATGTAGTCAACTCAATTAAGTATGCTGAGGCTCTGGGGATCGACAGACATACTCCGGTTTTTTGATGGCTCGATAACTTTTAACAACCCTGGTTTACTTCTCCACATGGGATCTAATTAAGAAGAATTTCATCATCATTACCGGTATTCAATGTCGGCTGTAGAACGCTTTAATATCTGAAATCTGCCTAGATTTGATAGCGTACGGACAGCATGAATCCGTATAACTCAAAATGGTAGATCAATCTGACGTCCGCCCAAAATACATCCTTCCGGTTATCGTCATTGCACAGTTTTGCTGCACTTCCCTTTGGTTTGCAGGAAATGGAGTGATGAATGATCTCGTGTTGGATTTCGACCTGAAAGAAAGTGCCCTGGGTCACCTGACTTCAGTGGTGCAGTTCGGATTTATCACCGGCACGCTTACCTTCGCCATCCTCACCATCGCCGACCGGTTTTCGCCTTCCAAAGTTTTTCTCGTCAGTGCTTTGTTTGGCGCTTTATTTAACCTGGGGGTGATCTGGGAAGCCAATACACTGGCCAGCATCCTGACATTCCGGTTCCTCACAGGATTTTTCCTGGCGGGGATCTACCCGGTAGGGATGAAGATCGCAGCTGACTACTTTGAAAAGGGATTGGGAAAGTCACTGGGATTTCTGGTAGGAGCATTGGTGATCGGTACCGCATTTCCCCACCTGCTCAGGGACATGACAGGTGCTTTTCCATGGAAGCTGGTACTGATCATTATATCCGGAATTGCCACGCTGGGTGGTTTGGTGCTTTTCTTGTTGGTGCCGGATGGCCCCTTCCGTAAAGCCGGACAAAAAGTGGACCTTTCCGCCTTTTTCAGTGTGTTCCGAAATCAACAGTTCCGTTCCCCGGCCTTTGGGTATTTTGGGCATATGTGGGAGCTCTATGCCTTTTGGGCTTTTGTACCGATTATGTTGAAAGAATATGAACGGATAACTCCAGCTGCCTCATTCAATGTCCCCTTGCTTTCTTTTCTGATCATTGCAGTGGGCGGAGTAGCCTGTATGATCGGTGGATACATTGCGCAAGCTGCAGGTACAAGGAATACGGCATTTTCAGCCCTCTTACTGTCCTGTGCCTGCTGTCTGATCTCACCCTGGCTTTTCAGCACAGACATACCCATGTTGTTTGTGGGGTTCTTATTGTTCTGGGGCATGGTGGTCATTGCAGATAGCCCGCTCTTTTCTACCCTGGTAGCTCAAAACGCTATCCCGGAAATCAAGGGCACAGCCCTGACCATTGTCAACTGTATTGGGTTTTCCATCACCATAGTCAGTATTCAATTGATCAACATCCTGAGTACCATAACTGATTCCAGAAGCATTTATTCCCTGTTAGCCATTGGACCATTACTAGGTTTGGTGGCTTTGAGAGGAAAGCAAGCCAAACCTTCACTATCTTACGATAATCAATGAGATTGCTGGAAGTTATAGTAAAGGACAAACCGGAAGAAATTGAAAAACTTCTGGATGAGAACCACGTCATTGAATGCTGGACCTACCCATCGGACAAAGGGGAGAAGATCATTAAAATTTTAATTCAGGATGAGCATGCCAGTGACATGCTGGCCATACTTGAGAAAAGTCACTATCATCGGGTCATCATTTATCCCATTGAAGGGACCATGCCCAAAGTGGAATCCTCCATAAAAAAGGAAGATGACAAAATCCGGATCGGAAAATTTATCGCCATCAGCAAGGAAGAACTGTATCATGATGTTGGCGAGCCAGTGAGTCTTACGGTAAATTATATCCTGATGGTCGTGCTGTCTTCTTTTGTAGCCGGTATCGGTATACTTAAAGACAATATCGCTATCATCATTGGGGCCATGGTTATAGCACCTTTCCTGGGGCCTAATATGTCCCTGGCATTTGGAACTATTCTGGGTGACTGGTCCATCATCAGAAAGTCGATATCTGCAGGGATTGTCGCCACTACACTTGCGCTCATCATATCCATGATATGGGGATATGCTGCCGGTGATCTGAGTGAGATTACCTTCGATCCGGCGATCAACTACCAGGACATTCTACTGGCGCTGATCTGTGGTTTTGCCGGGGTGATATCTGTTATCAGTGGGCAGGGTGCCACCCTGGTGGGTGTGATGGTGGCTGCGGCTTTGTTACCCCCGCTGATGCGAGGCGGACTGCTTTTAGGAGCAGAGGATTATAGAAATGCCATCAACTCATTCCTGATATTTATAGCCAATGTGATCAGCCTGAACATTGCCGGGATCGTCACCTTTTATCTGGCCGGCATCAAACCCAGCAACTGGTGGGAAAAGGGCGTAGCCAAAAAGAAGACCCGTACAGCCCTCATCATCTGGACCATCGCATTAATTATCATCATCCTGTCGATAGTACTGATCAGGAGCTGGAATTGAATCTATCCTAACGTTAATCAAACAATAGCCACTAATTCACTAATGATTATTCCGCAGAAATCACTTTCAATACAGCTTTTCTGAACAAAGAATATTTTAATAAGCTCAAAAAGTGATATTGGAGAGATATATCACAAATTCGTTCGACAATCCGAACAAAGATTGAATCCACCGAAGGTGGACTTCGTGAAATTCTATCAAAAAATCTTATTAGTTATCAATTAGTGCATTGGTGGCATTCTTTGCATGATACCTCACTTGTGGTTGGTGACAACCCAATCTAATGCTAGAGCATAAACTCTTTA
>MDTD01040576.1_pt1 | contig 61076 bp, 71 predicted proteins | sample 811221 | NCBI WGS metagenome assembly MDTD01 (sample SAMN05326646, study PRJNA326480) | marine metagenome | isolation source: seawater | place: Pacific Ocean: South West | collected 2011
ATATAAGAGGCGTCGTTTCCACCCGGAGTAGACTCAGGGCCGGAGCCGGTAACCGTTGCAAAGTCCCAATGTAGCAACAAGGTCTCGATAGCCGGGATAGAACCGCTCTGAAGCCCTGAGTTATCGAAGATATAGACTGGCTCTAACGGGTTCTTGAGGCCCATGTTTCGGGCATCTTGCGCGTGTACATTGATCGTGTCATTGTCAACATAGTTGTACCAAACTGCAACGTTAGATACTTTAACATCAGAGTTATACTGTAAGTTATAAAGTAGGTTTTCTTTTTTGGCTCCGACGTAAGCACGCTTATCGTCGGTCATGAAACTCTTACCCTTTGCATGAGTTACAGACGCAGAAACATGAAACATGTTCTGCTGCTGATCTTGGACATACTGGACGCCATAGAAATCCAGAATATAATCTTCATTTGCTGTGTGACCAGAGGCACCGGGTTCGCCAAGTGGGTATGTGTCTTTTACTGTTGAGCCGCTGATGTAGTCAGGCCATGGCCACTTTGCGGGACGCAGACGAACTGCAAAATTCCACTTTGTATTGTCATAAACATCTTCTGTTGGTGTTGTAGAAGACGACAAAGATACGCCGTCTGGAAGCATTGAAGAGGATAGTACAAATCTTGCTGATTCTGACTCAAATCCACCTCTTTCGGCCGATACCCAGAATAAGTCTGTGGTGGTAGTAGATGTGTTGTCAGGATCTGATGGAGTATCAGGCGATACCATTCCGAACATTGAGGCCGTTACGAAAGACGTTGCAAACCAATCGATTGTACCCTTGGGCGGCTTTTGCGGGAAAATTACTTCCGCTTCCATGGTAAAAGGAATGTGCTCTTCAAGAGAGTCTTTGGACCCACTAATGAACGAACGACTGTTGGTTTCTGTAGACGACGAAACTTGGTAAACAACTGTATGCCACGCGGCAGGCTTCCTAAAGGTGGCGAACTTTCTTTTAACAGCAGAATATCTGTTACTATCCCTGAGAGTGTATGTGCTATTATCGACGTACAAGTTCAGCTTAATGAGTTCGTCGTCAACACCAAAGCATCGAATTAGGTTTCTGAAACCTTTCTCTGTTCCCTTTGACTTCATCAACTTGTTTAAGGAACTGTATACGTTTTGGTAGATTCTATTTTTAATCTTGTTTAGTTCAAACTCGTACTCGTATCCCTCATCTCTGGAAGCCAGATCTTGCATCATTGTCGCTTCTTGGAACAAATCAGGAGCAGGGAATCCTTGTGCAGTCAATAGTCTGTCAGAGAAAAATACAGGCTCGACCGATGCCGAAGCTAAATTGTGCTCATATGCTTGACCGTATAAGTCTTTAATTTTTGGCAACACTTCAATCTGAGTGTGCAACTTGTCTAAGTAGCTGCCTACAATTTGCAGCAAGTTTAGCAACTCGTTATTTGGCTCCCGCATGTTTTCTGTTGTCCACGCTGGCAGAGTATTAACGATTGCTGAGTTGTTCTTCATGTCCCATGCGGAACCAGAAGCTTTTAATTCTTTAATAAGTGCGGCGACTTTTGGATGAGATCCGTAAATAATTGGATCTTGATTCTCTCTCTCCGACTTGCCGGATTCAGTCATTGCAGAACCAGTAGAGCGCATGCCAACACTAGCAGTATAGTTATTCCATGTACCGTTAGAAATTCTACCGGAATAATCTAGTACTGTCTTATCTTTGGCGGCGATGTCAAAGACGCCCTCGTTAAACTTGAAATATACTCCCAAATCAACGTTCGCATCATCAGTATTGGTACCGCCATATACATTTGTAAACCAATTTCGGCCAATTTGTTTTGCGTCTCTTTCTGTTTTCCAATATCGGAAATCATCTAATGAAGCAGACAACTTACCAGAGCCAAGTCCTGAGTCTGAGTGATATGCATCTCCGGCTGGAGTTGTGCGAAGGGCACCAATAGTCGCATCCAACGCGCCAGTGACCGGACCCAAAGCTGCGCCAGAGATAGTTTTAGTTTCTGTTAGGGTGCCATCAATGTACAGCTTGGCAGATACATCAGAACCATCATTCTTGAGCGAAATCGAGTAGTGCTTCCAAGTGCCATCAGCAACTTCTGCCGGGGTAGGGTTATCTGTGCCGAATGACACATCCTGAAAACCGCTTGATCCCGAACGTGCAGAGATTCTGAAGCACTCAGATCCTGTTGCACAAAGCTCGACCCTGAATCTTCCGTAGTCATTACTGCCTGATGCCTTCTGGTTCCACAGGTCGAATATGACCTCATGCTCAGTAGATGTAGAATCAAAGGCTTCTTTCTTTAGCCAGAACTCAGTAGTAAGACCCCTAGACAGTTTAAAATCTAGATTGCTTTCTCGCATCTTTTCGGCATCATAAATGTTGCCGGTTTCGTACAGCTTCTTTAAAGTAGGTACACTTGCAGTTGGAGCATTTGGTCCACCTACAAAGTAAATGTATTCTTTATTCGAAGGAGCACCGTAAAAGTTTTGTTGTGCTCCGGCTGCTTTTCCGCTGATTCCGAGCGTGACATAACCCGTGGACTTAGGATATCTGTTCTTGTAAAGCCACTTGTCTAGGTAAGATGCAGAAAACTCCCACGCAAGCCTTTCGGCATGTGAACCATCATACGGATACTGGTTGCAAATATGTTTGATTGAATCTACGTAATAGCGTTCAGCCGAACCATACCTTGCAAAGTTTGATGCAGTTTCGTAGTTGATTGGTGGCTCAAACTCGTTTCGTAGCTTTCGCTTTACTTCGACAAACGAGTGCGACTCGACCTCTTTACTAGAGTCGGACAAGCTTGATGAATGTACTGTCTTGTTAGAATTGAATAAATCTTTAAGGCTCATGCTTCTCTACTCTAAACCTGAATTCCTCTTTTTGCTCTTCGTAATCACCCACCGCTCCATTGTAGTAAGCTAGTTTGATTGCGTATGTATAATCTGGCTCAAACATGTTCATGTCTAGGTCAAAATAATTTCCTGATACATCGAGTGATAGTGCAGTGTGTTGGGTGCTTCCTGTTCCAAAAGGTATAACTTCCAGTTCATCCACTACCCTGATGATTTTATATGATGCACTTTCGATGCAATAATTGGGCACCGTTGCGGTGGCCTTAGAATAAATAGTGGGACTCCAATCTTTTTGTCTCACGAACAATCTAAACCTTGCAGTCTCATGAGTATGATACTGTGGTCGTAGGTTAGTGATCTTAGTGACATATCTTGAGCTTGGATTGTGTGCTGTAGCATACAACCTCTCTGGGTATATGGTCCCTGTATGAAATTGGACTCCACCGCTATGCCAAACATCAAACAACTGCGATGGCGCGGTAGATGAAGAGGTGATGCACAGAGAAGCAGAATAAATACCTGTTGCAATCCAACCACCTGTAGCATTGGTGTCCAAGGTTGCGGCTACGTCACCTCCCGCTGACATCGACAATTCGCTACCGGATGGGCCAGTATTTTTCGCTGAACCCGAATAGAGACTTACGAGAATTGCGCCTGTTCCAACAGAGGGAATATTTCTTAGCTGACCTCTCACATAGTTGTACAGGTATAGAGTATTTGCATTGTCTGCTGCTGGAGCCAAAGACGAACTGTATATGAAGTCGCCTCTCCGATCCTTCCTAGTGGAGTCCCATCGGGCTTCCAAGTAGGGCCTCTTGTAGAAATACTGAGAGCTTCTGGAGAAGAACTTCTTTGTGTAGTATGAGCGCTGTGCTTCTTCGTATGAAGAACTGAGCTTAACGATTAGGCCATAGTTCTCAAACTTGCCACCAGAGGATCCTGTAATCCAATCTTCTACGAGTTGAGTAATGTCTAATACAACATCTTCAGTCCCTTTGTCGATGCTGTATTGGTAAGTTTCGTTCGAACCAGAGTAATAGTCGCCACCCTCATTGATCCAGTATTGAATTCCTCCAGCGGAACTACTATATGATGCTGTCCAGTTTGAATAGCCGTGATCTAGATATGTGTCCATATCTATACCCTCGCCTTCAGTCCAAACACTGGCTGATGCGCCACTTAGCGGGTGGACGCAGATTTTATAGTCCGAAGGTAAAGTGTTTCCGTGTTCTGCATTGAACATTCTCAAATAGAAACTTACGCTTCCAGACGCAGGCAAAGTTCCAGCAGTGCGGTCAGTTACAATTGTATCTATATTAAACTTCATTAGTGCTCTAGAGTTTTCACTGGCACTGGCTGCATTTGTAGTCGTTGCGGCACCCCAGATATGAAAAATTTCTAGGATGTCGGCACCGCCCATGTTGGAGCCCGTGGCGCGTGTAGCTAAATCACTTTTATATGCGTTAGTAATTGTGCTGTCTGCGTTTGGTTTATATCTTTTTATTCCCATTACTCAGCGGTTCCTTTGATATCGTCGAATGGATATTTAATCTCCAAGATAACATTGTCAGGAACCTTAATGTATCTTCCGTCTAATGTTGTTTGTGAAGCAAAATCGAATTTTGTTGATGAATAATTTGAAGTTGTTCTAGGTTCAATGTTGACATCTACAACATCTGCTACGCCATCAACTTTTCCAAGAAGAGAGTATATCTCTGTTATATAGAAAGGCTCTCCAATATCGTGAAGTCTTCGGTATCTTCTGCGTAGCAAACGGCTACACAGATCTAGAATCTGGTACTTATTTCTTCCTGCTTCGGCCACGATAGTGTAGTTAATTCCAATATTGCAAATTTTAGCATCTAAAATATCGATAGAGTCATTTACCATTTTATTACGGTTTAACCAATTTTTCAAATTATTTTTTAACGTTGCGTTTGCTTGCACCAGTCGAGCAGATGCATCTTGGCCGACGATGTACATATTAATGTTTCTTTTAAACGAGTCAGTGTCTTGTACCGGCTTGCATCTGGCAATCGCACCGAACTGTGGTGGCATAGCATATACTAACGCCTGATAGTCTGTTGAGGTGACTGCTCGACCTTGGGTTGCAAAGTGGTCAATTGTTCTTCTTTTCAATTCTTTCGAAGAAGGAATGGCTACGTCGCCGGAAATTGGATCTTCATTAGTAATCTCAATTGATGTTTTTACTGCATTTCTTTTTACGCGGTCGAGCGTATTTTCGTCTTTAAACTTTAAACTAATCTGTCCCTTCTGCACGACTGTATCTACTGCTGCATTTGCGTTGTTGCTGTTATTAACTCGATACACAACAGTAATGTTCGTGTTCGACGGGGCAACACCAAACTTGTCAGATTTTAAGATATTAGTAGGATCAAAGTTAGTGTCAGAAACATATTCTTTCGCATGCAAGTTCATCACGACATTTGATGGTTCTGCAATCTTTTCTGCATTTACTGAATCTTCTGAGCCATATCCGAACTGAAGGTATGTGACTGTAGAATCTCTTTCTACTACGAAGCGCCGAGGCACAGTAATAGGCTTCATGATCTTTCTCACAGTGTCTGTATTTGAGCCCAAGTTTGGCAATTCTTTATATACGACATTCTGTGACAAATAATCAACTTCGTAATAATCCCTTCCTTCTGAGTCTCTTACAGAAATAATTTCTGCGATGTTTTGTCCGTTTAATCGCATTCTCCTGAACTTCTCAAATGGACCAACCTTGACCACTTGTCTTGCCAACTGGCCAGAAATAATTTGACCCTTGGCCTTGACAACATATTCTGTTGGCAAACCGGTTGTGTCATCGGCGGCCGAAACTACAATTTCGTTTCTGCTGTATGCGATATCCACATCTTCTGATAACAAGAAGCCATTGCCAGCCTTATCATAAAACTGACTTCCTTGTCTGATAATTGGCATATATGCAGAATCAGGGCCGAGACCGGAGGCGTTCGCCGGAATTGCACAGTAAATCGTGATTTCACCATACGAAGTTGGCTTGCCTCTGAATTTATAACCCATCTGACGGCTCAACCTGACCACGTTTCGGAACTCAAGTGCGCTGTCTAGGAACATTTCATTAACTGAATAGTCCAGATAGAAAGATAGCATGTCGCCAATATAAGCGACCGTATCAACCATCATGGCACCGAAAGAAGCCTCGTTGAAGTCCTTGTAGGTGTCGGGATAATATCTCTTGATATAATCTTCTAATTCTCTTTTAATCGATGCGAAGTCTCTGGCCGTATACTTAATTGGCACTTGCTTCCTATCGTCATCATATTTCGCCATATCTACTGTTGTCTCCTAAGTAATAAATAGTATTATTCTACAGATAAACTAATTTGTTCAGAAAGTTCTAGTGGAGTAATCACAAAATCAACAGTTATTGACAACTGATTGTTTGGGTGGTCAACATTACCAGTGCCTTGTGAATCAAAGCTAACATTGTTTATGTGGATGTAGGGTAAGTATTTTGCAACTTGTGAACGTATCCTTGCGGCAATCGAACCATGAGTCGTGGGTAAATCTTGATCGAAAAGATAATCACGAAGACCCACACCAAAAAGGGGATCCATAATTCTTTCTCCGGGGGATGTTAAAATTAACATTTTTAAGTTCTGAACCGCAACGTCTTTATACGTCTTGTTCATTCCAAATCCGTCTTGCGGATCTCGCCTAAAAGGTAGGCTAACTGAAAGTCCTGATGGCATCTATGTTTCCTCGCTTGGGTTGCACTCGCTGTTATCAACTGTAGCATCGGTGCTGCTGTCTGGTGTTATCGCTGACTCATTGTTTTGTCCTGCTTGTTCTATCACTCTCTTTTCTATCTTATCTGGTTTTGCCAGTGCCCAATACATAAAGCCTAGTGGTCCTACTGGTGGGCCAAATCCTCCAAAAATAGGAGGAATTATGTTCATTGGTAGCAATGACATTGAAGCTGCGACAGGGTGCATAGAAACTCCAACTTTAGTTGCTGCATTCCTAACTAGTTTTGATCTCTTAATATTTGGATCTAATTGTTCAGCTAATCCCTTAATCATTGTTGGGACTGTATTGATGACCATCTTTTTCATAATCTTGGCCATGTTTGTATCGTCTGCAAATTCTCCTAACTGAGTTCCTGTGTTGTTCTCGGCATCTGCTGCTGCTTGTTCGCTTGTGGGGCCTACCGCATGGGCCAGACCCATTTCAGGGCCGTAATATAAAACATCAAAAGCTTTCTTTAATTCTTCCTTTGTTGAATCAAAGGCGGTTTGTACTGTTGGAGAATTGATTGTGGTTTGCTTTCCAATATGCACATGAAGCAAAGACGCAAGGTCATTCAGTGGTATACAATAATCGTAAATTGTCTGGTATTCTTCTGTTGCGATTAATTGCGCTATTCTCTCCGACTTTGTTTTTGTGCTATCATAAGGCACATTAACTAAAGCCTGACTGTAGTATCGCAGGCCGGTGTCGGTATTTGCTTGCTGATCAAAGTACACAGACAAGCCATCGGCCGTATCCAAAAAACGTATACCGGTACCGGTAATTGAGGGATCTTCTTCTGTTTTTGCTAGCTCTGTTTCGACATTGAGGCGATGGATGTCTGTATACTCTGCTCCCAAATTCTTCGCCAGTGCCGGAACGACTTTAGCAAACTGCTCTTCGATTAATATCGAAAACACTTGATAATCTGTCAATCCTGATATTGCATCTTCTCTTTCGTTGTATATTTTAATTGTTTCAGAGAAGAAATCTGCGTAATATTGAGGACTTATATTATTCATATCGAAAACCATGTCCGAGTAAATATAGTTTTTAAGTATCTCAGAAGGTTTGGTAACCGGCAACTTGGTGAGCAGGGGTGCGCTGCGTAGCATGATATCTGCAATGTACGCCCTTAGTGTTAAGTTTATAACTCCTACCAAAGTTCCTTCTGCTACAGGCGATTTTTCCGAAGGTGATGGAGGCTTTGGGCACTTGCCATTGATTGCATCCATGGCGTCACTTTTAGCGCCGTCTGGATCTAATACGAACGTGGGCTCGCACCCTTCTTTTTGCAGCGGTTCGATCTTCATGTTCATAATAAAGTCTGGCGTTATCTGATCATATAGAGAACCTGCTATGTTTTTATACTCTATTAGCTTCTTGTAACTTAGAAAGCCTGCCTGTTGTGAATTTTGAATCTGTGCAAAATTTGAATCATCGATATAAATTTGCTCGGTTCCATCAAGAGTGTTTGCTTTAATTGGAAAAAGGTGACCGAAAGAACCTGAAAAAGCACTGTAAACCATTTGAGTGAACACTTGGTACGGCTTTGGTGCGCCGGGTTCAAAATCATATGACGGCGTAGTCGGAGCAGTTGGTTGACATGGGCATGATTCCATTGGAGCTACGCAACTTGCCTCGGTTGACACTTCAACTGTAGCTCCTGATTTGGAATTGGACGCTGGTGCGGCATCTGATAGCGGTACTCTGTATACTGTTTCTATGCCCTCTCCCACCACAGCGAATCTTACATCTTCAGTCCAACTAACTGCCGTCCATTCCATGAGACCATCATACGAACAATTAAGTTTCCTGCCGGTAGAATAACTATTAGTATCATATGCATCTCTTATTTCAGAATTAACTGATTGGCTAAGGTCCGATCTTAATACGTTTACTTTGCCCCATAGGTGATTGTATCTATTTGTTTTACTTACATTAAACCAAGATTGCTCTCCATCTACAGGATCTTCATCAAGAGATTTATCAAACCAGCGGTTCATGGTCTCCGAGGTGTACAGAAACATATTTGCATATTCATTAATATCTCCACTTTCTAATTCTTCAGCTTCATCTGAAAGCATTATTGCTTTTGTTAGCGACACTTCTGGATTGTTTTGAGTGGCAGGAGAATCAATAAGAACTTTACAAGCCGCAAGATCATCGGCATCAGTGTACACATTCCCCTCAGAGTCGCACAGAGGAAAACCAGACGATAACATTGTAGTAAATTTAGGATTTATAACTGCTCTGGTGGCGGTAGGTCCATCATAAATTAGAGGTATAATTTCTCCTTCTTCTGAGCCAGATAAAAATGATTCGAAATATAGATCCGACTCTGTTTTCCATGCCATCTTGGTTCCGGTTAGTACCGAATCGACGATCATTTCGTTAACCATGTTCATTTCTGGTATTTCTGAGTCTGCCGGCATTAGCGACGGGGCACCGCATTCTTCTGGGAATACCGGCGGGACTAGTCCTGAAAGCACATCATCGGCCTGCACTTCAGCCAGAAGCGAAGCCAAGTCCTCTAAGGCCTGCTTTTGCACATCTTTTTCTTGCTGTAGTTGTTCTTCTATTTCTTCATCTGTCAAGCCCTTGGCGCGCATGACATCCTTATACGGTTCTTCATCGAAAGGTTGTGCCTCTTTACAAAGGTATTCTAATTTGTTCGCTATTTTTGTTTTGGGCGGCTTTAGGTTTTGAATTAGTTCTGGTTTAACCATCTCCCCAATCTCGGCAAATGTCTCGGCTATCTTAGAGCAGTCATCAAAGGCTGGGGCCATATTGTTGTATCCACTCTGAACTAGACTTCCAATCAGAGTACATGCATTGGGAGATGGGTTTCCATTTAAAAGATTTTCAACTTCGGTAATATTCAGGGCTTCAGACACCTCATCAAGAAAGTCTTCAGGTGTACCGCTTTCTCCTGCTGGTGTGGCTGGACCACAAGCAGAAAGCGCTGAACTAATTTCTTCTTCTGTAAAGCTCACCTCTCCATTAGCAGAGATGCCTAGCGGCTCAAATACCATCGATATAGATTCCGATGCAGCATTAATTGACCCCAAAGATGCGCCTAGCAGGTCGCCAATGTTTGCCTCACCAAAACTTAAGTCACCGAGTCCACTGTCAAAATCACTGAGAAGACCTTCGATTACAGTTTTGGCCATAGCAATCAGCGCCTCTGTAATAGCTGTCTTTACTGCTATTTCTATTCCTTGGAACACCATACCCATCAAATCAAATGTGGGAATCTCTGGTAATGTGATGGTTGGAATTTTAAGACTTGGAATGTCAATAGAGCCCAATTCCATGTTGATAGATGGCATCTCTAGCGACAAGCCGCCAAGCTGGGGGATTTCCATGTTCAGATTCAATGAAGGATCTAGCATAAGCGCATCGAAGGAAGCAGAAATTACTGGCAAATCCTTAAGAGTGTCTATGTCCAACGAGCCCGCACTAATCTGCCCCTTTATTCCGTCCGACAAGAAGCCTATTATCTCAGATACGTCAAAGCCCGAACATTCCTCGACCACCGCAAATAGTGCCTTCTTTACTCTTGCTGGTGTAATTCTTGGATACTTTACTGAGCCCGTGGGGTTTCCACCTGATAGCTCTTCAGTGTAGCGGCCTCTATCTTTAGTTAGGTTTGGGGCGTCCAGCACTTTTTCAGCTACACCCTCGACAGCCATGGTGACTAAGGCAGTTGCCAAAACTCCAGTATCAATATCTAATATATAACTGCAACCGGCAGAAGATGATTTATTTTGTGCTGCGACTTCTTCTATAGTTTTATCGCAGGTATCTTCGTCTGAGTATGTTATGCCTTCGGTAGTTGTGGTCTCAGAATCGCCTGTTGATACGGTTATAGTTCCTGCTGGCAGCAGGTCTGTTAACGATTCTGTTGATAAATTAATTTGGTCAAAGATGGCGCAGTAGCACTCTGCCGGCAAATCTAAAGCCTTGATAAGGTCTTCGAAAATACTAACCTGTATGTCAAAATCTAATTTTGCAACAATTTGCTCGATAATCACTTCAATAGACAGTTGTTTCAATATTGCAGAAAGCATTGCCTCAAACAAGTCAGGAAAACTCATGTTTGCCATTACACTACTCATGGCCATTTGGATGAGTTTCGGAATCTCTACCTTGCCCAAGAACTTCCCAAACAAGTCATCAAGAGAGCCAATCTCATCCAATAAGTCAGGCAACTGCAATAGGATGTTATCTCCGCTAGGAAGGCTAATATTGGCCCTTGCTAGCGACATGTTTTTCAGAAAGTCAGGATCATTTAACTTACCCATCTCAAATTGCATTTGGCCAAAGTCTTTAAACGGTACACCATTGAACTTGTCCATTGCAATCTTGGCATCAGTTTGTATTTGCTTTAGGTTCAAGCCGGGTGTAAGTTGTGATGTGAATCTAATTTCTAACGCAGGAAATGTGTGTAGAGTAGAAAATCTTAACCAATCAAATGCTGTTGTTTTAAACTTTTGTGCCCGAATAAACGAAAGCATGTTATGCATCTGTAAAACATAATGCATTGTTCTTGGAAGGTTCACTCCTGTCGAAGACTTAAATGCGTTAAATCCAATATCCAACTTGTGTCCTAGGCCATCAACATATAATACAACCTGCAAAGGTTTAAAGTCAGCATCGACTGCTATCTCAATCATGTCCTCAAAATCAGCCCTGAAGTCGAAGCCATTTACTCTAATCAACTCCTTTAAGGCGGGCAAAATCTTCCCTAGCTTAATAGCTTCACGGCTTGGTTTGAATCCTACGATTGTTCCTGTAAAGCCTTGCAACTTTGGAGTGATCTGTTTCAGCGTTTTGATTAATAATTTAAAGTCTGATTCTAAAGTGTAAGTATTTAATAATACAGTTCTAATTCCGCTCTTTGGAATTATTGGAGGACAACTAAACTTGGGTATAGCATCAAAGTATTGAGCCGGAACAGTGACTAATGCTTTTGCCGTAGAGCCGGGATTTGGGCTTAAATATATTTGTTCAACTTCAGCAAAATAGTACGAGTTATTGAGAAGAAATTCAGCAGCTTCGGCTAAGTCTCCACATCCTAAAGTTGAGCGAGAAAAGTATTCCAACAATTGCTCTACACCGGGGAGCAAGGCCTCGGACCTAATTGCTGATTCCGTGTCGTCAAATGATAATGACGTATATTCTGTACTTACTGTAGCACAATATTTCCCGGTCCTTGGATTATAAAACGGAGCGCAGGTTCCGCGTGATCTCCAGTCAGGCACATACCCTTTTGGGTCTAATGCGGGAGGATCAACCACATTTAATGATTGTTTTGTTCCTTCAAGCGGAAGCAAGTTGGAGCGCTGAATATAACAGTCTGTGTCTGCCAAGTCGCCCTCGATTGGCTTAACCTTGCACCAGTCATTTTCAGGCCCTACAAATTCTAGCTCTGGGTAAACATATACTCTTTCTCTGTTTTTAATGTTACCTATGACTTGCCCTGATGTACCTGTTCGATAGTTTGAATAGGCATCTACACTTTCATTCTCAATATAGAGATAGTGCGTACCACCAGTTATCGGATCAGGAGGCTCTTCTTCTGTCACGGCGCAGTCTGAAGATACGACAGTCTCTACTGGTGAGTTGACTTCCTCGAATAATTGATCCGCTGATAATGTTGCTGCTTCGAAGATCGCATTATAATCAACAGGGTCGCCCGGTTCTCTCCATTTATATGTTTCCGCATACATGCTCATGGCAGTATCAGCAGAGAATGAAGCAGCATCATAAGTAGATTCGGCAACGAAAGAGGATTCTTCTTCTTCGTCGCTCTCATCCGAGGGGGTGTCGTCGGGCACATAGCCACCAGAACCACCGCCACCTCCGGGGCCGTCCGTTACAACTCCCGGCGCAGTAGGGGTATAAACAGTTTCGTCGCTGGTATCCGCAAGAGGGTCTTCGCTGGAGCCAGAACTGCCACCTTCAGCGGTTTCAGTCTGTGCGGGGCCGCTAGGCGGTCCTTGTCCACCGGGGGTGTCATCATCATCTGGGAATCCCATGTGTTTCTCCTAATTTACGTTGTTGTACCTTGAATTAATGTACTTGCCGCCGGCTGCACTCAAGTAAGTATTCTTAAACATAATTAAGTTTGTTCTGTGTGTCACTAAACTTCTAATTGTTTGCGCTCCAAGCTCGACAGCAGCAACTGCACCGCCCGCAATTGCGGTGGGGGATGGGGCAGTTGGGGCTCCGAAAAATGGAGAAATATGAAAATGAGTTGCCATTATTGTATTGTACTTCATTTGATACATTGCTAAGTCGTTAACGATGCCGTTTAATTTGTCAATGTGCTCTACGATTTTGTTCAATGCTTCTTCAACGTTTGTTCCAAGAACCATCGGTTGTAAGGTTTCGTCGTCGTTTCCTGCGATGATGTCTACGCCAGTTACCGAAGCGATATCTCCACCTTGTGAGTTTTTAAGATCTGTTTTTGTTACAAGCTTGATACCTTCCCTTGCAACAATTCTAATTCCATCTGCCTTCAGCCCAATAGCTGATTTGGCAGTGGCAGCGCCCACAATACCCTCTGTGAGTCCAAAGTTTTGATCAATATCTGTTTTCTGACTTATGTAGATTCTTGCAGCATCAATTTTAAAGTTAGGATCTACCGACATTGCTTGGTCATTGTTATCAACTGCTGCTGCATTGATTCCCATTCTACCCGCTACAATATCAATCGAAGCACAGTGTGTGTCTCCCGATCCTCCATAGCCGCTTAATCGAGATGCGGGGCGGTCGCGACCTAAAACAATCGATGCGTTATTTGTGTTAGAAATTACTTTTTCAGAATCTGCCGATACTAAACTTGGCACACCCTCAGTAATATTCTTGCCGCCAACACCCTTACCAGTGCGACCCTCTTTGAAAGCTGCACTTCTTGACATGTTGTCACGCAAGGTTTTGCGTACACCTGATTGCTTTACTGCTTTATTGCTTGGTCCTGCCATATTAATTTCCGTTTAATTTTGCCAACTTGAATGATCTGCGGGTATTGAAGCGTATTTACTCTTTGACGGATCAAATACCCAATGCCATCTTTCTGATTTTACACTACGATAAAAGCCAAATGCTTCTGCGTTCTTTGACAACCATTCAAAGATTGCCGATCCTACTGGTGTGGTTCCTGCGATATCAACCGCAACTCCCAATTGATGCTTAGATGTTCCGGGGCGGGCGGTAGCTGGCGAGCATGTACCTGATGCACAGTTTTTGTCATACAATGTTTGCTGGCCCTTTGAGCCCCGCCAAACACCGGCACCTGAACCTCCTGCTACAATGTCCGGTGAATTTCTCCACACGCTGTTCAGAGATAGCGGAATGCCGTCTGCTTCGGCGGCCTTAATCATGGCCCACAAATAATGGGCTAAATCAGTTGCGATTGGCAATTGATCAATAATTTTAGTTGGTGACTCCTTACCATAATTAGTTGTATCGCGAGTATAATCAAACGTCAAATTTGGCCCGTCAGGTAGTTCTGAGACATCGGCTGGAACAAGGCGTCTTTCTCTTGCACCAACAATTTTAATGATGTCTGGCAGATCCCAGCGATCAACTGGAGTGTACGCTCCTGAATCTGCCGCCGATTCGGGTGTAACACTCGGGACTTCGCTCAGGGGCATAATTGTTGTAGGATTAACGCCTCCGGGGGCCGTAGCGCCCGATCCGGGGCCTCCAGCGGCACCGGGGGCACAACCGGGTGACTGACCGCCCTCAGAAGCACCAGAAGCATTTGCGGAGCCGGGGGCGGCACCAGACGGAAAGCCTGAAGATTTTGGCTCTGGGATTCCCGCGCCAGACAAATACTCTTCAATCATTTCAAACAGTTTATCATAATCGAAAACTGAATCAAACTGGTAGCTGCCATGGTCAGCACGGTTTGGGCCTATGCCCAAGGAGTCTAGATTACCGCCGGGGTCAACCTTATCTTTTCTGACTTCATCATGACCTAGGATATGATCTCTATCAATTGAAATACTGTTTCTAGTACAGATACTTGCGACAAGATATGCCAAGCCCTCATACATGGCCTCGCTGTAGAATCTTCCGGGTTGTGCCTTCTCACCATCAAGAGTTCCCGCTATTTCAATACTAATGCTGTTCTTGTTACCAACATAGTACTTGTCAGGGGGTCCGGGGCGTGAAGAAGCCTTTTCGCCTGTAGACCAGCCAATGTCTTTCTCATGAAGGCCTTGATAAATATAGCCTCCTGTATTAACTCCATAGTGAGTTGATGCACCACAGTCTGGATTCTGGAACCAACCAAATCCTGCTGATTGCCCTGTTCCCGCTGTGGTGTGTAGCATAACATAAAAGATGTCACTGGGTTTTCGGTTTGCCACTGTCATTCCCTTTCCAGTTGTGTATCCGTGTACTGGACACCATCCTCCTTTATACTGCCAAGGATCCGATGGGTTGTTGTAATCAATATAAGAAGGCAGATTCAATATCTTGTCGCCACCAAAAAGGCCTCCACCAGATGTGCCGGCATCACCAAGCGCATCAATAGCAGGCGTATCAGAACCGTGTACAATACCGAGATCATCTAACTCATATCCCGTTAGATTAATTGCATCTTGCGGCCTATTCAAGTCTAGATTTACTTCGTCGCCGCCAAAACTGGAGCCCATTTCTGTTTCTGAACTTTTCAAAGTCTTTGTTGCCGACTGCGCCAATTCTTTTAGCTCTGTCATACTATTGGCAGAAATGAATTGTGCCGGGGAGACAGACTCTACTACCGGTGTTATCAAATTTGCTTCTGCCTGTGTTAGCCAGTTATTCCTTGTTGCCACTCTCTTGAATCTTTCAACTCCGCGCAAGGCTTTTTCATATTCTTTTGAACTATTAGGACTTCCGTTTGAACGACCAACACCAGCCTCCATTGCGGCCAAATCTGCTGACAGTCCATAGCTATTAAAATTTTTGATAACATTCCAGCGCGTATTATCCCAGCAGGGATTCGATTCGCTTGCAGATGCCCAGTCCCACCACATAACCGAATCTTCGATTCCATTAACATCGAAGAAGCCATAAGACTCTCTTATTTCTTCGCGAGGTTCGGCGTCCCATGGGTGAACTTCTTCTCGCTCTTCTGCGTCGTCGATTGTTGGAAAAGATCTTTTAAGCCCAAGAGATGCCCAGTCACCTCCTTCACCAACGGAAGCAGATAAAACATAACCTATCTCTTCATTCATTCTACTGGGGGGCTTTAGGCCTGCGGATCCAGAATTGTAGTCATGATATTTGCTTCCCATCGCGCCAAAGGCTGGTACAATCTTTTGAAACCCGTAGTTTACGTAATCAACCAGTCCTTGCTGAAAAACTAGCGATGGCTCTCTTGCCCATTTTCCAGCACCGTAAATGGGCGATTCAATATAGCCCGATGGCTCTGTTAATCCGGTCATATTAGAGTAAACCAGCGAACCTCCATCAAGGCTTAATAATTGCGCTACTGCAAAATCACTCTGTTTAAAACAAGCATACGGAAAACAGTCTCTGTACCTTATTGCTGTGGAACCTGCTTCCATTTTGTATACTGCTGCCGGGTTCCATGGAGTAGTAAATCCTACTACAAAATTTCTTCTCAATGCTGCGTCCATGATAGACTTCATTAAGAATTGTGCCTCTTTTGCATAACGCGAAGCATTGTTGCTTTCGAAGTATCCCCATGACGGACTCACAATCACACCAAGCGCACCTGTTTTATTAACTGCGCGTGTCATAAATTCAACATACTCTCTTGACATTCCACGCCATGGAGTGCCCCACAAATAAACCCCAATACCTGCTGAACGGAAAGCTCTGACATAGGTTTTTAATGTCTCTATATCTTCCTTTTTCATCTTAGGGTTGTCCGCAGTTCCGACCGGTGGACCTTGTTTGCAGGCCTCGATTGCAACAAAACCAAGTCCAGCCCAGCGTGCTCTTTTGATTGCGTCTACTGGGCTTCTTAATCCTTCTACTTTTCCTAGACTGTTTGAAGTAATAAACATGCCTTTCTTGCTCACCGGAAGCGCACCAACTTTGGCTGTGCCATCTTCATTCCTGCCCACAACCGGGAGGGATGTTGTTTGTACACCTCCGGCGGTGGAGTTGCGAGCAGAGTCCAAAGGAGATGAGTTGGTATAGTCTGTGCCTGCCGATGGATTAGCGCCAGCAGATCCAGCCTGTGGGCTTGAATCGCCTATCGGTGAGGCTGTCGCCCCAGAAGCCGATGAGCCGGGAACGGAAGACTCTGGCAAAGACTCCGATTGTGTGCCGCCTTGAGCGTCACCCTGCTCGCTAGTTGCAGCTAAGGGGGAAGAACTTTCCGCAGAATTAAATACATCTTCGGACGGACACGAATCAAACGGAGCTACGCCGTCGCCTTCTCTGCTGACTACAGAAGAAATAATGATTGGATCTGATTCAGTTTCAGTATCACTAAAATCAACAATAAGCATGTCGCCAACAACGGGCGGCTGGATGTCTTGTGATGACGCTGTAAATGTCGGGTGCATGTCAATGATGCGCTGCCATGGGCCGGGATCGCATCCATACTTTTCGGGATCAGGCAAATACGAATGGTAACCGGGAATCCTTACCTTAACCTTTACCATTTCTGGCATTGGCTGCTGTTGAATTCCGGTAAACCAATAGTTGAGCCAATTAAGTCCCGACGCAATATTCAATGCACCGCCGGGACACTCATGCTCAACACGTATAACAATGCCCTTAAAAGGACCAGTTGGTTTTGCTTTAGGTGTGTTTTGGTCCGAGATGATTTGCTTCATCTGCGAAAACACATTTTGTCTATACCTAGCGCTTAGTCGTTTTCTGGTTCTCTTCTTTCTGACAGTGTTGATTCGTTTGCCAAATAGATCCTTAATCGCCATTTAACCATTAATTCTCCTTTATCATGTCGAAAATTTGTGACTTATCACTGTCTGTTAGGGTGACGCTTTTTTCGCCTTCTTTCTTGATCAAGATTGTGCTAATTTTAACCAACTGCTCGTTAGATCTTTGTAGAGTTTCCACATACTTGGCAGCAGTAAGTCCTACATCTCTGTGTGTCACTTGGCCTGTGCCAAGGAATTGATTCAAGTCGTCCAACAAAGTTTTGACCTTATCTCGATCTTCTCGGATGTTATCAATCGCTTCGAACAAATAATTGTCCACATCATGCTTCTTACTCATACCTTACCTCCGTTCCAGTCCTCTTTAAAGTTACGATATTTAGCTCGCATCTTGTTTAGGTTGTTGACAATTTGTTTGGTATTAAGACCCGTAATTTCACGAATATATAAATAAATAGCTTTCTTATTAAAAATTTCGATTGAGTCAGGGTTAGACAAGAGAATCTTAATTGCTTCATATACCTTTTTTTCGTTTGGCTTTAAGTTTCCAGTATCCCAAGATTCAATTTCTTTCCAAAGATGCTCCCAGAACTCTCTATCTTCTCTGTAAGTATCGTACTCATTTTCTGTTATGAGCTTGTCATCAATTTCTTGACCAGAGATCATCAAATCTTCAATAGGTACTTCTTCTCGTCTTCGCTTCTGTGTTTTCTTTACTTTGTGAATGAACCAGTTTTTGGTAATCACTGAAAAGTACGAGAAGGCCTTAGAGCCTTTTGAGGGCTCATACTTGTTTAGCACAGTAGTAAGCCAGACTTTGCATTCATCTTTTAGCTCGTCGATGTTCGGCAGCGTAGTAAACCTGTAGGTGTATACGATTTTGTCTACCATTTCGGAAAGCGGTGCTGCGATCATCGTGCGGTATAGCTCTTCTCTTTTCTCCGGGCATGTTGTGTTGTTGTATAAAATAATAGCGTCTTCATGCTCTTTGGTAAAATAGACGTGTTTCCTTTTTCTTTTAGTTGGCATTTTCCTCTTCTTCTTCATCTAAGTCCGGTAGCTCTATCTTTTCAACAAAGTCGTACATATTCTCGTATGGCTCTAGGATATCGTAAGTGGAATTGGCGTGAGCCAACAAATTACGCAAGGTTTCATCTCCATAAAAGGATTCTAGCTGATATACTTTCTCAAGGTGTTCTCTGAAGCTTGCTATCATATATTGTGCATCGTCAATATTAGCTGACAGGGCCCAAATCTTTCTTAGTAAGCTGATAGAATACCACAGCAGAAAACCTACGATACATAGCAATATCAGGCATGCAAATATTAAACTGATTGTTAAATTACTCATTTTTCACCGGAACTTTATAAATTTCTGTTTGTAGCTTTTGTTTTTCTTGCTTTAGTTCTTCTTTACCTTCTTCAATCGCACGTTCAACCAAACTTCCAATTGGCTCTTCGCCATTCCACGGTTCAGTCTTAATGTAACACTGGGCAGGTACTCTGACCAATGCTTCTTCCTTTTCACAGAACGTGCATTGTGTAAGGATCTCTTTGATGCCATGCATCGTTTCAATTGTTCTATCACAAAAGTTGCAGCGGTAGGTGTACCGGGGCATACCTACTCATCCTCTGCATTGGCTCTCAAAATTGGAGGGTTTGTGACAACTAGACCCTGATCAGAATCTAATACAAATTCAAACCCCTTCAATACTGGAACAATATCTGTCTGGTTGAGAAGGGAGTTCTGTAGTGCCAACATTACGGCACCAAGAGCTTGGTCCGACAGGCTAAGGCCAGCCACACTGGTTGTAATCTTCTCTCCGTTTTCATTGAAAATACTCATGTTTTCTCCTTTATAATTGCACGACCGGGCATGTTCTCCCAATCGCGGTTCTGTCTGTATTTTTCGTTTACTTTCCAAGTTGCCATAAGCATATCAGAATCGATGTTTAACTCTTGACACTTGTTAATTAAAGCATTAATATCTTTAGGAAAACAATGGCCTCCGAAGCCCATGTCTCCGTCTGGGCCGGGTACTTTATAGTGGGATGTACCCAGTCTGTTATCAAGATGCGCCACTGTTGATACCTTATCGTAATCTATGCCCATTTGCTTACACATAATATAAAACTCGTTACAGAATGATATTTTAACAGATAAAAAGGTATTCCTAAAGTACTTTATAGCCTCGGCCTCTTCATATGAACAAGAAATGTATTCTACTTTGTTTGCTGGGAATGCAAATTCAAATGCTTTCTTGGCCAGTAGTTGTGCCTCGGTGGTGTCGGAACCCAGAATTATCTGCCTCTGCGTTCTGAAGTCTTGTACGGCGTTCGCTTCCGTAAGAAACTCAGGATTAAAGACTATAGATAAATTACTGTATGACTCATTCCATCTTCTGTGTGTTCCGGGTGGGACCGTTGATTTGGTAATGATCACTTTGCCGGGAGAGGCGTATGAATTTATTGTATCCAGTACGCCCTCGACAATTCCCGTGTAACAGCGACCCGTTGTGGTCATTGGAGTTGGCAAGCAAACAAAGATAATGTCGCTCTCGTCGATCAGCAGTTCTAATGTGTCCGTGTTACATTTATCTTTGTGTATATCATATGTTGCAATTCTTTGATACTCGCTCAAAGTTTCATATACAGCACCACCAACAAATCCTTGGCCAACTATTCCTATCGTCGGATTTATCTTCATGAAGCCTTTTCAACTTGCTCTGCAATCCAAGCGTATGTCTTTTCCATACCATCAACTAGCGGTTCTGACACCTCCCATCCAATCTTTTCACGATACAGAGTGTTGTCGGAGTTTCTGCCATTGACACCAATTGGACACTTGTGTCCGTACTTGGCTTCAAACTCTTCTCCGTCGATGTTGTAGATTGATAATTCTTTACCAGAAATTCCAATAACCATTCTGGCGAAATCGTTCATAGAGATCATCTCTTCCGAACCAATGTTGACTGGTCCTGAGAAGTCTGAGTGCATTAGCCTGTAAGTGGCCTCTACACACTCGTCAACGTACAGAAACGACCTTGTTTGGGTACCCGGCCCCCAAATCTCGACAGAGCCGCCCTGTGGGGCTTCAGCGACCTTTCTGCAAAATGCTGCTGGTGCCTTTTCTCTTCCTCCAGTCCACGTACCCATGGGACCAAAAATATTATGATAACGCGCAATGCGAACTGTAAGTCCCTTGTTGCGTAAGAAAGACAAATACAGCCGTTCAGAGAACAGCTTCTCCCACCCATATTCAGAATCTGGATCAGCGGGGTATGCAGAGTCTTCTACACAGTTTGGATTGTCTGGGTCAAGCTGATTATGTTCAGGGTACATACAAGCAGAAGAAGAGTAGAATACTCGCTTCGCTCCTGCTTCAACTGCCCGATGAGCAACATTTAAATTAATCAAAGCAGAGTTGTGCATGATATCTGCATCGTTCTCTCCAGTGAATACGAATCCTGCGCCGCCCATATCTGCTGCTAACTGATACACTTCATCACACCAGCCTTCGTTGATAACGCTTGCGACGATAGTTGGGTCACGCAAATCACCGATCACGAACTCATCTACGAAATCATGAACTGGTTGAAATTCATTGTACTTTAAATCTACACCAAGTACCCAATAACCTTTATTTTTTAAGTATTTAGCTAGGTGGCCTCCAATAAAACCGCCTGCTCCAAGCACTACTGCTTTTTTCATATGCTTTTCTCCTTTAAATTATTCTCTGTTACGCACGTAACTTTTTCATCTGTCTCAATCCACACTTTAGCGCCGCAGGGAAGCGGTTTGTCTGGGGAGTAAATTACTCTACAGGGTCCGTCGATATAGACTTCACTACAGTAAGTGTTAGACTTGTATGTTTTGACCGTAATTACAGGTTCACGACTTCCCGTCTTCCCATTTGATCTGATTATGTGTTGATTGACGTGTATCTTCTTTTTCATATTAAAACTCGTAAGGCTTGACGAATAATCTCTTACTGAAGTCGAAGTCATCAACATAATCTTCCCTTACTTTGTCGATAAACTTTTCGTCGTACTTACCTTTAGAATCTCTGTAAAAATTCTGGTACGGCTGTTTTTGCTTGTCACGTTTGGAAACGTTTACGCTTAACATTTTTGAGAGATTAATCGGAAGGCCCAAGTAGTACAATAACTGCGTGACATCTTCTTCAAAGTGTTCCATTCTGACAACAAAATCTGGTTCGTGGCCTGACCAGTGCTTCACGCAAGATGGAAAGCCAGAATCTTTTTGCACACCTTCGTACCACTTTTTAAAATCTCCGGGTGATCTTTCTTTACCCGTTTTTTTGACAAAACAATAGAAAGATACAATTCGTTCGTATGGGTTTCTTATTGCAGATATTAGCTTCAACTCTTCCAGATATTCAAATTTGGGATCAGGATGTGAATCTTCAAAGGGCACATTGCCATAAGAATTTATTACTTGACGATATGTCCAATGTTTGTTTGGAAGTTTGCGCTTGCGAGTGCCATCATCTAGTAGTTGTGTTGTAGTAAAACTAACTCCCTGTTTTTTTCCAACATGATTGTCTTTAATTTCAGTATTTATGACTGGATCATAATATTCTTTGAGAATATTATGTATAGTATTCCCGCCAGTCTTTGGCGGGTGGATAAAAACAAAATTATGTTTAATCGATATCATTTATATAATATACCCTTTTTCTCGCAAATTGTATACGTCTTTCTCAAAGTATGGATAAGTGATGAAATTTGGTATCAAAGTCTTGGTAGGTCTATTCCTGAGTTTTTCTAATGTCCATGGGAAGGGTTCAAACGGATACTTTGCTGCCATAAGCTTGGCAGAGATCTCATTGTTTCCATGAGGCGAATTATCATGCACTTCATCAATCTGCCTTACGTCAGGATCAACAAGCCACCCTCTTGACTTTTCAATATCATCAGGAAAGATAGGATTCAGAACGCGGTGGTGAATCGGGTCTTGAATAGTGCTGCCCTCAACATTATACATCACACAGCGCCAGAAATAGTCTGCTGCTTGGCGAGAGAGGCCACAGAACCTTTCATCCCAGATTCCAACTCTGCGTACAGCCTCGGGCAAATATGAATGAAACTGGTCTCCGTGGCCATTTTGTACAAAACTATACCTTGAATGCAAATCAATTAATTTTGATACCCAGTCTTTTCTGAAAATAGAATCGTCTTGAGTGCATACTACAATATCGCACAAAGGGTTGGTGAGAGAACCAAAGCCGTTAATCAGTGCCTGATTCCAGTTTCTCGATAAGTGGCCAGAGGACCAATCAGGACGCAGTACGTTATGTAACACGTTTACCTTTTCGCGGAACTGTGTTGGCAGCCTGATATCAGTGTGGTTGTTGATTATGTTTGCCTCAAAATCATGACCTACGATGTCACTGTTAAAAATAGATGTCAAAGTTGGCTCTAGTCTCTTGTGACCCTTGTATGTGACCATGTAAATTTTAATCTTCATTTTGTTTCTCCTTGATGGTTTTTGCATATTTAACGCACTCTGCTATCCCCTGCTCCATTGACACTTGTGGCGACCAATTCAGTAGCGTGCTGGCCTTTTCGTAACTTCCTAAGCTGTGCTTATTCACCTCTTTGATGAGTCTTTCCTTGCTCAATGAGTATTCGCCCTCAAACAAAGAAGGGTACTTGTCCCAAAACTTAGTAGAATCATTAAAAGAGGGCTCTATGTGTTTACCAAATTCGTTTTGGTATATCTCATAGATTTCTCTAACAGAATAGGTCTTGCCTGTGCAGGCATTGATTATTTCCCCTGACGTGTTGTCGGAGTCAATTATCATATGCATCAACCTTGACAGGTCATCAATATAAATATAATCACGACTTTGATGACCGTCAGAATAAAATGTTGGTTCTTCGTCGTTCAACAGGCACTTGACAATGTAGCCCATCAACGGCGGCTGCTTTCTTCGGAAATCCTGATGTGGTCCGTATACATTGAAAAACCTCATCATTGTTATGTTCATATTATAGTTGTTTACATAACTCAGGCAGATATCTTCACACGCCTTCTTTGACATTGAGTAAATTAAGTCAGGATTGATTAATTCCTTTCGTTCTGAGAATGGCGTTTGGTGACAGTTTTCGTATATCGCTGACGTACTAGCAAATACTACTTTCTTAACTTGCGTCTTTCGGCAGGCCTCAAAAACATTTAACGTGCCTATAACATTATTGTCATATGCGTACATCGGATTCATTTGGCAATCAGGTAGCGGTGCTACTCCTGCAAGGTGGATTACAACATCAATATCTTCAAGCCAATCTGACAGGTCATCGTCGCGCACATCAGCATTTACAAAGTAGTGTCCTGCCTCTTGACCGTCTACAACAAGATTGTCTTCATTCCCGTAACTCATGTTGTCGAGCAGAACTACTTCGTGACCTAACTGCTTAAAATACCAGCCGACTTGCGAGCCGACAAAGCCGGCTCCACCTGTAATTAAAATTCTCACTTTATGTAATCTCCTAACAAGGAATTTCTGGGTATCGATATGGCTTGACAGGACGGGTATGGGTTCGTTGGTGCAAAATCATTAATAATGACTCGCTGCGAATGATAGCAATCTGTTACAATCTGTTTATATCGTATTCCTCTTTCGTCCAGAAATTGTTTAAAACCGTCTACTGCCCACTGGCTTCTTGATGTCGTAAATATTAGTTGATGGCCGTCGTCTGACAATTTCTTTAGTAGCTGCACGTTCTCTTCGATTGGCTCTAGCGTGTTATACCAAGTCTTCTCGCCATATGGCCCAGTGTTGTACAAGAATACACCGTCTATATCCAAGAAAAATGTTTTATATTTGCTTTGTTCCTCTCTCCAAACTTGCAGCGTGCCCCAGTCTTTAAAATCATTTACGTATTGACATTCAAACACAACGCCGCTTTCTATCAAATAAGAAACAATATGGCTAACATACATTTCATTTTCATATCTGTATGCCAATGAAGACTTGATAGATTCGTAAGCCCATTTGAAGTCGTCTATTTTCATAGAATAAACACCAAGACAAATGACATCAGATACTACATTTTTTTCTTGAATATCAAGAATAGTACTGTTTTCGTTATGAATAATGAAGCTTTTGTTATGTATTTCCCTGATGTTGAATTGACTAGCTTTGCATCCACATACGTAGTTCTTTGACATGGGGAAGTTTGATTCAATGACACCATCTGAATCTTTGATTGTCAGGTGCCCTTTGAGGTCCATCATATCAATCGATTGCTGTACTGTTTCTACTGCACTTGAAGTCTTCTTCTCAAGGACACACAACTCTACTTTCTCACCAAATATCTGATTGATGATGGTTGATATAGAATACTTTTCGTCGTGCTCTTTCAGCACAGTAAGAACTACTCTGTCGTAGCTTTCCAAGTCAAAAGGCTTTAAAACCTTTTCAATAACCAAGCCGCCAGTTGGGTGTGTTAATAACCACTTGAGTTTCATATTTGGAAACCTAGATGATGCTCCAGCAGCGGGAATCAATAAGTTATTCACTTTTACTCTCCAGAATATAGTCCATCTGCTCACAAAGAAAATCAATGTCTTTTTGTTCAGAGTATGGGATTATCCTCAACAAACTCAGAATCAATAATCGAAGCGTAGCCTGCCTCTCGACAGGACTCAAACTGACCATTTCGTCTAGTATAACATACTTTATGTTAAATCTTTTAGCTTTATTTCGAAAAGACCAGAAGGCGTATAGTTCTTGATAGATCTTTGAATAATCAATGAGTCTAGTATCGGTAAACGAGTCAAGAAAATCAATAAAATATATTTCCTCATTCCAGATGATTATATTCTCAAATGTCAAATCACCATGGCAGTAGGATTTACTTACTGATTTCCAATCATAGTCTAGACAATATTGCTTGTAAATATTATATTTATTTGATAGCGTTAAACTTTTAGTTTTTAATCGTATGTCATGAGCAATGTTGTCATTTATCTCATTGCTTTCGGACAAATACTTTAATATCTGTGCAAACTTAGACTTAACAGATGATATATTATTTTTCTGTATATATTCAAAGAACGAAACACCCTTGATGTACTGCATGTCAAAATAAAAAAGACCTTCCGACGTATAGCCGGATTGGAAAACCGTGGGAGTCTTGATGAATGAGCTTGAAAAGTTAACCTGCTTTTGCATCTGCTCTTCAAGACGAGAGTTGTAGTCTACATTTGCAGATACTTTTCTGACGAACATATCTTTGTCAGCCATTAGGTGAACATCACATCCCGAATGACCGCTTAGTTTTTTTACGAACCGCATCAACCCACCAAATATTTATCGAACAACCTTCTGTCACATTTGTCTATTCTGACGTAATCTTCCCAAAACTGAACTGCTTTTTCTCTCATGACTGCATAGTCTGCGCTGTCAATCAGCGACTCAAAGTCATACTTGTCGTGATTTTCGTTAATAATGCAAAACTCAGACCAATCAACTTCATCGTCGAAAGGGTAGTCAGCCATTCCAGATACGATAGGCACGGCACCCGACATCATGGCCTGATAAAGCCTGAACGACGATGTTCCGACACCTCGGGGTGCGAAAGCGTATTTAGACCGCGCTAGGCGGCGGCAGAAGGCTTTCATGATGTCTACCCTCTCTTTAGTGTCTTTAACGCCCCAGATGGGCTTTGTGGCTTCGAAATCATACTTCTCTAGTCGGCCATAAGACATTGTTCGGAAATACTCTCTTGCTGCATATACGATTTGGCCTACGTAAACAAAATCATAAGTCTTCTTGGTTTGACGAAGCTCTTCGATGAAGTCTATGTCGCTTGCCAGTTCAAGCTCAAAGTGTCTCATTTGTAAAGGAACGGGAATTACATTAGATCTCTGGTTCACCGACTTGGTTGCCAAGGGTTGACAGATGAATTTTGTAGAGTAAGGCTCAACATAAGCGAATCGAGGGGAATCATGCATAGACCAAAACACAAATTTTTCAGGCATCACCTGAAACACTCTTGACTGCACAATTTCTACATAGTCTTTCTCACAATTCAGATAATCTAAATAACCTAAGATCCAATCAGCCTCTGTAACATCTTCCACGTACTGAACCCTATCTAGGTTGTGGGAAAACGGTCGGCCTTTGATTGGATCCTTTAGGGTATCCTCGTTACCATTAATGACTGCTACTTTGAGCATAGTCCCTCGTCTATATTTTGATACAAAGACATGATATCTTCACAGCGACCAACCTCGTATGAAGTAAGGTTGTCTACAGATTCTCTTGGAGCAGATACAAGACTACTGCTGTTTCCGCGTGCATCGCCATAGTGATATCCTGTTTGTTTTAGCTGTAGATTACCAGTGAGGCTAAACCTATTTCCAAGAGCGTTAGACAGGTAGGACAGTGTGTCGTCAGACTTGCATAAATTTTCATATTTAATAACATAAGTTGGGGTTACTTGTGACTTCTCTTTAATTCTATCACAGAATCGTTCGTAATTTCTAGCAAAAATATCTACGTCGTAGTATTCAGATCCAAACGGGCTCTTTTTCCAGCCAGAAAAATTATATCTCGGGTCTCTTAAAATAAAGATTCTAAACTGCAAGTCACTGTCGAGCACCATATTTACGCACTCAGGTTGCCAATCACGATAAGTCTCTTTTAGCCCTCCTATAGAGTATATATCGTCTCGCAAAACATTTTTCAATTGCTCAACAACAGTTTCTGGTCGTAGAGATGTTGGCCATATTTTGTTATTTAACTTACCCAGTCTTAAACTGAAAGGATCTTGAATCAATTGCCAAATAGGTTCTGAAAAACAAAACCCGTTTTCGAACGAATTCATTATATTAGTTAATATAGTGGTTCCAGAACGGGGAAGGCCTTCTATGATGAAGAATTGCTTTTCTTGTGTATTTACTTTGGCCATTTCTCAATCTTCCTGATTTACAACATAGTACCCTTCTCTACAGCGAGTGTCGTAATGTTGTTCATAGTTATATTTCTTAGCCATAGCGTAAAATAACTCTCGCAATGCACACCCATAAGACCAACTCAGATCATCAACAGCTTGAATTCCAATTTGGCCATGGCACGCTTCTATGTCCGACTTACAAGCAAAAGGAGTGTGCAGGCCGTCGATCCAACAAAATGCGAACTTACCATCTTTAATTAACTCAATTGCTTTTTCACTTTGAGAGTCCATTCGATTAATATCGATAATGTCATGATACTCTTTTGTGTTCTCCATGAATTGCTCATACACACTTTGATTACCTTCTTGGCGGCCATCCCATGGATCAACAACTACTACTTTTCTGTCATGCTTTTTGGCCAACTCAGCAAAGATAGTTGTAGTTGTCCCTACGTGACATCCGATTTCAAGTATATCTCCTTCGTAGTTTTCCAATGCCAACTCAGCAATTTCTCTCAAGCGTGAGCGCTGGTGGATACTACCGGCCTGATGAACCGGAAACTGCTTATGGTCAGGCTCTTGCTCTGACCATTTGTCACTAATCTTAACCAACTTGTCAAAAATTTTTGACATTACCTATCCCCCGAGAAGTACTGGGCGTATGAATTGGTTACTTGTTCGCCAAATACATCAGTATACTCCCAGAAGATTTCTTTCTCTTCTGCGAATCTTACTTTCTCGTTTGCAGGGGAAGTGGATAATCCGTCAGGGTTCATATAATACATGCCAAACACTCCGGGTACTCTCTTAAATTGAGAACCATTGCGAACGGCTCGGAGCCACATTTCCCAATCTCCAGCGTATCGGTAATTAGAGTTAAATAATCCAATTCCGTCATGCATAGATTTTCTCCACACTGGCATACAACCGGGCAAGCACTTAATCATTGCCTCGTTTGAGAAGTCTGTGATTGGATATACTTTACCGCCTGAAGAGTTATTGGTAAACGTTTCGTGATCTACTCCCGTAACAAAGGATTCTGAATAGGCTAGGTCAACGTCGGCATTGAGCACTAGTTCTCTCGCGTGTGCTTCAAGATGCACCATTGCTCTGCGGTCATCTAAGTTGGCATTGCTAATAAATTCACCGGTTGCCATTTCGATTCCCAAGTTCCAAACTCCATAAATTCCGGGGTCATCCTCAAGATGCTTGTAAATAATGTTGTCATATTTATCCATATATTCGCGGATAATTGGCTCTTCGTTTTCGGGAGAATTAGCATTAATGATAATCAATTCACAGTTCTTGAAAATAGATTGTGATGTAATATCATGCAAAAAACTTCGAATATGCGACTCGCCCTTATACATTGACGTGACAAGAGAAATCTTTGGGAACTCCTTGGGCTCAATAAACCATTCTGACTCCCCAGTGTCGATAAGTCGAGAGATTTGAAGCGGGGCAATATTCGAATGGGCTTCAATATAGTCAATCAATTCATCGCCCTTAAGAGCCGGGAACCAAGATTGATGCGTAGCTCCATTATTGGAATTTGTTATAATTTCACAATTGACTGCGCGGGCTTCAACAATAAAACGATTAAAGCTTTCTAAAGTTTGTGGAAAAAACACAACCTTCTTGTATTTCGCCATCGTAGCGACCAGTTCCTCATACTTTAAAGGACCATGAAGATCGTACTCAACATCGTTAGCCTCACACCATGCAACGGCCTGTGCTGTACCTTTGATTGCGTTAGTAGAATTTAGGACGAACGCTTTGTCAATCTTTTCAACATTTGCATTGTCTCTCATAATCTGCTGTTCTTCAGTTGACCAAAGAGAGCATCCCATATCAATAACATTGTCTAAAATTAGATTATCTCTAACAACTTCTGCATGCAGCTTTGACTGACACAGTACGGCCTTTGCGTTTCTGTATAGTGCTGTATTTGCTAAATAAATTGCTGGAGCAATATTATTTGGGAACACTGAGGGATCTCTTGTCTTTACATACTTGTGATCGTGCTCGTAAACAAAGTAGGTCGCTTCTTCTGTGATTTTTCCGAAAACGGCAGGAGACATATTCAGGAAGTGAGCTACCATCATTGGCGTGTCAATATTATCCTGTACCATCTCAGGCGTTACGGCAGCAGAATGCCATCGTTCTACTTCCCAGCCCAACGACTCAAGACCAAGAATCATAATCTCATTCACAACTTCAGCGCCGCCATAGATATCGGACACATAAAAGTCGGCAATCCAAATTAATTTCTTTGACTCGCTCATGTAAACACCTGCACATTCTCTGGAACAGAACTGTTAGTACCGATAGCCGCTTCAACTGAACTAACAAACTCACCATACATTTTCTGCTCTGTGAAGTTGTTATGAATATGCTTCTTCAGTTTTGTTGCCCTTGTCTTGTGTCTCTTGTAGTCTTCCTTTAGGTTTCTCATTTGCTTTCTGGCGCTACTAAGATCTGGGTTGCACCACATGCTGCTTTCTGTTATTACACCTTCCCATACCACCTCTTGGGGAATAGGTCCAAGCGTATAATCAACCTGAAGCATATGCGGAGTTTGTCTGCGTTCTCCCTTTTTGCGTACAGATGACGGAGCCATTAAGAAGTCCATGTGGCCAGACCATGCCGGAGCAATAACTGGTACTCCATTGTAGGCCGCTTCAAAAATTGGAAGGCCGAAACCTTCGCCGTGAGTGAGAGTGATTAATCCCTTGATTGAGCGGTTTGTATACAGAGAATTCATTTCTGCATCTGATAGAGCGCCATGTAAAAGGTGAACTTTGCACTTGTGTTCGGGTGCATTACTGAGAAGTCTCTTAAGTAGAACAGATGTTTCTTCTCTGTCGATTAGAGAATTATTCTTAGCAAATGTCTTGACCACTAAGCCGACATCAGCGTCATCTTTAAACTCATCAATAAAGCAGCCAATCGTAGCTTCAAGATTTTTTCGCGGACCCATCTGTGCTACGCACAGAATATTAAACTTTGTTCCAAACTTGTAGTTTGCGACTTCTGGTACTGACTCAAACTTTTTAACAGGATAGTTAACAGAATCAATTGGAACTTGCAGTCCAAGCTCGCCATGAAGAGAGTTCGTGTCGGGGTGGCGCATTTCATACTTTGTACTCTCAAACACATGCTTGGAGTGGTCAGATACGACAATGATTCTGTCTACATTTTCATTTGAGGCCTGAAGCCATTCTGGTGCTACTCTAGTGGTTTCAATGCCAGCAGTGTAGCCAATATTAATCGGTGCTATCTTTGACCATTCGTTTGGAATAGTGCATTGCACAGAGACATCAAATGTCCCTCCGTTGGCCTCATGCATAATGGTCTTCTTTAGGATTTCGTCAATCATACGTCGTTCTTCATTATCCTCATGAAGCCAACCACATTGACCCCAATTAAGCGGCTTAATGTATACATCAAACTTGTCTTGACGGCTCATGAGAGCACGGAAGGCAAAGCGACCTTGCTCGCCATAACCAGACAGAGTTAGCAAAGGTGCAGTTAATAGTACTTTTGTTTTCATAGCGTGATAACCTCCCACGACTTGTAACCAACGCGGTCGTCCCATGAGCCCATTCTTTCGTGAACATCTAGCATGGCTTGAACCCAGCGCTCTTTGTATTTGTTAAAATTATAATTGTCTTCGACATGCTTTCTTCCGGCAAGTCCCATTTCTTGCCGCTCTTCCTCTGACATATTATATAATGTATCTAAGGCAGCATGGAAATCCTCTTTAGATACGCGGTCTTCGTAGATATAAGGCACATCTTGCGATCCGATTACGGCCTTCGATGACGGCTCAATACCTACACCAAACCAATTTTCGCCATCCGTAACCTGCTCTTGGAGACCGCCAGTCATTGTTGCGATAATTGGAACTCCACACGATAGCGACTCAAGGGTGGCCAAACCAAACCCTTCAGCGTCTGCAACGTTTGCAGTTACGTCTGAGATTTGATACATATTGGCCAAGGCTTCAGGTGGCATTTTCTGTGTAGATAACTGAATTGTTCCTTCTGTCTTTCCTGTGTCATTGATTAGGTATACCAAGTCCTGACCATGAACATCAGATGGGTCTGTGTGCATAATAAGCGATACCTTGTCAGTTCCTACCTTATCTGCCCATTCTGCAAACCACCATAGGACTGAACCAGACAACTTTCTTCTTGCATTTCTGTTATTCCAGAATACAATAAATTTGTCTCTGTCTCTTTCCGGTAGCATATCTTCGCGGATTGCCCTCTTCTTTTCCAACGAGATGGGAGAAAAAATATCAGGCTCAACAGCGTGAGGAAGATACTCAGTTTCTACGTCATCAGTAACTGCGCGGACAATTTCATCGGTAAGTTTTGAGATTGTAAAAATCTTATCGTTAGAGTCGTAAAACTTCTTATTGAATTTTGGAGCCGGGAAGTTATCCCAAACATGGTAATAAACCATAGGCACCAAGGGACGCACCTCTTGTGCCATCAGCCATAACCAACCATAGAATCTAGGGTCCGTCATGAACCAAATAATGTCTGGCTTTTCTGTACGAAGCAAGGATCTAATCATGTCTTGATTACCGTATCCATCGACTGGGTAAATCACCCAATCATCTTGGTACTTTTCTGTTTTCTGTGGCTGGTAGTTTGGGTGCTTAATCGCTCCACCCAAACTAGTAACACTAAAGTCGCCCGAATCTAACAGGGCTTCGATAATGTATCGTGTTTGTGTTCCGACACCAGAAGGCGATAGTGGGTGATCGGAAATAGTTAAGATTTTAATCTTTTCTTTTATTGGCATTCCTTTATTCCTTATTGGCAGTGCTTTGTTTTGTAAAACTCGCACCCATAGCCCGCTGTGCAAGCTAATTTATTCTTGATATATCTTTTCTTGTCAATATTCAACAGGGCCTTGCTCAAAAGCCCTACCGCATTATTGGTTTTTATCTTGCCACTAGTAACATAGAAGATCTCTACACGATTACTTTTCGCTGTTCTCTTTAGCAGGGCAAAATGAGTATCAACCTTGGATGGGTCGATGTTGTGCTTCTGGCACCAAAAGTACTTGTATAAAGTCAACTGGTAAGTAATCATAGGATCTGAACGCTTCTTTGCATCCCAGCCCCATGAACAAGTCTTCCAGTCTACAATATGATACCTGCCATCCGATGTCTTAATTACGGCATCGATAAAGCCTTTGAATTTCTTTTTGGAACCCGCGATAGGCTCCATCAGCGCCTCTTCAGAAGAGAACACTTCATAATCATAACTGAATGCATCGACTAATGCATCGTCGATTTCGGGAATAATCTTGTTGCCTTGACCTTTCATGTCTTGAACCAAAGACGGGTTTGACTCGTCTAGTTCGGCAATGTTTTTTTCAAGTTCTTGAACGAAAAAATCTTCGCTCATACTTTCTTTCAGTAACTTCTTTTCACATACTGTATGAATAGCAGTACCAAAAGCTGTATACTCATTTCCATTAAATTGTCTTAGATCGTCAATGTGGAGCAACTTGTGCTTGTATGGACAAGTGCCCCACTCTTTGAGTTCAGAATATGAAATATGCGGTTTGTTTTCAGGCACAATCCCTCCCGTGTATTAACTTGTGCTTTCAGTAGTAGTTACTTTGCGGCGCTTGCGATTGCTAGTGCTCTTCTTGGCATTAGTGGGTGCCTTAGTAGTGGCAGTAGCGTTTGTCGTAGTACTTGTCGCCTCGACCGTAGGAGTCGTTGCAGCCGCAGTAGTGGTTGTCGTGGCCTCTCTCTGGAAAACCCACGTACCTGTGCGATTGTCTGCATACCAGTTGGACAGCCTGTCATGCGACTTTGACAACTTGTAGCCTTCAAGCATCCCCTTGTCACGCAAAACGTCAACTGCGTTTTTGTCTCCAAATTCAATGATAGGATCCTTTGCTCTTACTCTCGCCGGAATCTCAACATTGAGTTTAATTAAGGTCTTGTCTTTCGATACCTCAATATCATAAATTAAATCAGTAGCCATGTTTATTGCTCCATCCTTTTTCGTCTTCCATATTATAAGCCATTTCTGTCTCCGCGTCAAATCTTCCCATGTAATATATCTGTTCTAATTTTTCGTAGAGCTTAGGGCTTACTTTCTTTATGTGTTCTTTTTCTTTTGTTACATACAGCTTTTCAAATCCATTTGCAAAATACTCGCGAAGCGATGTAGCCCCGTAAGGTGATAGAAACAAATTTGGTGCTATATTTCTAATTGTATCATATCCTACTTCTTTGTATAGGAAATTATCAAAACTTTCGCTATGATCTGGGTTTAGGAAATCCAACTGGGACATACTATTGAATCCGTGCTGAGATAGGAGATGATACAACATCCTTCTTTTTGCAATAAATTCTTGTTCCAACTGTCCGTCGCCATAAATCATCATTGATAATGATGATTCTAGAGAGTGTGCAAGTTCATGCACAATGTCGTCATACATATCGGCTTCATTCTTCTGCTTATTTGTGAGATAGATTGCTCCGTCTGCATAGTAAGCCGCGAAGTCTCCTTTCTCTAGCATTGGAAATTCACCAATTAGAATCATATCAATTTCAGCCAACATGTTTTCAGGAATATTCTTATGAATAAGGTCCAAGACCTTTTTCAGATCAAAGTTCTTTGGCAAAGGGTCTTTGATGAATAATTCGACATGATTAAAAATTCGATACTTAGACACTTTCTCTGTCAACAGAGTCTGTGCTTGGTTCGAGCTTTGTTCAATATAACTTGTTACGCTATCCCTGCTCATTATCCTGAGTAGCAGTTTCCTGCTGTAGTTCCTCTTTGATGATTTTCTCTCCCAGTTCGACATCGTGAATAGCCTGTTGATATCCACGAATCCAGTTTTCTTCGGCAATTGCCATCAAAAGTTCTGGGAACTGTTCGGCCATGGTATGAACTACCATCTCCACAGTTACTTGGCCGTCGTCTGGGTTATGCTCATTTCCTACAAAGTCAACGAGCCATTCTTTTAAAACGCTATCTGAATTGACTGCTTCGTTCAAAGTATTTGTTGCAATTTCAGGTTCGTTTGTAAATTCAATTTCTGCCATTTTTTTTACTCCTAGTAAATAATATAACACAGCTAGATGCTGTTGTCAATAAAATAAAGTTTAAATGTTATAAGATTTCTGATGCGATGGTAGCGACACGGGATCTTTCACCCTTTGTAAGAGTCACATGTGATGCCACATTGTGATGCTTAAACTTCTCTACCGCATATGCTAGACCGTTTGTTGTCTCGTCAACATACACATTGTCAATCTGTTCAATGTCGCCGGTCAAAATAATCTTTGAATTGTCACCAACTCGGGTGATAATCGTTTTTAGCTCATGCATTGACAAGTTCTGAGCCTCATCGATGATGATATAAGCGTTTGATATAGAGCGCCCACGTATATAGGTCAGTGCCTCTACTTCAATCACACCCTCTTCCATATACATTTCTAATGTTGCACGGTCGTCACCTAAAAGATATTGCAAGTTATCTTGAATTGGCATGAGCCAAGGGTGCATTTTCTCTTCTAATGTTCCCGGCAAATATCCAATATCTTTTCCAAGCGGCTGAACTGGTCGTGAAATGATGAGCCTTGAGTATTGTTTGTTTGGCTCTTGGCCGGCTGATTTAGCCTTCTGAATAGCCCTAGGGTTGTTCTTATACCTCATAGATAGGGAGAGGGTCTGCTCGATGCCTGCGGCGATTGCACACAGGGTTTTTCCAGTACCAGCCTTTCCGACCAACGTAACAACAGGGATGTCTGGATCCATCAAGGCATCGAACGCAAATGCCTGTTCTTTGTTGCGGGGCTTGAGGTTCCATGGGTCTAGGTCGCCCTTCACTCTCTGAAGCGGAGAGTCCTCGTCAATGTATTGCATCATTGCTGTTTGTTTTTTTGCGCTTCTAGACCTTAACAGAATATACTGATTTGCAAATAGTTGAAATTCGTAATCAATATCTTCCGGGTAAATATCTTCGCCATCGCAAATGTCTTGCACAATATCGTTGTCTACTTCCAGTTCAACAACTCCCGAATACAACGAATCAGCAGCTTGAATTGGTGCTTTCTTGCTAATGTAATCTTCGCATTGTAATCCCAACACATCCCCAATGCATCGCATGTTGATATCATTTGTAATCATCTTTACAAGTGTATCCTCGTTATTGTTTTGGATTACAATTGCTGTCGCTAAGATGATATGGTCTGGTAACCTCGGATCTAGTTCCAGAGGCATAATAGATTTACTATTTACCACGTCATACCCCTTGACCGAAACAGTGCCATGGTCATCCGACAGCTTTACACCGCTAAATAAATTTCCTCTGGTACGTAACTCATCAAGAATACGAATAATCTTTCTGGCATTTGAACCAACTGTGTCTTGACGCTTTTTATGCTTGTCAATTTCTTCTAATACTTTAAGGGGGATAACGATGTCGCTATCTCCGTAACTGTAGATACTGTTAGCGTCTGTTAAGAATACGCTCGTATCAATCACGTAAATTATTTTCATAGTAGGTTATGTGACCTCATTATAAATAGTTATAGCATGCATTTATCCAAACTTATAGCAAAGATAAGCATACAAGCGATGGTACCACTTCGTCTTTATTCTTAGAATGCTGTAGTTACTGGCTCTCTTTCTTGCTTTACGCAATTCTAAAGGCATAAGAGCAATTGTACGCAATTCCCCATCTGTATCAACTATTAGTACCCTATGGTAATTCATTTTTCTTAACTTCTTGTTCGCTGTGAATCTAACTTTCTCCAGCTTTCCTACGTGCTTCATCCATAATCACCCCCATTACGCTGTTATGTCATACTCCCAAACACACGTTACGTTCACATTGCCATGAGCACCGGTTGGGTCAATACTTACAGCTATAACATCACCTGCTGCAAAATGATTAATTCCAGTAAAATTAAATACATAGCCAGTGTGAACATTACTCATGTTTATGACTTGGGATTCGGCCGCTGTTGAGTTTACAACGGTATCGCCATCAACTCCAATATGAATACCGACTGTGGTACTGCCCATGGTAGGGTTCTTACTAGAACGAACCCAGACTTTTGCCAATCTTCCACTGTACGGCGCAACTCCTTGAGTTATCCAGCTAGGGCTTGGCTGTTCAGATGTGCCGGCCCATGGGATATACTCTTTCCCTGTTCCATTTCCGTCATTATACCGGTGGTGTGTCATGTGCATCATTCTTCCGGTAATTGAACCATCAACAGAAAGACTAGTGTTATTCATTAATTGTAAAGAGTCTGATGTTAGCCTCGCTGTGATTGTTTGCGAACCGTTCTTTATATTAGAAAGCTCGATAATGCCATCTTCAGAATTGGCAGATGCATCTGATATCTTTCCGGTTATTTTCGCATACGTCGTTACTCCGTTTGCATCGTTTTTACCAATAAATTTAATCTGACCTAGATAATCTGCGTCTGCCGGAGAAGCACTCAATCTTGTTAGTTCGAATACGGGTCCAGCGGCTGAACTATCATCTGTCGTTTGTATTTTTAAAATTGAATCAGTACTACTTCCACCAATAGTGAGCGTAGTGTCATCCCAAGTTAGGTTTGCGCTAGCTCCAAAACTTGAGCCGCCATCATTGAATTGAATTTGTGTATTTGCGCCGGCCGGCGATCCACCACCTCCACCGCTGATACCAGTAAGGTTGGAGCCATCACCGAAAAGAACAGACGCTGACAACTCTCCTGCTACCGTAAAGGTATGACTTGGTGAGCTTGTTTTGATTCCAACCTTGTCGTCGGAACCATCGACAAACAACATGTGTGTATTGTTATCAGACTCCACACGAAAATCAACAAGAGAATCAGAAGTCTGATTTACAACGACTTCGGGAACTGCACCATCTAAACGAAACCCTTCCTTGACAACTCCTTGATCGTTAACTTTAAAAACAATGTGCTTATTCATTGTCTTGTTTTCAATTAAAATATTGTCCGAAGAATTAACTCCAATTGTTGCCATATCAGTACCACCCTCTTTAAAAAGAATAGTGGGCTCAGTAGCGTTTATTGTCAAAATTTCAGTAGGGCTTGACGTGCCAATACCAACAAGGCCGGCGTCATCAATGATCATTCTTTCAGAACCACCAGTAGAAAGCCTTATCTTATCTTCATCTGCCGATGCTTCTACTTTTATAGTAGTGTCGTTATCTTCGTCTTGTAAAGTATCTTCATTAACCTGATTAGGATTTAGTTTTGATCTTGGCATGTAATCACCTCGCTCAATAAATAGAGTACATAACGTAAAACAGCCAACCTTTCGGTTGACTGCTTGTGGTCGATATTTATGCTCTAGAACTAAGGTTATCGACAACCTCTGCCTACGTAACGATCGGCAGCCACGTCCCGCTTATGATGCGAGCAGGAGAGCGCAAAGTTATTTACAGCAGCACTCACATTCGCAAGGGCACTGGCATCCACATTGTTCACACATACTTACTTCCTCCTTTCTAAGGATCCGGTAATAATATCTACTATCGGAATCACAACAGCCCAACTTTTATTTTGATTACTCATGTGATGATTCCAGTGCCACCAAAAGTAATTTCGGCCGAGGTCTGGAAACGCATGAATCAAATTATGGACTACAATAAATAGTGCTCCGTATAAACATAATCCCAAATACATCGCTGGAGATATAAACCATAGTGGAAAGTGGATCGCCAGTAGTACTGGAATTCCCACTGCTTCATTCAAAGAGAACTTAACATCAAGAAAATTGTTACGCTTTGCTGTCAGGTGGTGCTCTCTCAGATGAAATGCAAATAAGCTATTTTTTTTCTTTCCTAACCCATGAAATAAATATCTGTGTATCAGATACTCTACTAAATTTGCGTAAATGATTCCGATCAAAAACATCATTCTACTGTAAATAGTAATTTATTTTTAAAAATGGCTCCGGCAGTAGGACTTGAACCTACGACCCAACGATTAACAGTCGTTTGCTCTACCAACTGAGCTATACCGGATTAAGTGGCTGGGGCAGCAGGACTTGAACCTGCAACGGCCGGGGTAACAACCCGGTGCGCTTGCCAGTAGCGCCTCACCCCAAATATTCATATTGTCAAAGTCGGGGCGGCAGGATTCGAACCTGCGACCCTCTGCTCCCAAAGCAGATGCGCTGCCAGACTGCGCTACACCCCGAAGAGGTTGGGGTACTAGGATTCGAACCTAGAACGACGGTGCCAAAAACCGTTGTGTTGCCATTACACTATACCCCAATGGTAGACCCGGCGGGGTTTGAACCCGCGACTTCCGCTTTATAAGAACGGCGCTCTTACCACTGAGCTACGGGTCCATAATAGTGGTAATATTTGAGCACTTGTTCCGGCGAAGCTAGGACCGGAACACTTAGGTTCGGATTTGGAAGCCATCCAATGGTACGCCCTGTAGGATTCGAACCTACGACCCACAGCTTAGAAGGCTGTTGCTCTATCCAACTGAGCTAAGGGCGCATGCGTATATTGGGGGTTAGTGTATTTCAAATAGATCGTGAGACTTTATTCCTGAATCATCAAAAGATGTTGACAATTTATCATAAGTATATACCGGATGGGAGCCCGGTACAAGTGCAACAAGGCACTCACCTTCAGATGCGATAGTGCATGCAGCAGACCATGCTTTTTTTCGGTCTGGCACAGAAGGGCAGGAGCGGTGCGTAACGACTCCTTTGTCATTCATATAAATTGCTGTATAAACCATCTTACTCATCTCCATCTTTATAATTCTCACTATAGTTTGCTTTCGGGGGAGTACAATGTCCCTCTTCGATTAGTTCCATAGCACGGCGGCCAAACCAGCCCTGAAGAGACCATGCTAGCCCCGTATCAATAAGCTTTTGCCATGCTTCGATATATTGTTCAGGATGTTCTGGCTCTCTGAAACCTTCTGCAATCCCAATTGCTTTGAAGTTACTCATCATTCTCTTTACCCTCCTGACATATAATAACAGGTATATCGTTCTCTGTCAACTTTAAAATATAAAATTTTGTGCCTTCATTCACTTTACAAGGAAAAGCACTAATTGGCATAACTGCAACCGATGCCTGTTCGACTGGTGGGTTAAGGTTGATTTCGACAGTAGCAAAATACTCATCAGTAGAATCAACAACTCCGGTCAAAACAAAAGTTGACAAAACTAATTTACCCATCATGGACGATCCCCGTTGTGCAAAGTATCTTCATGAACTGTCAATACTTCGCCAGTTTGTAGTAGTGCGATAACCCACCCCTTTTCATAAGAGGGCACCTTATCATAAATCTCATCAACAGAAATGGCTTCAGACTCTATATCGCACTGTGCCAACAATACTGCCGGCCCCTGATTTAGCCAAGCTTTCACTTGACCTGCTTTCATTTTTAACATATTAATACCTGTATGGAGCCGAGAACAGGATTCGAACCTGCGACCGTCTGATTACAAATCAGATGCTCTACCAACTGAGCTATCTCGGCAGAGTAGGGCAGTTTTACAACGTGCCTAGGTTACTTGGAGGTAAGTTTACTCTGAAACTTCTTCAGTTTCGGTTGACTCTTCTAGCGTTGTTGTTTCGGTTGTAGAAGTAGTCGCGGGTTGTGCTTCGGTCTGAGGCGCAACTTCAACTGCGGGCTCTGCGGGGGCAGCCTCCGCTTCCTCGGAATCAGATGATGTCTGTGCCGGGTCAAAGGTGCAAGTTCCAAGTGACGTTGCTACAACAAGACAGCCAGCGACAAAGCTGATCTGGACCTTGAATCTGCTCCATAGTTCCTTTAGTTTTTCCATAATTATTTTCTCCTTATACACTGCGTTACACAGTAAATTACATTATAGCTTATCTTGTAGATAAGATCAAGTAAAATTGGTACCAGCGGTGGGATTCGAACCCACAAGCTCAAATGAGCGGGAGATTTTGAATCTCCTGTGTATACCGTTCCACCACGCTGGCTTATGATTTAATATACCATAGTGATGAGTTCGCTGTCAACTGTTTTTTATAGTTATTTGTCTGATACTTCTGGGTTGCCGGCAGGGTGGACTTTCCCTTGACGCTCATCAATCTTCTGCTTTGCCTTGTCAACCAATTGACTGCTGCTATCAATTTTACCGCCGCCAATATTCCATAGTAATTCGATTCCTAATTCATTGCAGACTTGGACTTCTGGGACATTATTCGACTTGCGGTCGCCTCCATTAGCAAAATATGTGGGCCTAATTCGCCGTATAGCCTCACACACGGTCTCATCTGAGTCATCTACCCATTCAACCCTTAGTACGCCCTTAATGGCTTCAAGTAATTCTTTTCGCTTTTCCCATTCCATAAAAACAAAACCTTTTTTACGGAACAACCACGCATCACTGTTTGCAACTACAATGACATCCCCATGCTTTGCAGCATCTCTAATCATTCTAATGTGGCCAATGTGAACTGGGTCAAACCCGCCACTGACCATTACTGTTGGCCTTTGTCGGGAAGGCCACCCGTCGCTATGTCCATCACTCATTATCATCTCCTTTGAGTATTGATTCTTCTTGCTTTGTTAGGTCGCCAAAGTTATCTTTTATGATTTTAAGATACTCTTTGGAACAATCCAAAGAATAGTCTTTATCAATCGTGCTAAGGCATTTTGTTACTTCCATAAACAAGGCCTGAGTTGCGCTTATGTCTTCTGGGGTACCATATGATGACATGTTCATACAATCATAAATATACGCAGCCGCTTTCTTACTATCATTAAATGCCAAAAGACGATAGGCGATTTGTTCAATCAATCTATTCTCGTTTAGTTTATTCACTTGTAAGCCTTGTTAATTTAATTAGTTTTAAATAGAAAATGCCACCTCAGAGGTTATCCGAGGTGGCGGTAATTGAAACTGATGACGGAGGAATGTAGCGTAGGTGATGTTTTTCTAGGTGGGGGGTCAAGTTCCTGCCTGCTTTTAATATGCGTGTAAAGCTTATCAGCAGTTTCTATTACAACGTATCTTTTGGATACTTTATTAATATAGCACGATTGCTTATAAGTGTCAAATTTATTTTATAGTTTTTTGTCTACTTCTTCAATGGCTTCGTCAATGCTATATCCTTCATTTTCTACTAGCTCAACAACCTGTTGAGTTGCGTTGAATGCTCACGTATGAGCCAAATCTTTCCTAAAGTAATTATACACGTCACTTCTCCATTCCTCAGAGTTTTGTGACGATTCTGTAACATAGTTTTTCCATGTATCTAGTAAGTCTTTCATCATTATTCGTCGTTACCATCTTTATGGGTTAAGTACCCTATCAGGCACAGGGTGGCAGACATAAATCCTAATATTGTTAATTCTGCCGAACTCATCATAACTCCTAGTGCTACAACTGGAATATTAACTCCAATGCATAATAGCATCAAGGGGCTGATGTATTTCTTCAACCTTCGGTCACCTCTATTTCAGAGAGTTCATCTGACTCTTCTAGACTTCCGGTGGGGTCTTGCTCTGCTGTAGTTAGCATATCAGCATCAATCATTTGCCTTGCCAACTCCAGTGTTTCTTCCGGTGACATGTCAAGGCCTCTTGCTGTTTGTGTAAGCGTCCTCATGAGTCGCATCATTGCTTGCGGATCTTTTTCGTATGCACCCGCCTGCGCCATCATTGGAGGAACAGAGTCAAGTCCGTGTTGTGCTACTCGGGCAGTTGCGAGACCTTTGGCCTCATTAAATCTTTGTACTTCTTCGGTAATAATTTCTTTTAGTCTTGCTTTGCTGATTTTCATTTTGTTTCCTCTTGATTATTCGGCCCAGTCTTTGCATGCTTGGCCTTGTGGGGTGTTTGATTTTGCACTACCGCAATTGTGTCTTGCTTTGAAGCTCTTCTTTCTTTTAGTATCGCCCGATTTACCCGTGACACGAACTCCGGCTTGACCCCAATGAATTCTCTTGTATCCACCGCTATCGCTCTTGACACACTTCATCCACTTCTTGCCTTTGCGAGTTGAAGATGCCTTCTTTGTGACCTTGGTACACTTTGAGGCCTCGTCGAGTACTTCTTCCTCAACAATTTCAAGCGCAGCAACTTCTTCACGAATTACTCTCTCAACAAAATCTTTAAGATCTTGTTCTTGTTCTTCTTTCTTTACACATGAGCCCTGTTCGCCTCTTGGAATGTCGGGATCTTTTTCATAACCGGGCCAGCATTTCTTTGCTTTCTTTTCAGATAATGCTGATTCGTATTCTTCTTTCATAATCTGCATTACTAACTCTTCAAAAGCAGATTCATTTCTTTTAGTATGGGATTTGGTAACCTTACCTTTCTTGGTGGCAGGAACGTATTGTTTTCTAGCTTTGGTACCAGCTTTTTTCTTTTTATTATCAGCGGCTTTTTCATCGGCATCCATTGTCTTCCATTTGGAAGCAGGCTTGCACCGAGACTCTGAGCCATCACTGCCGTCCTTGGGGTCTCCACAGGGTGAACCATCTGAGTGTGTCCAATTTTCTTTTTCCCAAGCTTCTAGGCCACCTTCTCCCTCTTTAATAGATTCATCTTTTGCATCTTTTCCACGGCCCTTGCCATAGTCTGGATCCTTACAATACTTAGAAGCAATCTGTGCGGCTCTCGCTGACCAGTTCTTCAGTTTGCCCTTGCCGTCTTCGCCCTTCTCTTCTCCGCGCTTAATATCTTTGCCGCCGGGGTCGGTGCGAATAACATAATTAATTCCGGCATCACATATTTTGCCTTCATCGAGTTCTTCTTCTGAATCTTCATCCTCGGCATCTTCTTCATCGTCATCCGAGTCGCCGTCAAGAATGGCTTCAATCTTTTTTGCTTGCTTCTTGTGCATCTTAGATGCCCCATGAAGAGCGTCAGCAATATCTTCCAATTCTTCTCTCTCTTCTTCACTCATTTCTTCAGATAAAGAAAGGCCCATTTCTTTCTTGGCTTTTTTGCTTTGTTTTTTATTTCGGTCTTCAACTTCAGAGCCATATGTGTCATCTTCTGCAAGATAAGACTTAAAGTTTTCCATTAGAGATTTCAGTTCCATATCATAAATAGTATATAAACAAGAAGAGGGCCATTTTTGGCCCTCTCAAAAGTAAAAGTTTTTTACTTATGCGTCAAATGATACAGTTCCATTATCTGTTGGGATTTCAATTTTCCAGCCAAACAATGATGGGGTAGAACTTAGTAGCTCTTCTACCGTGGTAGTAAGAGTCGTTGACAGTTCACAGTTTCCACGCTTATAATCATACTGCTGTACAGAACTTTCAACAAATTCTTGGTCATAGAAATTTTCTGTAATTACGTCTGCCACGTATTCGGTAAAGCTATAGCTACCTCTTTCATAATCATCAAAGTATCCTTCATCACGAAGCGATTCTAATACTGGCGTTCCATAATAAGACTTCACGCTGAAACCCGGTGTTGTAATCAACTCACTAAACATGCTAATTACGTCAGTCTCGCTAATTGCAGTGTCAACAGCAGTATCGTTGTGAACGAACACATCGCAACTGTCGCTGTATGATAGCGTGACCTTGGTATCATTAGGCACGTTTAGGTTCTTGATATTATCTGTGTATCCCATGTTTTCTCCTTTATCTTGGTAATACAAATGGTGATCGACTCGATTCATTCATAATCGAATCATTGCATTCACAACTATATGCTGTGACTTCATTAATGCCAAATTGACCGCAGGCCTCATCGCATTCTTGAATTGTTGATGCGTCTACTTTGCAAGTATGAACAAAGAGTCCAAATGCAACCGTGAGGCAAATATAAAATATTGCTCTGGCTATCGCCTGCATAGCATCGGCAGTAAATTGTTGTTCGGTATATGACATTAAGCTGCCAGAATCTCACGATACTTAAGAAGCGCCTGTTCCTTCATCTTAGCCTCAATCATAATGTCCATTTCGTTACCGTATGAATTAAGAGGATTAATTACATAATCAGAATGTGCTTGGGGCTTAATTTTTGGGTTGCTATATTCTACTGAGCGAGACTCAGCATAATGCACAACAGGCACAATACCATCGGGCCATGTTGACAGCGCAAGCTCTAGCGCTTCTTGCTCAGTCTGCCCGCCGGGGTGGAGCATATGATGATGGTAATCAAAAACAATCGGAATACCAATGCGCTTGTACACGCCTTCATACAATTCTTTAGTAGAATACAGCGACGGCTTGTCATCATTTTCTACCGTCAGACGAGACCTGACAGTTTCGGGTAGTCGCTCAAAGTTGCGACAAAAGTTGTCAAGAGCAAACGGCTTGTCTCCGTATGCTGCGCCTACATGAATGTTAAGCTTGGCATATGGTGAACGTGGCAAGCCAATCATATCAAACAACTCGCCATGAACGCGAAGATCAGTGTACGTCAATTGGAACACTCGCTCTTTGGGTGAGGCCAACTTATTGAATGGGCCGGGGTGAGAGGTAAGACGCATGTTATGTTTGCGTGCGAAGGCTCCCGCCTTTTGACATGCTTCATAGATTTCATTATAGTCCGGTAGCTGTTCCATATGGTACTCACTAGCCCATGGAATTATATCCGATGACAGCCGGTAAAAATAAATATCATTGGCCAGATTCCATTCCAGAATCGTATACAAGTCTTTGACATTCTGTAGGGCCAATTCGGATGCGTACTCGATCCCCTTCTCCTGAAAAGTACGCTTTATCATTGTACGATTAGTTGTAATTCGCTTGCTCTTGGGTAGTTTGGAAAACTCCATATTGATACAAGCATAGCCTAGATTAAACACAAAACACCTCCTAGTGAATACTAAAGATATCACAGTAGGAGGTGCCTGTCAAGTATAAAATTTAATTTTGTAGCAGTAGTTCAACCAAGGCTGCTTTGTTAAGAGTGGAGTATCCTTTTAGCTTTCTTTCTTTGGCTATTCTCTTAAGTTCAGTAACCTTCATGCTGGCATAATCTTTATTGTCTAAATCTTTTGCCGCTTTATTAAGTTCTGCCACGGTATCATCAGTATCTTCGGTTGTCGCGACAGCGGTACCTGTATCACTTGACAACCCAAGAAGCTTAAGTAGCTCTTGACGTGTCCCTTCGAACTTGGTTGCTAATGTTTTATAGTTCATTTTATTTCCTCTTCTTCTAACTTCATTGCTAGTGTTTTTATTTCATTTGAAAATGTATCCGTAAACCAAAACGGAAACACGGCATGCACCAAGCACACGAAATACATTTTCATACACCACAACGCAAATTTAATTGACCTAATGTAGTGTTGCATATAGGTCATATCTGTTTCTTCTAGATGTTTGTACATTTTGAATCCGTAATCATAATTAGTTCTTTTTAATAAAAGTGGAGGTAAGGAGATTCGAACTCCTGACCTTCTGCGTGCAAAGCAGATGCTCTCCCAACTGAGCTATACCCCCTCTTCGGAGGATGGTGGAGGCGGGGGGAGTCGAACCCCCGTCCAAAATAAAATTCATTCTAGTCATTCACAAGCTTATTCAGATTACTTTCACAATCTGACAAAGATAGATGGCTGTAAGATATCGCTTACCATCCTGTTGCGATAAATGTTTTGATTTTTACAACTTGTCTGTTGTTTTTGACCAGATTGGATAGAAGGCTCTGGTCGGCCTCCCTACTAAGCAGCTAGGCGCTGTTCGAAATGATTGTTGTTGTTTGCAACTATTGTGTTTGAACTGTTAAGGTCGTATCTAACCTGCTTGCACTATGCCTTTCATTTACCCTGTCGAAGCCGTTGCGCCCCCTTTTTTAAATAATCGTTCATTATCCATACGATAGTGTAATTGTCAATATCGTAGCCAATTGCTTTTGCTGGAATCATAATCGCTGTACAAGTATTAGAGCCAACCCATGACATGGTAGTGGCTGTACAATCTTCTGTGATTTGAATTAGCGAGTCAGTAGGATAATGAAAGTTCCTATGACCTAGTTCAGATTTAAAAACTGATGTGCCTGACTTGATTCTAATTTTGTTCATTTCTTTTCTCTTTTCGTTTTTACGATAACGCCCATTGGCTGGCCATCCTCTGCGTCAAGCCATATTGTTACTTCTTTTTTATTTTCTTCTCTTACTTCTTTATCATGTCCAACTGATTTCTTTGCTGCTTTCCGCGCAGCAGATTCTGAAGAATGCTTACTAAGTAGATCCCCTTGGATGTAGTGTCCATTCCATTTATATACTTTCCACATAATTATTGCCCATCAATGTTAACTCCAAAATAAAGGAGCTACCGGTCCTGCTCGCTCCCGGTCAGCCAGTCACACTTCAACTTGCTATAGCATTTACTCCCTATGAGTGTGGATTCGTTCGTGACCCTGAATCCAGTTAATAATAATTAAGCTCCGCTTATTTAATCAAACCCTTCTGGGATATACTTATACATCATCTTGTTAACCTCACTGATTGTAAGTCCTAAGAATCTTGCTGCTTCACTTTTTGTACTAGTAATAGAAAGAGCATGTCTGAGCATACTTTCTCTAAGAATATATGGAAGTGATTTCCATATAGGTATTCCAGATACTTTACCTTTAAAGAGTCTGGAAGATATTTCTAATTTCAAAGATATAAGATCTTCTAAAGAAAGAGAACCTAACATCACTTCAAACTCATCAGTGATCTTTTTCTCTTGCCTTAACTTTCTTAATATACTATACTCTTTATTCAGTTCTTTTTTATTTCTTTCACTCACTAGTTCACTACGCTGTCAATGCTTTCAAATATAATATAGCACGCATGCCGATGACCTGTAAAGTAAAAAATGTGTTAAGGAATGTTAGACATTTGGATCGATATTGTTATCTGTACCAGAAAGGTAGTTAAGTACAGTACTTACGTAGTCCATAGCCTTTGTGATCTTTGCTTCTACCCACTCTTTATGATTGTCATCTTCAGACACCATTCGGCGCAACTCATCAACAATTTGAGACATACGATTCAACTGGCGAACGACCATGGCACCCTCGCCACCATGTCCCTCGGACAAATCCCGGTACCGGTCCTCTTGCTCTTGTTCGTCGTAGTAATCGGCTTCTGCATAGGCATCATCTAGATCAGATAATCTTTCGTCTTCCGCATCTTCTTTATCTAACACCTCGTCGCGTTCGCGTTGTTCTTGACCCTCACGGTATCCCTCACGGTACGACTCAGATCTTCTAGCTAGATCCTCGTCGTATCCGTATCCGGGTGTGTCATAGAAATAGCCGTCCGCAAAGCCTATCTTCATTTCTTGGACAGAACTCATAGCTTCTGTAATTGGTTTTTCTGTCTTCTCGTCCATAAAGTAACGAGGGTCAATTCTCTTAAACATTATAGCTCTTCCTCTTCGTCTTCGAACGCCATTTCACCGCCCGGAACTGGTTCAAGTTCTTCAACCCCTTCTTCTGGGGGAGCCTCTGTAGTTTCTACAGCGTCAGCCTCACCTTCACCTTGGGCAGCTTGGCTGTCAACTTCTTGTTCATATTCAGGAGTTGTAGGTTCCGTAGGTTCACCAGCCATCTCTTCTTCGAAAGTGTTAAAGTAAAGCTTTAAGTTTGTAATCATGTAATCGTAAAACTTCTTTCTGTCGTCATCATTTCCAAGTAATCCATAGTACTTCTTAATGTGCTTTTCAACAGTCTTGAAAGTCTCTAATGCAGCATTGCGACCGGTCTTGTCCTCCATGTCGGCAACCGGGCCCTCAAGTCCTTTGGCGAATTCTTCTTCTTCGCTTTCTTCGGGCTCTTCTTCAGGAATCATTTCTCCCTCGTCAGGAGCGCCCACAGCGTCTCCGACATTGATCTCTACAGGTTCTTCCAATAGAACTGCTAAAGCCTCTGAGAGGGCGTCTAGGGGCTCTTCTGAGCCTTCTGCTGGCTCATCGCCAATCTGCACTTCTGCGTCAGGGTCTTGAAGCACCTGATCGTCTGCATTTCTGCCTCCCATTGCTCGTTCGGGTGCAAGGGAGTTAACAACAGCATTAATGATGTGTGCTCTAAATGATTCTCTCTGAGTAGCGTCTGTGGTTAGAGCCTGATAGCCAGTGCGAAGAGCATCAAGAATGTTCGTGTTCTTGAACATTTGATCAAGATAGTTGACCCCCGTGTTGTCATGTTGGCCAGCCTCTTTAATAAGCATCTTGCGAATTACATGTCGCAACTTCTGTTCTTCGGTTAACTCACCTTCGTTAAAAGACTCACTTAACAAATTTTTGACAGCCGTAGATTTTGCTTCTTTGGCTACTTTAGTAATAATCTTTCTAATTTGTTCTCTCAAGATCAACTCTTGATAAAACTGAATTCTATCAATTTGCATGTTTAATTCCTCTTCTTAATAATTAGCCTGTCGCAGTAAGAGCAGCAATTATTTTGTTAATTAGTTCATCATCGTCAACGAGCGCTGGACTAGTCGGCGGTTCAATATCATCCCCCGGAGCGTAGTGCGGCGCTCGTTCTGGGTAGTCGAGTGTATTTATCTTACTAGGCATGCGACTACCTTGGGCCCGCCACAAATCTTCATTGTCTCCGCATGCCTCTCTTACTCTACGCCCCATTCCAGAATGTTTAGCGAATTCTTCTCCATCTTCTGGGGTTTGCATCGCGGCAAGTTCTGCGGCGGCTCTATCATCAGCATCTTGAGCATCTTGCTGTGCTTGCTTCATTCGTGCAATGTCATCTAGGTCAGCCTGAACTCTTTCTTCGTTCCACCAGTCATCATACTCAGCATCGATTCTTATGTACAAGTCTTCTATCTCTTTATCGGACATTGCTGAGAAGTTATAAAACCTAGGCCGTATACCATTCATATCTTTAAACATATCGGATATACCGCTAATCATTGCATCTCGCAACTCTTGACCTTCCAATGGTGTGCCGTCTACTTCTCTGATTAGAGTATTCTTTCTTTTCTTTCTTTTCTTGCCGGCAAGAGGATATCCTTCCTCTCTATCTTTATTTTGCTGGCCAGCACCGGAGTGTCCCTCGACGGCACCACCACCAGCAGCGCCCATAGCAGAAATCTCTTTTACGGCCTCCTTGCTGTAGACTTCAATAAGTACAGACTTGACAAACTCAGTCAAGCTTTCGGCAGCCATTTGTTGCTTGCCAAATAATGAAGCGTGAATTCTTGCTGCATCGTTTCTTAATCTAGTGGGCAGAAATTCAGCGAGGGCTTCAATAGGATCTTCAGGAAGTCCCAATCTTTGTCTTTCTGCGACCGCTTCAGGAGAGTCTTCGGTCGCTCTCATATGTGAAGCGCTTAAGGGTTCCCCCGTTTGACTGTGAACGAACTCGTTACCACTGGCAGCAACGGCATATTCTCTTCCAGCAGCCACCCTCACTTGAGGATGTGCATACTGTTGAGCGCTAGCTGTGAATCTTGAATCATCACCTCCTTTGGTGCTAACGCCAAGAATTACCATATCGCCCGCATGGGCGTAATCTGGATTAGGCTCGCTAACCTGCTTTTCTTTTCTGTTGTCCCAACCATTGGCAACAAAATCGAACACAAGTCTAACTGGGGAATTAATTGTGGATACCTTGACATCAATTTTATCTTGCAATCCATATGCACTGATGTACTCGTTCCAAAGTTGAACAGAATCTTCTGACGTAATCTCCTTGCCTGATGGTGTAGGTCTAGATAAGGGCGAAACAAATACAATCACCTTATCTACCATTTTTGCATATTTCTGGGCCATAGCAAAGTGACCACGATGTGGCGATTTAAAACCACCGGGAATGACGGCAACTTTACGCTTGACGGGCTCGACACTGGCTGCGGGGGGTGTGGCTTCCTCACCCTCGTTAAGAGGCTCTGAGGGCTCTTCTGAGCGCGTTTGACGGGCAATGGGAGGGGCAGACCCTCTACCATATTTGAATAGCCCTAGGATTTGATTTGCGGGCGCAAAGTTGCCGGTAAATTTATATGTGTTTCCATCCCATGAGAAAACGAACCCTTCGACTGCGGAAGTGATGTTTTCATGAGATTTAATTTTCTTAAGTTGTTTAATGAGAATTGCTTGAGCTTCGTCCGAACCCGGCCCATCATAAGCAGCAATCTGTTGAATTGCATCTCTTACGTCAGCGCGGACTCTCTCCATTTCAGCTCTGTTGTCGAGAATGTAGGCGCTCTCAACTCCCTTCAATAGTTCAACTGCAAAGTCGTGAATTGCTTCTTCGATGGGAGCAATTGCATCTTTTAACAATTCGCTTTTGCGTTCTAATAGTGAAGTGAGAGCAGAACCCTCTTCAGGTCCAGCCAGCATCTTTCTGACTAGACGAAGATTCTTTCTACCTTTAGTTCCTCTGATGTGATCTAGAATGTGACCAAGAAGTTCATCAGTAGCGCTAGGGATAGCTCTTTGTACAATAGGTGTTAATTTATTGTTAACATACTCATGAATAGTCATATCACCGGTAAAACCTGCTTGACTTATTCTGTACAATACATCCTCTAAAGCAGTACCGTCTGAAATTCCTTGTAGTTGCATAACTGCTGTTCTTCGAACATTGAATGGCACTCCTACTGTAGCTTCTTCAAATCTGTCTACTAAAGAATCAATCTTTGTAGCAATTCTGCTAACAGTAGCATTGTCAGCGTTAACAACCGTGTCAGTCTGCGCGTCGTAATATTTATGACCCGTAGCATGAATGGAGAGAATGTTAGCATCATAGTTTACTAAGTTGTTTGCGCCGGGGCCTTGAATTTCTGTATTTAAGAAAATATAGTTTTGACTATCACTTAAGAACATCTCGTCGGCTTCTTCGGGAGACAAACTTCCCATAGCTCTTGCAAAAGCGTCAAAGGCATCAAGATAAATCTTCTTAATCTTTTCGCCGCCGGCAAATTCCCTAGCTATTAGGTCTTGCATGGTACCGCCGCCCTTACGCATATCGCCTTTGTTGCGGGCATAGCGAGCTTCGCCTTCGACAAATCCGAGATAGATATTAAACCCATCAGTCTTTTCTGTACCAACAAGCTTCCCGTCAGCAGCCGCAGTCAAAATATCGGTCATCTGTGATGCCGTCATTTCGGGATTGTCGTACAGATGCATTAGGTGGCCAGCAACGCCACCTTCTGTGAGGAGCTTCTTGGTTCGTTTAGTCATTTGTTTCTTTACCCTCTTCCAGAATCTTTAATTGTTCTTCAAGCGTATTGATGCGCTTATTCATTCTCTTGAATTCTCTTCTGATTTCTTTTAAATTTTGACCAGCAGCAGCAATTCTTCTTGAGTCTCGCATGCTGCTAGGTCTTAATGATTCAAGAGCTTCCTGAACGGACTGTAGATATACAGCTATATTAACATCATTACGAGATTCTGTTAAAAATTCGTTAAACTCTCTAGCTAATTTGTCGAAATCAGTTTTCATTTTACTTTGTAGCCCAATCTTTGATTAGACGCTCTAGTAGTTGGCCGTTACGTCCAGCAAAAACTTCTTCAAGACTTTCGGGCTCAGAGTCTTCTACAGATTCTTCTACCTTCTCTTCCTCATCATCTTCTTTGCTTTCGCCATCGGCTTTACCTAGGTCGTCAGCGCCTTTGCCGTCAGCAGCAAACGCTGGAACCTTCTTGCCGTCTTTAGTGACCATGGGCATCTTGCCTTCTTCTTGCTTTTCTTCCTCTTCTTCAGCGGGCTGTTCCTCATCATCGTTGCGCTTCATATCGCCGTGCTCATGAAGCTGACCATTCTCATCAGTCCACTCTGCTAGTGATGCCTGTGTTACGAGGATGTCTTCTGCTGCAACGTTTTCAAGGATTGTTCCGTCTGTAAGTTTCATATCATAATGTGTTACACGACCTTCTTCTTCGTTAAAGTTGTGCTTGACAGCTTCTGCCATCTCAACCTTTCCGTTGTGATGTACACCACCGTGGTGTACGCAATAGTGGTTTGGTGCCCAAATTTGATCACCGTTTTCGTTGACGACCTTATTATGGCCCTCGGTCTCTTTTCTAAGTTCAGCTTGAATCTTTTCCATCAAGATCTTAGCTACATTTTGGTTAAAGTCACTCATTTGTTTTTGCTCCTGTAAAGTGTTGTTATTTTGTTTTAATTGGTCTTCCCAATCTCTCATGCAAAGGTTTCCCTTTTCGTAGGCTTCCCGTTCCATGCCTCTCATATATTTATTTGATTGAGCATATCCGGGGCCAGTCTCACCCATTTTATCGGGCGTAAGATCACCTCTACAATTTTGAGTATGGTGAACTAGTTCATGCGCCAAAGAGCGCAATAAATCTTTAGGATGTCGTCCATCGACATATAATGTAATTTTGTAGTTATGAGGTTCGTAGTGTGCAGTTTTGCCCAAAGGATTTTGGGCATTTGCAGGGTCAGATTCATAAACAATTGTTGCTGGTTTGTCAAAGCCAAGATACTTCTGGGCATACGGGTAAAACCTCTTTGCCATTGAGGTCAAAGAGGACATATCCATGCCTGAATTGTTTACGACTTTGCAACTCATGGTTTACTTACGACTTTCTTTTAATCTTAAATATTGTTCTTCAAGTTTTCTTAATACCATCTCGGCAATTTGCGCTTCCTTAAGACGTAATGCCTTTTTGATAGTAGCATCATCCATGCCTCTGCGCTGCATTTGACGACGAAGCATCTTGACTACTTGTCCGATAGCTTTGTCTTGCATCTTTGGATCATCTCCAAGGGCGGTAAGGAATTCTTCATCGAATTGCCCAGCGCGAGAACCAGATCTTGCAGCATGTGTCAGAATAGTCTGAGCAACTGCGCCCATCTTGTGACCTTTAGCTCTCTTTTCCATTTCCTTGCGTTTTGCTTTGTCAGCACCACGTCTGCTCGCGATGTCTCCACCAACGCGACCTACGTTAGCCTCGGCGTCTTCAGCACCCTTTTCTGCTGCGGCTGCATCTTTCTCGGCTGCTCTGCGAGCGAAACCGGGAGCCATTGGGTCATCAGGGGCATCAGCTACTGCTGCTCTTGCTGCATCGGCCTTGCCTCTAGCGGCGGCTGCTCGGCCCTTAGCTGACTTCATTCTTTTCTTGCGCTGTGCAGAAGTTCCAGCTTGTGGTCTTTGCGGAGCCTCTGCCATATAAGCCTCTACGAGGGCTTCTTTGTATAATTCAATAATACGAGCCTCGGAAACTGCGATTCCTTGTGCTTTAAGTTGCTTGGCAAGGTTCTGAGCAATCTTGTTAGAAGCCTTTGCGCCAAACTTCATCTGTTTCATCAGGAATGCGTTAAGTGGCATTTCTTTAGCACCACTGGAGCCAAGATCTTTGGTTGCAGGGTTTTTCTTGAGGATAGATAGTGGTACATCGCTGCCACCGCCTTCGCCTTCCTCGCCAGTTTCGTCATCGATTTCTTCTACTTCGTCTTCAACAGAGGCGATCAATTCATCTTGAGCTTTCTCCTTTTCAGGATCCCCCTCCGATGCCGCATCTGCTTGTGCAAGAAGGGCCTTCAACTGCTGCAATAGCTGATCCATGGTTTGTTCACCGCCCTGTTCAGCGCCTTTAGCTTGTTTGGCGACCTCTTCTGGCTTGGGAAGCTCTTGGGCTACTCTGGGGTCGAATGCATTAGCTGCGGCCTTAAATACATCGCGATAAAAGCCACCTAGACGGCTAAAGAAGCCTTCTGAGATGACTACGTTGCTAGATTCTTCTAATTCTACTTTACCGCCGTTTTTCAAGGCGTTTCCAACAATTTGGTTGGCTTCTTTGAGAGAAATATTCGATTCTTCGCTCAATTGCTGAATTAGGGACGTATATTCCTTAATAATATGATCTGCTGTAATTTCTTCTGTTGCAAGGCTCTTCATCGCTTCAAAAATCTGTGCGCGAGAGACCTCTTGAGCGATAACTGCTCGTAAGTCGTTTTTGTTCATGTATAAATTCCTCTTTTGAAATAAAACCATTAATAGGCGGGTAATTGGCTCATTATGTCGATTCTGAAATTGAAAAAAGACAGAATGTCAATACTAAGTAGTTTTGTATTTCAAAAGAGGCAATTTCAATGTGAACAAGATACTTTATGTAATCTTTCTTAGGTCAAAAGCGTCTTCTTGGGTGAATTTTTGCGCTTTCGACCACCAAACCTTCAAATGACCATGCATAAACAGTGGGTTATAGTCTACAATGACCCCTAAGCCCATTTTGCTGTCTAAAACTGATTCTTCCAAGCTTTCACTTGAATTATTTGAAAAATTAAAGATAGTTTGCTTACTTTTGGTGATTACCAAGTCACCAATTTTAAAATCTTTATACATTTATGTTTTTATCTCCTTTGGAAACCAAATAAACGGTAGTTAACAATTTTTTTACAACATTTCCTTCATCCGAGTCCATAGGAAGTATTTTTGCGTATGCTACTGGACAAGGATCTCCATGACGAACTGTGTTTTCGATTATAATCTCTAATAAGACCCCCATTCTATGGGTACTTGAGACTTGCCCTTCGACAAGACCCCATTTACTCCAATGAACTAAGTCACCGACATCAAACTGCTCAATTTTGTTGCCGCCGTATACATAGTCTTCATCTGAAAGTTTACTCATGACTAAAATATGATTATTTTGAGTGTTTGTCAGCAACAGCATTAGCAGCCCAAGCATTAGGTTTAATTTTACAGTTAAATCCAGCGCCTTTTATCATTCCCGAGAGAGCGTCACTATATTTATAGCTTTTTTCACTAGGATTAGAAGAAACATCTACATGCACTTCGATATAAGCTTCAGGAAAAGTCTCTGAGACCCATAGAGCAAGGCCCAACGAATTGTGGGCCTCCTGAAACATCCTTAAACTAAAATTTTGATACTTCTCTGAATGAATGTTGCGTCTATACCAAAAATAATTGCCTCCGCTTTGATTTTCTGCTCCATGCAAGCAAATTGCAGACGCAAAAACACATTTATCGTAGTTTAAATAGCTATCGCAACCTATAAAGAGCTTACCTTTTCGATTAATGTGGTCTTTTAGCTTGTTTTTTAATTCATTTACGCCAATTTCTATCCCGTCTGCCGTAAACCATCTAACAACTTCGGCTTCGTAGGTATGGTTCTGCACTTATAACACCAATTCTCGTTTAATATCGTAAATCTCTTCGCTCAAAACAGCAATATTGCTAGAATTGCCTTCCATTACTTCATTCAAGCTGTGCTTGAGCGCATAAGAGTCTCTATTATACCCCAAAACTTCCAATTTATCAATCAGTTTTGAAATTTGAACGATATTTTTCTGATTTTCATCCATGGCACCGATCTCAGGGGAATTAGAAGCCAGATTTCTTGATACTAAATCACTAATTCCCGTTTCTTTACTAACAAGATACGTTAATTCCTCTAATCGGTTTAAAATTTGTTTTAAAAGTTGAGTTTTTTCATAGTCAGACTGCCTCATAATACGGTTATGAACAAGTGTATTGTCTTCTGGTTTGATTTCTTCACTCAGAAGTTCCTGTCTAATCATGTTTTTCAAAATTTCGCCAAAAGATTTACTTTCGTTGGCCGGTTCTGGTGCCTCTTCTTCTTTTTCGGGGGCGTTTTCTTCTGCGTTTGCCTTCATTTCTTCCTCCGCTTCTGCTCGGCTATCTTCTGCTTCCTTTCTTTTCTCTTCTTCCTCTTCTCTCGCAGCCTGTTCTTCCTCCGCAGCCTCACCCGCAGCATCAGAATCCGCTGAAAGGGCATCTGGAAGCTCTCCTTGGGCGTCCGCGACGGCTTGTCTAGCCTTTGCAGCCTCTTCCCCGCTCCCGGCAGCCTCTTCAGAAGAGCCAGAGAACTCTTCCATAGCCCCAGCAAGCTCTTCTGCCGCACTTGCTACGTCTTCTTGGGCCTTACCTAGTTCTTCAGCAGCCTTTCCTTTGTCTTCTGCTGCTTTCTTGTCAGCCTCAATAGCCTTTCCTTCAAGATCGGTGGCCTTTTGAATGGCGTCCATAGCCTTTTCCTTGTCGGCAATTGCTTTTTCGTAGGCTTCTGCTGCTTTTGTTTCCAATTCGGCAGCACTCTTGATAGTGTCCATGGCCTCGGCTTCTGCTGTTTTAGCCTTTCCGACCTCTTCGCGGGCCTTGGCAACCTCTGCGGCAGCTTTAGCGGCTTCAATTTCAGCCTTTGAGGTTTCACCTTCAGCATCTGCTAACTCACCACCGGCATCGCCTAGGTCTTTATAAGCATCGGGAGCCTCTAGGTCGGCTTCTTGAAGGCTCTTCATTGCCTCTAGCAGTACTTTGAATTGTTTATTTGTCATTATTATTCCTATTTTTGGTTTTTACAACTTTGTAAAACTTAACTTCTTCGCCGTAAATGTCTTTTATAGCCAAATTGATTGCCTGAAGTGCTGTTTGAGGATCTGTTTGGTAATCAACTGTCATTAAAAATGACTTAATTTGGTTGGCAAAGTGTAAAGTATCCTCAGAGTAAATAGTTTCGGATTCCTGATTTGCTATTGTTAGCTTTTCTTTTACAATAGAATCCCAAATGCTCGTAAAATTTGTATCTTGTTTGTTTTTCACCTTCGACATAAGACCCCCTTAATAGTCTTGTAATCGTATAGTACAGTTTTTTCCTTTAGCCGATATTAATTGTAAAAAATATGTTACAAAGTTTAGCTAATTAGTTACTGCCTGACTTGATTACCACCTCCTTGTCCGCGTAAATGTAGTCTCCGTCTTCTGTTACTACAACTATTCGACCTCTTTCATCTTCCACTCTGGAGTAGATGGCAACAACTGTACCAGAAGTCAATCTAATCATCATTCTGTCTTTTATGTTGTAGTACCATTCGTAACTCTTTTCGGAGTTAAGGTAGTAATTAAACTTGTAATCGTCTTTTGAGGACATTACTATGTATCCCGCCTTGGACGGCTATCAGAGATAATTGTTATCTCCGAGTAAGAATAAATAGTCTGCTGTTCACCAAATTTGATTATGTAAGCCGGTTCTACATAATACTCATAGTTTTTATTACTCCGAGTACCGCGAGGTAAATCTTCAGCCGGCCCACGACCTAACCATGTCTCTATTGCCCGAGAACTAAATTTGCTTAATGTCTTGGGCGTAGCATTTGCCACAATAAGACCTATTTGTCCAAAAAGCGGATCACCCACCATTTGTTCAGATAACTTTACTAAAGTTCCAGCGTGCAACTCTTTCTCGCTCCATCCCCAAAGTTTATACTCATCAGACATTACAACAGTGCGTATGCGATTTCTACCAATACTCCACCGGAAGGAATCACCGTAAACACAACCTTGTTTTCAACTGAATCGTATACCCAGTCTGTACTTGGCACACCATTAAGGAACACTTCAATACTATTTGGCTTTGGATCGTATGCAAGAGGCCACTCTTCATGAGGTTCGACTTGTACAGACGCATCCGTAACACCGGGAGACCAATCTTCTGAGCATATATCTACGACCGTTCCTCCAAAATAATTTGTAGCTTCCATGTATCTGTGCCCAATGTCAATAGGACTCGGCCCGCTGGTGCATACAGAATCTATTTGTTCTACATTATTAATACTAGCCAGATAAGCTGACCCCATTCTTTGCGTACTGTACCATGCGGTAAAATCACTAACTAATGGGAAATGATCGTTGCTTTGTTCTTCTTCATCTGATACAAACACAACTAGAAGTGCGGCATCGCTTCTCATCCATGTGGCCGCATAAGGGTTGTTGACAATGTACTCATACGCTGCATCAAAGCCTTCTTCCATTCCTCCACGCGCCATCAGGCTATACATATCCAAAGCATCATCGATATCATCACCGGGCACTAAAGGAAACTGAGATTCAGTAACAGCCTTTGACGGGTCGTTGCTTAACATAGCAAGACGCCATCCAGACTCTGGTAGTGCATTCATCATGGCTTCGATACCTGCAATCAACTGAGGGTCATAGCGGTTCATTGAACCTGAAGTATCAATAATCCAAAGAATATCGACTCCATCAGCCCCCTTTGGTTGGGTAAAGTTTTCTACCCATATTTCATCATTCCATCCTGTGTCCTCTACTTCAACGTATACAATATCAGGATCTCCAGTATCTTCAACATAAACAACAGTTTCTACTTCAACATATTCGGTAACCTTATCTGCATACACAACTGAATAGTCGGGCTGTTGACACCCTGTAACCGCCATAGCGGTCATGACAATTAAACAAAGTAGCTTTTTCATGGCCTACTCTCCTTTACCTCTTGAATCTAGGTAATCATCAATTGCATCTTCAGTAATATCCCACAAGGGAGCTACCCATACAATATCTTCTACAAGTTGTGGGGGAGCAAAATAACTCCACACACCAATGTCTACAGCGCTCACTACGCCGATTAAGCGTCCACGGCGGTCAAAGACGCCAGAACCCGAAGAACCCGGCCATGCGTAGGAATGCATGATAACATGTCCACGTTCATAGCCGGCAACTTGTCCTTGGATTGTAAGTAAGTCATGGCGAGATGGGAAACCACTATAAGTTAAAGTCTGCCCAATAATGCGTTCAATATTTCTTGGTCGCTTTCTTGGGTTATAATCTACAGCAGTTCTGCTGTTCATCTCTGGAATTAACAAAATACTAACATCGGTATTGGTACCGTGAAGAATTGGTAAAGCATATACAAACTCACCATTCCGGCCTTCTACAATCAACACCGGTTCATCGCGCACAACATGCTGCGCGGTAATCACAATATAGTGGCGACCCACTTTTGCGTATGTGCCACTTCCTTGACCTGAAGAAGACACAACTCTGACCGCTGAATCGCGGCTCTCGGCACGTACTGACGTTACATAATGTATATCAGCGGCAGCACCCTCTAATTCGTTAGTATTGACGACTTCTGTGACCGTGGTATATTCCACGCTGGCCACCTTTTCGGCAATCTCATCACCTTTGAAATGAAGTATGCCGGCGACGACAGACAAACAAGCTGCCGCGCCAAGCAATAATTTTGTTTTTGGCATTCACAGAACCCTCCTAGAAAAACATCACACCTAAAGTAACTATGAGGGCAGAAAGCTTTCCCCGACGATTCGCAAATTTTTTCTCCAAATTTTTTCTTGTAAAAGAGAGTACCAGAGCCTATTGACTATCACTTCCAGTAGATATAAGTTCTAAGTCGTAATGCTTCTCAGCAGTTACACCCTTTCCGTCTAGCCACCACACTTCATAATATTGACAGCGTAGGGAAACATGCCCAACAAAGTAGTTGCCTAAATAGCCATGATCGTCTACGAGCAATTGTTCTTTAATACGAATAACAATCCCGCATATATTTTCACTTGCAGTTGGGCCGACAGAGTAATAGTGGGTACTTCCGACTTCAGAAGGGAACAAATGAGAAGAAAACCTCACCAAATCTCCAACTTGAAGCATGTTCTCTTCTTCGTCAGATTCATATGCTTCGATTGGGGGGAGTTCGCTTTCGTTATCGTCACCTATACTCATAAAATATATAGGCCGAGGGTGCATTGTTGTGTAAATTAACGCACCTTAATTTTATTTAGATCGACTTCGATGAGTCTTATACCTTTATCGCCACGTACACACCAAAGCTTGACCCACTTAAAGCGAGAGCGATACTTATCAGAAACATAACGGTCTACAGCATCAGGATCGTAAAAATCGTATGAAGCCGCATAATACCAATCCCAATAGCTTTCAGAACTATACTCATATACATCAGCGTCGGTAAGACCCGGTGTGCCAACAGGCGGGTAACCGTCAAAGATATCCAAAACTATGCCAAGCAGGAAGGGCTGGCTTTCGTGTTCCACTTCTGGAGGCATACCTTCCCAGATTATGTCTACATCGTAGCTATGGCCAAATGGGTAGCTATAGCTAATTCCACTATACGATGGGGTAATGCGTATCATGTCACCTACGCACAGCTCGTCTTCCGAGCCGGGGATGTTCGCACACTCTATACTACCGCTTAACTTGCCACCCATACAGTAAGTAGGCACCCGGTTAGCTATCTTTTAAGTTTTGAAAACAAATCTGACAAGATGTTTTTGCGTGCGGGGCGCGTTGCTGCTTCACATTCCGCTAAACACTTTTCAATTTCTTCGGTCATGTCTTCTGGAATCTCTTCCACTTCATACACTGGTATTTCTTTCACGACCACTTTTCGCTTATTGTTCATCATTACACCTCATTTATGCATTAGCAAACGTCCCATAAATAGTCTGCTGGTATAATCAAAATCCCATTTTTATGTAACTTTTATGTCATCAATCTCGTACATAATGTAGACCTCGCCATCATCCAGCCTTGTCACTTCCCCTTCCCACGCGCAAAACTTAACTGTGCCGGCCTTAAGCTCTTCTATATCGAATGCTCTGGTGGCCTCAACGTGATTGCCGCAAGTAGCACGGCCTTTGCCGGCGAAGCTGCTTCCTACGCTCCACCTGACCCTGCAACCACACTCAGGACAACGGATCCCTAGCCGGCCGTCTATCGCCATGTACACCCACCTCTTCATACATGTATGTATTCTCAAATCTCAATTTTTTATATTTTGGATTTTTTCTTAGGCATCGTGAAAGCGTACTTAGTCAGCCTATAGGCTATTGGCGCATATGGCACTTACATCCCGGTATATGCCGGAGGGGGGAGGGGGAGGGGTACCCCTGTGTAGCACTTGTTTGTATCACTCTCTTATAAC
>MDTD01176542.1_pt1 | contig 60996 bp, 44 predicted proteins | sample 811221 | NCBI WGS metagenome assembly MDTD01 (sample SAMN05326646, study PRJNA326480) | marine metagenome | isolation source: seawater | place: Pacific Ocean: South West | collected 2011
ACCTGCGGTGTTGGTACAAGCGGCGTTCGCATCGCAATTATCTGTATCGAGAGCACATTCATCGTCGTCTGTACAAGCGGTCCCATCACCACTGTAGCCGGCATTGCAGGAACAAGAGAAAGCGCCACCGGTATTGGTGCAAGTGGCGTTGGTATGACAATTGTTTGTGCCATCGGTGCACTCATTCACCTCTTCGCATAAGGTGCCATCACCACTGTAGCCAGCGTTGCATTCGCAGGTGAAAGCCCCCGTCGTATTGGTACACGTTGCATTCGCTGCGCAGTTGTCTGCGGCTTGCTCGCATTCATCGACATCTTCGCACGTGGTGCCGTCTCCCGCATAACCCAAATGGCAAACGCAACTGTAACCACCTTCATTGTTGGTGCAGGATGCGTTTTCATTACAATTATTGACGTCTTCGGCACACTCATCAATGTCGATACAGCTTTCCCCATCTCCGCTGAACCCTTCATGACAGGTACATTGATAATCGCCTTCGGTGTTTTCACAGGAAGCGTTGGCATCACATGAATCGATACTCAGGTCGCACTCGTCAATGTCTTCACAGCTGGTGCCGTCACCAAAATAACCATCGTTACACGTACAAATGAATGCGCCTTCGGTGTTCTCACAAGTGGCGTTGGCATCACAACCATCCAGATCAAGCACGCACTCATCGATATCGGTACAGGTGCTCCCGTCTCCTTCGTATCCACTGTTACAGGTACAGGTAAAGGCACCTTCGGTGTTCTCGCAAAGGGCGTTTGCATCACAATTGTCGGTACCCGCACTGCATTCGTCTTCGTCTACGCATGCATTGTCCTCCGCATTGCGAACGTAGCCTGCATCGCAGATACAAATGGCCTCACCGGATTGGTTTTCACACGCGCTGTGTGCACCGCAATCTACTTGTTCACAGGGGTCGCCAGGCCCTGCATCGAAAGGCGGCATGTCTTCGCATAACCCGGTGGACACATCGCACATGCCTGTTTCGCACAGGGTTTCAAACATGAGATAAGCGCAGACGCCCGCTTCGGATTCGCAAGAATCTGAGCTGGTGGCCTCATAACGAATGGATGATTTGCCGCCCAAACCACACTCCGGATTGGGGGGTGGTTCACAAGATTCGCAAATCAAGTTTGATATGCCGGTCCCCTTTAAACTGACTCGGGCGGGGCTTAGTTCGTCATTATTGTAAATGATCTCCAACTCGACTTCGTAGTCTTTTTCATCGCTTGGAAAAAAAGTAACGGGCAGCTCGTAGGTCTCTAAACGCTCAATGGTGGTGGACAAAACATCCAGATTGACTTGGAAACTGCCGTCATCCGGCGTGAGCACCATGTCCCTGATCTCTAAACCTGCGGTGCCCGAGTTCTTCAGCAAAAAGGTTTTCATGACCCGAATGCCTTTGGGGCTCTCACCCAAATCAAAGGGGCCGTTCAGCTGAAGGTTGGGCCCCTCAATGACCACGGGGCTGGTCTGCTGGGTGGGTTGACAAGCGCCCACGAGCGAGAGGATGAGCCCAAAGAGAAGGGCCCGCGAAATCAAGTGGTGTTTGTAAATCATAACATTGAGTGTAGTCGTTGGGCCCCGATACAGGCAAGCGAACGCGGCCTTAAGAGCGCAGTAAACAGAAGCGCCCACTCCGCACCCGGAAAGCTAACTTTATCGTATAAAAACAGCGGCTTGGCGGCCGTCGAAGTGCAGCTTGCCGCATTCATCAGCCTTAGGGCCAGCCGAACGCGCCGCTTTTCCTTGACTCTCTCACTTGGGTGCTTCTAATAGGGCCACAATTTGGGAGAACACTATGACTGACAACAACATCGAAAAAGTATTGATCATTGGCTCAGGCCCCGCTGGCTGGACGGCCGCCCTCTATACGGCCCGCGCCACATTGACCCCCCTGGTGTATGAAGGAAGTGCCCCCAATCTTCCCGGCGGCCAACTCATGATCACCTCAGATGTTGAAAATTACCCTGGTTTCCCCGAAGGTGTCTTGGGCCCAGAGCTCATGGAAAAGTTTAAAGCCCAAGCGGAGCGGTTTGGCGCACGGGTGGTCACCGAAAACATTGCCTCTGTTGATTTTAATCAGCGCCCCTTTGTGGCCACCAGTGAAAGCGGAACCGAAATCAAAGCCCACACCGTCATCATTGCCACGGGCGCCAATGCCAAATTGTTAGGCATTGATAAAGAAAAAGAGCTCATTGCCAGCGGTGCCGGCGTGAGCGCTTGCGCCACATGTGATGGTGCCTTCTACAAAGACGTGGATGTCGCAGTGGTCGGTGGCGGCGACAGCGCCATGGAAGAAGCGAACTTTTTAACCCGCTACGCGAAAAGCGTCACCATCATTCACCGTCGTGAAGGTTTTCGTGCCAGTAAAATCATGGTGGACCGTGCGCAAAACAATCCGAAAATCAAATGGGAACTCAACCAAGAAGTGGCCGAGCTGCTCACCGAAAAACAAGGCATCATGAACAATGATACCCTGGTGGCGGTGAAAACCAAAAACACCCAAACCGGTGAAGAAAAAGAGATTCCATTTCAAGGCCTCTTCGTGGCCATTGGTCACAGCCCCACCACGGGCCTTTTTAAGGATTACCTTTCCTTTGACGATAAGGGCTACATCAAAACGCTGGGCCAAAGTGCCAAAACAGAAATCGAAGGCGTTTTTGCCTGTGGCGATGTGCAGGACAGTTATTACCGACAGGCCATCACCGCTTCGGGTTCTGGTTGCATGGCCGCCATCGATGCTGAACGCTACCTTGAAGGCAAGGGGCTATAAAGCACCTGCGGCTTTGCACAGGGTTACGTTCTGGCAAAAGCGTTTTGAATCATTTGGAATACAAATGCCATCCGACGAGTTTCAAAAGGGAAGTCGGAGGATGGTTTGCTTTTAGTCCATGGTGCGCACTTGGTCGCCACATGTTTTATGGTCGGGGTGATCTGGTTTGTTCAGGTGGTTCATTATCCCCTGTTTAAAGCTGTCTCTCATGATTCATTCGCAGCATATCACGCCCAACACACCCAACGAACCGGCTGGGTGGTCATAGGACCCATGTTGATCGAGCTGGTTTTGGCTTTTGTGCTCTTCTCAATGAGCCCTGCTGGCACCACTAAGTGGGCCGCCCTCGCTGGCATGATCATTCTCATCGGAATCTGGGCCAGCACGTTTTTGAGTCAGGTCCCGGCTCACAAACAGCTGGCGCAGGGCTTCGCCCCCAAGACATGGCGATATCTGCTGCGTTGGAACTGGATTCGCACTGTGGGTTGGACCGTGCGTCTCCCCATCGCCGCGTGGATGACTTACACCGCCTATGGGCTCGCAAGCGCTTAAGAAAATGAATCCAGATGTTTTCCAAATCGATCCATGATCCATCGGTGGACTTCGGCCTGGGTGGAGCGATAAATCCACCAAGGCAAGCGCGGCTCAAAGTCATGAATTGCCGCCAGTAACGTACGACCATTCAACACCTGACGAAATTCGAGGCGACCCCTTTCGGTCTCTTTCGCCAAATAGCCGCCCGTCACGCGCATCACTTGACGTTGCGGATCGCTTCGGTGGGAGCGCATCTCTAACTCAAGCAGCAAAGGACCTTTATCGCTAAAACGAAAACCGATTTTATTCTCATCGAGCTGTATGACTTGCACCAAGCCCTTCATGGCTTCGGGCAGCCAACGAAAATATTCATTGGCAGCCCACTGAGCATCCTTTCCCGCCGGCAAACGCATGCGTTGCACCGAGCGTACCGTGTCTGCCCCTCGGCTATTGGAAGGTTTTAAAAATGCCCGAGGTGGCTTGGAGGCCTGTCCACGTTGTGAGGCCTGCTGAATAAGCTCGATGAGGTCCTGCTCCTGGGCCATTGGCAATTGATGCGGGGCCTCTTTGCGTGCCAACATCTCATGCCGGAGGCTTTCAATTAAGGGTGCCACCAGCTCTTTGGGTGCACCAGTGGTCAAACTCACCCACAAACGAGATAAGCGCGGCGATAGCAATGGAACGCCAACAAAGCGACGCTTGAGCTCCAGGGCTTGAGCGGTGGCCTGCATCAATTGCTCATAGGAAACGGGGGCGGTGGAGTACAGATCGTAAACCGCACCGAACGAATCTGGGTTCCCTAAAACATATTGGAAGGCTTGAACCACCTCTTGCTCAGACACCGGCTGCATTTTCGTTTGCGTCCAAGAAGGCAAAACCATCACCGGTAACCTTTGAACCAAGCGTGTGAGCAACTGATAGGAAGACCCATTGGCACCAATCACCAAACCTGCACGCAAGCTCGTGACCGGGACACCTTCACTTCCTAAAACCTCTTCAACTTCCAAACGGCTTTGCAAATGAGCGGAAACGTCATCATCGTTGGGCATGAGACCGCCCAAATAGACGATTTGCTTCACACCGTTACGTGCCGCCGCCTTGGCGAAATTATCAGCACATAACAGATCTAGGTCTTCGAAAGCCCCTTGAACCAAACGTGCCGAAGGCATCATGCTGTGAACCAAATAAATGGCGTAATCCACATTCTCCAACGCGGACTCTGCATCTTTCATAGAAAACAAGTCGGCGCGGCGAAATTCGCTGTAACCGTTTTGGGCCGGTTTCGCTGAACGTGACAGCCCGATGAGATGGTTTTGGTTACCTAGCAAAGGTCCCAAGGCTTGCCCAATAAAGCCGGATGCACCAGCCACCGCCACAGTCGCTCCGGAAAGCTGCGTCATTTTAACCTCGAAAATTCATGATTACCGATGAAGTATAACAACTTCCGCTGGGCTTATTGGGCTGGAATACCTGCACATTGCTCAAAATCATCATTGCAGTTTTCTTCTCGACAGGAGGCACAAGCTTCTCCTTCAGCGTCGAGTCCACATTGAAAGGCGCAATTGGAGGCCGTACAGGCGATGATCTCACCAAAGCAATCCGAACAGTCATCACTCAAGTCTGTATTGTCGGCAACACAATCACTGCCGCAGGTGGCCACGTCCGAACTGAGTAAACAACTTAAGGCACAGTCTCCCACCACATCGTCGAGTGTATCATCGAGCGAACCGAGCTCTCCTTCATCAGCGTCATTGTCACAGGCCCCGTTCGAGGGCTCTGGCTCAGGTTCGGGTTCTGGCCCAGGTTCATCGATGGCCGAGCCCGCATCTTGCGCCATTTCGGTTGCGTCCATGACTCCCGCGTCGCCCGTATCGAACCAGTTGTTGTTTTGATTGTTGTTTTGATTGTTGTTTTGAGAGCTGCCATTGTTGAAATCTAAATTTTGATCTTGAGCGAGCTCGTCTGAATCAGAGTCTTCTCTGGGCACGGTGGGTGAAGCACATCCCATAACGGTGAATATTAAGAGCAGTGCAGTTGTGAGGCGCCATTGTGTTCTCATTCATGTGTCCTTTATGAGCATCCTAAGTGCTGATTTCATATAGTCTTTATCCATTAAACCACCAATTTGGACGTAATGCTGCTGAAAAACCCTAATTATTTAATTTTTCAGGCATTCATTGAACGCACGGCCCGAGATCATTAAGCTCAACCCAATGAATTGGCCACCTCCCGCAGTTGAATACGGGCCCTACCGCGCACATTTTTTTGCCGGCATGGAAGACATTTCCGTGCAGGATTGGAATGCCCACAATCCCAATGCCTACCCCTTTTTGAGCCATGCCTTTTTACATGCCCTCGAAACAAGCCAGAGCGTTGGGCGAGAAAAGGGCATGATGCCCATGCACATGCAATTGCTTCAAGAGGAACAGTCTTTGGGCTTTGTTCCGCTCTATTTGAAGTTCCACAGTTACGGAGAATACATCTTCGATTGGGAATGGGCCCGTGGTGCCCAAGCGGCCGGCATTGATTATTACCCTAAGCTTTTGGTGGGTGCGCCTTATACGCCCGCGGTGGGGCACCGGCTGCTCATGGACCCAAAATATTTTGAAATCGCGGCCACAATTTTAAAGTCATTCTGTGAACAGTTAGGGCTCAGTGGGGTTCATGTTCTTCATTGCCTCCCCGAAGAGTCAAAAGCGCTACAAAAGGCGGGTTTCATCTCCCGCGAAACCCATCAATATCATTTTCATAATTCCGGCTATGAGAACTTCGGCGAATTTTTAAATGCCCTCAAAAGCAGACACCGCAAACAAATCAAAAAAGAGCGGGAACGCGCTACGGACAACACACTCACCTTGGGCTTAGTTCGAGGGAACACGCTCTCCCAAGAAGATTGGAAACGCATCTACGAACTTTACGAAAACACCTACCAACGCAAATGGGGCACCCCTTACCTGACCCCCAACTTTTTCAAAAATATGCCCTCGTCGGTTCAACAAACCGTATTGGCCGCTATTGCGCGGGACTCAGGAGGGACCATCCAAGCCATGAGCCTTTCCTTTGAAAGCGACACGCATCTGTATGGCCGGTACTGGGGGTGCGCCAGTGCTTATGACGCCATTCATTTCGAATTTTGCTATTACCGCCTAATTGAATACGCCATTGAAACAGGTAAAAAGGTCTTTGAAGCCGGCGCCCAAGGCGAACATAAAATTAAGCGCGGCTTTGTGCCCGTGACCATTCATTCGGCCCACGTTCTAACCGATCCGCGGCTGCACAATGCGGTGGCTCATTTTTGTCAAAATGAATCCACGCAAGAAGATCACATCAAAGAATTTTTAGGAAAATTGGCACCCTATAAAAGCAGCCCCAACACCTAACTGGAACGCGCCTCTTTATGACTTTGCAAAACCGTCTGCATGGGAAAACGCGTTCCCTGTGTGGCATTTGGACCGCCGTCTACGGATTTCGTCGAGACCGCATAGCCCTCGTTTTTTATTTTTTGCATTAAAGCAGCGGCGTCTTTTTCACCCTCTTCAAAAAGTGCCCAAGCTTTTTCTACGGGGGGGACTTTGATGGCCCACCAAGGTGTCACTTTAGGGGATGGAAACACATCTGCCCGCGCGTCAAAGAAAAAGGGGGAAACCCGTAAAGTTCTTGGTGTGAGCACCGGGCTGTTGTTGCTAAATCCGCCATCCATACAACGCATTTGGCGAAAGCGAATGGTTCGCACGCGTCGAGAAGGAATGTGGCAACTGGCACGAACCGCCGCACTTAAATCATTTAAGTCGTGAAATTCGTTCACCATCAAATTTTTAATGGAGGGGGCACGCGTGATGGACACCGAAACACGATGTCCAATGATTGGCAGTGTCTCTTCAGATAAAAAATGTCCTAAAAAACGATTGGCAAATTCCAAAAGCACATCTGACCGATACAAAATATTGGCGTGCGCGTGGGGTTTCAAAATATCGATGGCTACCGATGCGATTTCTTGAGCGTCAGAACCCTGCGCCAATAAAACACCCAAACCCGCACCGGCCGAAGCCCCCGCATAATGCATGCTTTGGGGTAAACCATATTGCTGTAAAGCGTAAGCCACACCGCATTGGTAGAAGTTCAGTGTGCCACACCCCGAAAAGGAGATCGCGTCGAAATGATCGTTTAGGTTCATGCGTGTCTCTTAAAGGCTCCTGCTCCATTCGTAAACCCATTTCCCCCCTGCCAGGGCAAAGGGCCTCCTTGGCTTGAAAGCGCTATCCGATGGTAAGTGACTGTTTTTAATCAGTTACAGTGATCGCCTTTTTTGCATGCATCGCCTTGGGCATCCGGTGGGAAACAGTTACACTAAACGCCATGCCTTCGAGGGAGACTCATGCGCGACCCAACACCAACACCCACATCGCTCATTGGCTTACTGGTGCTCTTGTTATGGGCTCAATTCGCATACGGCGCAGAACTCGAAAACAGTGATGGAGACTGCCGGTATCGGGGAGATGTGACCGGAGAAATCGCAGCTAACATGCAATGTCACACCGCTGATGCGGCTTCAGACTGTACCGGTGAACTTGAAACGACCGTCAGTGAGCAAATGTTAACCACGAATATTGATGTTACCGACATACAAACCTGGTTGGTGGAAACACTCGCGCACTCAGCGTACGCCTGCCAAAATGATTTAAACCGAGACAATGAAGTGAACGTTTGCGATGCCGTGGTTTTGGTGAACGGGGTTCTGGGAAACACAAACCAATACCTGCGAACGATTGAACCCACCATTCATCGGGCGGTCATACGTCACGGCTCACTCGAATTACAGTTTGATCAACCTCTCACCGGCGATGCCACTTTCATCATTGCGTCCGCCCAAGACAGCATCGAAATCACAACTTCAAAAATGGGACTGGACCGCTTTGAAATCATTTCAACACTCCCAAACGGGTTTGATGTGGGGGCCATTTCTTCATCCGTTCAACTCTGTACGGGTGAAACCCCATCGCAATGCAGTCCACCATTCACCCCGGTAACTTGCGCAACAGGACATCAAGGAAACCTGTGCGACGGTTGCGAAGAGGGCTGGATCATGGGTCCGGATGAACAATGTATCCCCTATGATGGCCCACTGTGTGGTGTGGTGGGGCGGCTGCCCTTACAAAAAAACTTCACCACCACCATCAGCACGGACCCTGCTTCCACGGACCCCGTGGGAGGACGAACCCTTTCGGTTCTTGGCGACTTCGCATTGATTGGCAACAGCGCAAATGATGTTGGTGCCTACTTGGTCGACGTGACCAGCCCCCCTAACCCCGAAATGATTCGCCGTATTTTACCTTCGCAAATTTCCTGTGAAGATTGCGATCCCGGGACGCCTCTGTGTAATTACCAAGACAGCGAACTGGATTGCACCAATGCCGGTGGCTCCTGGGTGCCCCCAGAAGGAAGACATCAAAGAGGCATCAACAACGTACAATTGCATCAAGGCTCAGATGGCGGACTTTATGCCTTCATCAGTTACTATTCAGGCTCATATTTGAACGGCGATGACATATGTGTCATGCAAAACCTCGGATATTACCCTTGCGAAGCGGCCCCTTACCCCTGCCGAGTTGAAATCATCGATGTGCTAGACGCTGTCGCCGCACCAGACACGCCCAGTAAGCCATTGGGGTACTTGATGTACCAAACGAATACCTATGAGCCAGCACTGCTGGTCAACAACCATCAAAACAAAACATTCGCTTATCTCGGCACCAAAGCAGGCCTTAGCGTCTACGATGTAACAAACCCATCCAACCCCACCATTGTCATCCCTGAAGAAACGGAGAATGACGATCCCAATATTTTTGGCGATAGCAAAGTCAGTTCCATGACCATTGCTGAAGATCGGATTGTCATGACCATTGGTGGATGGCCCTATTCGGTCCGGTGGAAAGACCTCACCACCGGTGCCTTGTCTGAAAACGGTCTTTACGCCGAGGGCGTTAAAAGCCTTGCCTACGCCCGCGGACATCTTTTCTATTCGACCTTATTTGATGTGTTCGCTTTTTCTTTTGATGCCCCAGAAAACCATGATGAACAAAGCCAACCTGTCTACGATTTTCAACCCTCGCCCGGATATGCCTACGAAAAGTCATTCACCACTGATGGCGAAAAATTGTATTTCTTTAAGTACAATCCCTCTCCAGAAATCACACAGGACATTCAGGGCTGGTCTCATCCATCTAAAATTTTTGAAATCAACCCCTCTGATGCCCCTAATTTTTCCCCACCTGGCGCAGCCTGGTGTACGGACTGCACAAATGATAGCGCATGCGAGTTTGAAGACGAGTGGTGGTGCACTGAAGCAGGTGGTCAATGGGTGGAGGCGAACCCCCTTTTTGAAAGCATCAACCAACCTTATTTGGGGGACTGCACACATTGCGGTGAATGTTCCGGGTGCGCCGGCATCGAAGGAAGCACTGAATGCGGGCGGTGCTACGATGGCAACTGCAATGAGCTGAAACCAAATTTCGACCAATATACCTGTAACTTTTACCACAACGACTGGGTCGTCCCTCTCAACCCTGATGACTGTGTTTCCGCTGGTGGCACTTGGCAGCCAACCCTAGATGATGCGTCATGTGCACAACTCGATGACCTTAGCTCATGCGATGCAAACAATGGTCGCTGGGCTTATACTGGACCCAGTGATGCCGCTACCCCGGTAAACCAACGTTTTTTTCAGCTCGACCAGCTCAACGTGGCAGACGGGTTTTTATACGGCCTCGAATGGGGGAACCCGTTCGTCCCCGACGTGCCTGCGGCCCTAACCATTTTTGATGTGAACTGCGACGAGTAATTTTTACTCCTCACACACATCGCCCACAAAATCACCATCGCTGTCCAGTTGGTCTGCATTTGAAATGGCCGGGCAGTTATCGAGTGCATACATACGGTACCAAGTAAGGCGACTGCTGTCGCTGTGATCGGCGCCTTCAAGCAAAAACACGTCTAAGCGCCCATCGGCATCCACATCGGCAATGGCGCCTCTTTTAGTTCGTACACCCCCATTACTCACATATTCCGTTTCAAACGAACCGTTGTCACGCTGTCGAAACCAATACTTATTGTTGGCAATGACATCCACATCACCGTCGCCCTCAACGTCGATGACTTTAAAAGGGCCCAAAAAGCCTTCGTCGTCATCAATGGAGCTTTGTACCTTAATCATATGGTCATCTAAGAGCGTTGGATCGGTGTTGCCGTCGTTTTCCCACCATTCAGCGCCATAAGAGGCGGCATCATTATTGGTGACAATGTCCAAATCATGATCCGCATCCATGTCTGCCGCTAAGACACTGACGCGGCCTTGCCTGTTCGATCCGTAATAGGTGAAATTGTCTTCAATGTCAGAAACCAAAGTCGCTTGAGTGAAATTTTCGTTGCCATCATTTCGAAGCCAAGCCACAAAACCATCGTTCTCACTCCAAGTCGGATTGGTCGCAACCCCGGCAAAAACAATGTCCTGGTGACCATCGCCATTAAAATCAGCCATCTGCGGGGTGTTCAAATACAAAATACCACTGGTCAACAAATGAGCGGCAAAAGTGAAATCGTTGTTCAGGTTCTCGTGCCACGCCAATGCGCCCAAGTCGTCAGAGGTCGTGGTTGTGCCGTTATCGTGCATGCACACCGTGACCAAATCGACATCACCATCGGCGTCTAAATCGCCACTGGTTTTGATTTCCCAACCATTATCGCATACCGCTTGCAATGCACTGTCCACGTAGCTTGCTGTAATTTCTTCAAACGCATTCTCCAAACGGTATTGACGCCACGGCTCTTCATCAGGGTCGTGCACAATTTGCGTGAAATCTTGTAAGTTTTTGTAAACCACCAAATCAGTAGCTCCCGCAGTGAGGAGCTCGGGGAAACCATCGCCATTGAGATCGGCCACCCAATCGGTTTCGGGATAAACATCTTTAAAGCCGTAGGTGGGGAACTGATCGATGGTGCCACCATTATTATAAAAAATATAAGCATCTCTTGGAATCACATCCAAATCACCGTCGTTATCGATGTCTTCAATAAAGGTTTTCTCCCCACGCCAGTGAAAATCACCAATTTGATAACTCGCAGTATTCTCTAAATCGGGCGCCGGCCAGCTGTCATTGTAAGTCCTCAAAACGGTTCTCACCCGGCCAATGTCATCGGCATAACCGTCACAATCACTGTCCCAGCCGGTGGATGCCGCAAAAGGATTCATATCGTCACAATCGCCCAAAGTCTCAAAGCCATCGCCATCGGCATCTGAATCACAGACATCCCCAAAACCGTCTAAATCAAAATCTTCTTGCTGGGTGTTGGCATTTAATCGGCAATTGTCTGTTTCATCGAGCACAGCGTCATCGTCAGCATCGGTGTCGAGTGCGTCCGCGAGCGTATCCCCATCGGTATCGCGCGCCACTTGGGGGCAGCCATTCTCATTACAGTTGAGTTCAACAAAATCATCAAAACCATCGCCATCGGAATCTGGGTTATCCGGGTTGGTCCCAAAGGTCCCTTCTTCAAGGTTGCCAACCCCATCGCCATCGCGGTCCGTATCGCAGGCATCACCAATCCCGTCTAAGTCTAAATCCAATTGGTCCGTGTTGATGGTGAAACGACAATTATCAACCTTGTCGTGGATGGTATCGAGGTCTTCATCTTGGCTGCAAGGGTTGCCGCGACCATCGTTATTTAAATCTTCTTGGTCTGGGTTGTAATGCGCAGGACAATTATCGTTCCAGATCAAACGAGAGATGTAGACGGTCGTCGTGTCATACCAGATTGCTTCGGGAACATGATCACCATCGATGTCCGCCCAGATACTCCCCAAAGATGTATCCTCGCCCTCTAAATATTCATTCAATGATGTTTGCAAAAAATGATTGGCACCATTGTTTTCATAGAGCATACGTTCGTAGGTATAGGCGCCGAATTCACCGCCCCTCAAGGTTACGAGCAAATCGATGTCACCGTCACCATCCACATCAACTGTTCGCACGCTGTTCACCAAACGAGAACCTTCATAAAGCACCCGTTGGGAAAAATCAGCCTCCCCCGCTGCCCGCTCCAACCAATAAAGTCGGTAAACGTCGCTCCACACCAGCTCATCCGTCACTAATATTTCTCCTTGCCCGTTACCATCAAAATCGTCGCAGCCGACAACCTCCAAACCGAAAGGATGGGACTCGCTGTTGATGTCATATACGTCGCTGTATACGGTCTGGGTGTAGTGTAAAGCAGGGGAACTGCTGTCGGTGAGTGTGGCCCATTTTACGTTTTCGTCATCCCAATAAACAATACCGCGTTCGCCCACATTTTTACTACAAACCTGCAGACTCCCATACTCCATATCTGCCATCACCGTCCGCTCGGTAAAGGTGCCATTACTGCTAAAGAGCAGCTGTTGTAAATCATCATCGTCGTTCTGATATAAGACATAGTCGCGATTATCGGTGGGAAGCCACGAAGCAATAAAGGCGTTTTTTAATTCCATACCGCCGAGTTCGTAGGTATCGCTCTCGTCACTCCCCTCATTTTCATACATGAAAAGCTTCGTATCATCGGTCGTCCAATTCCCGTCATCGACTGATTTTGTCGCAATTAAATCCAAAGGTGCCTGATCCCAACTCATATTAGAAGGAAGTGTTAAGCGACCCGCCTGCAAAGATGTCTGCCTGGTCACAAAAGAATAATCGATGTGGGTGAACTGGGACTGGTAGACTTCAAAAGGTAAATTATCGTTCCGATACCATTTGGTGCCGTCGATCACATCAATGTCCCCGTCGCGATCGAAATCTGCGAAAGCAAGCGTGTCCAAATAAGAGTTTGGGTTACCGGAATCTTCCAATACGATTTGAGTGGTTACGATTTCTTTTAAGCCGTAAAGGCCATCTTCATCAGGATCGTTGCGCACCATGCAAACCCGATCGGAAGTCGCAGTGGGCGGGGTAAGCTCGGGTGATCCCGGTGGGCACTCACTTAAGCGCCTGCATTGGCGGTCAGACGTGGGCGTGGCTGCCACGGTCTCGTATTCATTGATCCCGCAAACCGTATAGGGCCAGCACCCTAAACGGTCGTTGGAACCGCCCTCAAAATAACCACGGCCCTCGACGCACTCGCACGCGGGTGGCATATAGACGGTGGCGTTGTTCACACAAGTGGCACCCGGAGCACAAATACAACGGTTTGTTGAGAAGGCGTTTCCGGGCCACACACAATTATCATCTTCTTCAAGGCAATCGTCGGTCTCTTCACATTCACAGGTGTCGGGATTGAGTTTGGACCAATCGGCACAGGTTAACGTGCAGCCAGAACCGTCCGTGGAGCCGTTCGTGGAGCCATCAGCAGAACCGTTCGTGGCGCCATCAGTGGAACCGTTCGTGGCGCCATCCGTAGAACCGTTCGTGGAGCCATCCGTGGAACCGTTCGGCGAACCGTTGGTCGAGCCATCGGCGGAACCATCTGTAGAACCGTCCACACTGCCATCCATCGAACCGTCGGATCCCGTACCAGCCCCCTCAACAGATCCGTTGACCGTGCCATTGTTTCCTGATTCAGCCGGCCCCAGACAAGCCACGGCACTGCCCAGCAAAAAAGCTAAGCTGCTAATTAATAGTGATTTATTCATTTTTTCCCCTCAAAAAGAACCCCCGTCGATACCCCTTCGACGGCCTTCGGTCTCCCACTATTCTATGGACTTAGCCGTTGTTTTGGCGTCTGTCGTCTAAGATTTTGGCAAAGGAACGCGAACGAATCTCCTCTAAAGTAAGCCCGGTATCCGTGGCTTCTTCTTCAGAAATGGCGCCCGAATTCATGCCGCGTAAAAAGTAGTTGAGCAACCCTTGGCCCGTGGCCGCATCATCAAAAACATCACCCACCAAAGTGGCCTGCGCTGCTTTGTCCATAAAACTTTTCAAACGCAAGGAAGCCATGCGTGCCCCCTCTAAAAAGAAATAATACATGGCCGCATAACGAATGGGCACTTGGGCCGGATGCAAATCCCAACCTTGATAGTACCCCATGATCAAAGAGTGGCGAATGTGGCTGTAACTCAAACGCCACGCACGGTGGACCACATCGGCATTTTCTTGGAGCTGTGCGTCACTCAAGCTGGTACCGTCTTTCGGCTTGGCGTGGGGCCCCACCGGCATGACGTTGGTGGCACCGTTACTCAAGAAAATCCCAGTATTGCCGTAAGCCACTTTCATCATTTCTAAAGCAAAATCACAGGAAGGATGATCCATCACTTGGTGGTCGGCCGTAATTTGGCACGACGCCGTGTAATCATAAGTGCCAAAGTGACACCCTGTGATACGCCCCGCACCGGCATCGACCAACACCGGTAAACGCGAAGAACCATTGGGACCCAAAATACTTTGAGTGGTTTCGATCATGATCTCCATTTTGAGCGTGCCGGGTGCCAAGTTAAGTTTGGACTCGAGCATGCCGAAAACTTTTACCAACGAAGATACTTCTTCTTTCATCACCACTTTGGGCAAAGTCACCACAAAGTTATCCGGCAATTTCCCGCCCGTTTTCTCCACCAAAGTGCTCACAAATAAATCCAAAGTGCGCAAAGAACGACGCTTGAGTTGTTCGCTCAACGGCTTGATGCGAATGCCAATAAATGGCGGCAGCGTGCCTTCGGTCATGCCCAAAGCCACTTCACCTGCAGTGCGCTTTGCATCCCCGTCTTCTTCATCGTCAGGGCGGTTGCCATAGCCATCTTCAAAATCAATGCGGAAATCTTCGACGGGTTCGCGTTCGAGCTTTTTCACCATGCGGTCATAAACCGCGTGGGCCAGCCAAATGTGCGGCGCCTCTTTTTGCATTTGCGCGTTGTTTTGGGTGACATGCTCAATGAGTTCATCCACGTTGCCTTGATAGGTAGGCAAATCTTCGTAACCCGGGAATTGCAACGCTTGGGCAAAGGCCACAAAATTAGGGGCGTATTGGGTTAGGGAACCACGGGCCAATTTACCAATCTTTTCAGCCGTGTCTTTTTTGAACAGTTGCGCGCCACCGTAAATCGTGTGGACGGGTTGGCGATCGTGGCTCTCTCCTGGGTATCGGTGGGCAAACGCCGTGTTGGCGATGCACAGCTCATCGAGAACTTCAGACAAATCTTCTTGGGTCAATGTGGTCATGGTCGTGCCTTTCTCAGCTTCCGCGGTAAGTGCTGTAGCCAAAAGGATTAAGCAACAATGGAACGTGATGGTGCTCTTCGGGCTTGGTCACCTCGAAAGCGATGGTCACTTCGGGATAAAAACCTTGAACGTTATTGGCCTTAAAATAAACGCCGGTTTGAAAGTTGAGTCGGTAGTTACCGCACTCCAAACTCGTTCCAGCAGGTAAAAAAGCCCCAACCCTTCCGTCGCTGTCGGTTTGATGGGTCGCAACAAATTTCCAATCGCCGCCTTCTTGCCGCTCCAAGGTAATCGAAACGCCTTCCGCGGGACGCCCCGCGGTGGTGTTGAGAATGTGCGTTGAAAGTTGTGCCATTAGATTTTCTCCAATCGAATTTTAGTGATGGCGCTGTGTTCGCGCGCCGCATTTTCTAATTCCTGTTGACGGTCATTGGGCAGCCGTTCCCGAAGTGCGTGCAGCATTTCGTCCGCTGATTTACCGGTGGCGCAAATGAGAAAAACAAAACCAAATTTTTCAAAATAGGCGTCATTGCCCTCGGTCAATCCTTGAATCACCTCTTCGGACGCCGACGCCACACCCGCTTGTTCGCCGGCAGACCAATCGGCAGTGCTGGCAAATTTTTCCCGCAGCTGACTTTCGCCAATGCGTGGGTGATGGCCAAAAGCATCGAGCCATTCTGATTCGGGCAAAGCAAACCACACCGCGTCCGACTTTTCGAACAATTCCGCATCGGACGTAAAAGGGCGCGCTTGCACCATGCTGCTCACCCATTGGGCAGACCCACAGCATTTGATCAGGGCTTCTCGAGCTGCTTCTTCGCTCATGGCGTTGATTTGGGCCAAGTCCACCATCGTTTAATCCTTAACCACCCTGCCCATCACGCGCAGACGACTCACGCCACCGTCGGGGAAGATCCGCAAACGGACGTGGGTGAATGGGCCAGCACTTTTGAGCTCTTCACAATTAAAGGTTTCATTGGGGCCCAAAGGGATTTCGCTGAGAACGTTCACCCAATCGGCCTCATTGCCATCGTAAAAACGAAGTTTTTGGCCGGTGGCGTCGATGCCATCCAGTGAGAAATGTTTTGGGTAATTGCCAATGAAGTGATCGGTGGACAATTGGATTTTTTCAAGCGCGCCCTTTTGGCCCAACTTGATCACCAACCAATCCTCGCTCCAGTCTCGCTTGCGACGGGTTTCCCAGCCGTCCCCCATGTTCACTCCTGGATGGGGCTTGATGATGTTGTGCATGTCGCCAAAAAACATGTCGTTGCAACCCACCACTTGGCCACCATGAACCAAGCCTGCCAAATCCATAATTTCGTCTTGAGCCGTCGTGGGCGTGACATCGCCATACACTTGAAAACGGGCCACCCCACCGTCGGGGAAAATGTTTAAGCGTACGTGGGTATAATCGCCCATTTTTTCAACGGCGAAAAGATTGGGTGAACCACGCAACAATGGCACCTGGGGCAGTATTTCTTCCCAAAGCTTTTCTTCGCCCAGGGTGACATTTGTAGAAGATGGCGCATCGATTTTGCAGGCATCCACAGAGGCAAAAGCAGGATGGTTCCCAAGAAAATGCCGGGTATCAATGTTCACAGCTTTCACTTTGCCGGGCAGACCCAGTTTGATCACCGCACGATCATAGCCCAGTTCTCTTTTGCGCCGGCTTTCCCAGCCGTCCATCCATTTGCCCCGTTCGGTGTATTTGTCTGCGATGAATATCGGCTCTTCTTTTTTGAGCAGGTTTTCTTTTTCGGCAAAGAAATCATCACTGGAAAAAACCACCTGAGAACCGAGGTCTTCTGCGGCCAAGTTCACTAAATTTTTAAAAGCTGCCAAACTGGGTGCATCCATATGCCTAAACCTTATAATAGGACTTCTAAACGTCCGTACCGGTAAATGGAAAATCGGGCTTGAACGGCGCGAATTACCAATAAAATGAAGGATATCTGGCATAGCAAAAAATTTGGCCATTCCCAAGTGGGTAATCAGGGTTGCAGTCTCAACCGCCAGTTTCTTGAATTATGACCCTTTAGAGGTCTAATCTACTGAAAAAGGAGCTTTTTTTCACATGCTTGCCCACCTTCAAGACTGGTTGACTCTCGGAATTCGCTGGATTCACTTCATCGCGGGCGCGGCATGGATTGGCGCCTCATTCTATTTCAACTGGCTCAACCACTCTCTCAGACCCCCAGAGGAAGAACGAGACAATATTGGGGGTGAGGTTTGGGCCGTACATGGCGGCGACTTTTTTCAGGTGAACAAATTTAAGGGTGCGCCTGAAAAGCTTCCGGGCACGCTGCATTGGTTCAAATGGGAAGCCTACCTCACCTGGATCAGCGGCTTTGCCATGCTCGTCTTGGTCTATTACTTGAAGCCGGGTTATTTGGTGGACCCCAGTGTGGCTGATATCACCCAAAGCCAAGGGGTCATGATTGGTTTGGGCACCATTGTTGTGGGCTGGTTCGTTTACGACTTGATGTGTAAAAGCCCACTTGGCAAAAACGGCCGGCTCTTGGCCATCATTGGTTTTGCCATGGTGGTGGTGGTCACCTATGCCCTTTGCAATGTCCTGGGCAGTCGTGCGGCCTATATTCACGTGGGTGCCATGCTCGGCACGATCATGGCGGCCAATGTCTTTTTTGTAATCATTCCCAATCAACGGGTGATGGTCGACGCCATGAGCAAAGGCGAAGCCCCTGATGTTTCCCTAGGGGAAGCCGGCGCGCTGCGTTCACTGCATAACAATTATATGACGTTGCCTGTTTTATTTGTGATGGTTTCCAATGCCCACCCCAGCACCTTTGGACACGAATACAACTGGCTCATCTTGGCCGCTCTCACCATTATTGGCGTGATGACCCGCCATTATTTCAACCTGAAAAACAAAGGGAAGAAACAACCTTTGTGGCTGGTGGCTTCCGCCTTGGGCATGTTCATTCTCGCTTATTTGGTAAGCCCAAAACCTGCCCCTGCCTTGTCAGAAAATGGAGCCGCGTCCTCTCCAATTACCTTTGCGCAAGTACAAACCATTATGGAAGCACGTTGCACCTCGTGTCATGCTGAAAAACCCACCTACGAAGCGTTTCCCACGCCCCCAAAAGGCGTCATCCTCACCAGTTACGACAAAATTAAAGCGCACCAAGAACAAGTAAAAACGTCGCTGGAAACCAACTACATGCCTTTGGGTAATCTCACCAAAATGACCGCCGAGGAGCGACAAACGGTGATTCAGTGGATCGCCCAAGGCGCTCAATTTCCATAAAAAAACGCCCGGTGAACACCGAGCGTTGAGTTTGAACTGTAAGTTCGCTCACTTATTCAGTGGCGGTACATGGATCGAGTTCTGGGCAAGCATCATAAAATGCTTTGCAGGCCTCGGGGTTGGCACACGTATCAGCGTCTGCAGTATCATCAGTGTCGTCACCCTCTTCTTCTTTGCAGCTCATTTCGTCGGCCATGGTTTTCATTTCATCCCAATTGGCGAGGGTGCAAGCTTCGTAGTCTGCCAGAGGGGCTGCACAATCTCCAAAGCTCAATTCACAACCGGCGTCTTCTGATTCTTCAGCCTCTTCGGACATACAGCTGTCATAGGACTCTTGGCATGTTTCTTCGAAGGAAGCATCACCGTCCATGGCAAAAGCCGCGCTCAGCTGCCCGCCCAAATAACAAGCAAATTTCTTTGATGCTTCTGTGACGCCCTGCGCTTCTGCTTCTGTTTCCATCGCGGTGCACAATGCGGTCTCATCTTCACCTGAAATGCCGTTCACTGGCGTATCGCCACTGATGCCGCTGTTAAATGGTGTCGAGCAGGCAGTAAAAATGAAAAGACTTCCAATTAAAATTAACAATTTTTGCATCTCTATGTTTCCTCCAACAAAAGGTTAGGCAGACCGCTCCATGCAGTCTTCCGGATGTTTGGCCTCCTTTAGGCAACTTGCGGACCTTTTTCGTAAGTATTTAATTTGTTGCTACTTTTCAAATTATTCGCACCGATTTCAACGGGAAAAGCCTAAAAATCGCGACAGTCATGGCATACTTCACCCTTTTCACTTCAGAATAATTTACCCTGTTCTTTTTTTCTTATTGGCGTTAAAAATGATTTTTTTCACAGGAGCCTAAAAATGGTCAAAACACTTTCCACCATGCTGCCCTTAAAAACCCCTCTTCCTGGTTTTCAATTACCAGATGCGGTGACTGGCACTGTCTTCAGTACCGAGCAATTACCACAAGACCATGGTGTGGTGGTCATGTTCATCTGCAACCACTGTCCCTATGTGATTCACCTTCAAGACGCACTCACACGCTTTGTCCAAGAACACGTGCGCGCCCCTGTTTCGTTTGTGGCCGTCAACAGCAACGATGTTGACAAATACCCACAAGACGGCCCCGAACACATGAAAACATTGGCTGAAGAACTCAACTGGAACTTTCCATTTTGCTTAGACGAAGATCAGCAATTAGCCAAAACCTTTCAAGCGGCCTGCACCCCTGACTTTTTTGTTTTTAATCAAGACAAAACGCTGTATTACCGCGGTCAGTTCGATGCCAGTCGGCCCAAAAATGACGAGCCCATCACTGGCAACGATTTACGAGACGCGCTCACCCGCATGCTGGCCGGCGAACCCTCTCCACAAGAACAAACACCCAGCATGGGCTGCAACATCAAATGGAAAGAAGGCAACGCGCCCAGTTACTTTCCAGCCGGCTAATTATTGAAGATTGCCCTCAAGGCGTAACTGGTTGTCGGTCTGCTCAACGATGCCGTCGCTCAAGCGCCACACCAAGGGCTGGTTTAACCCTGCCAAACTCCCCACATCGAACTCGGGCAATGGGATGGATGATAAAATGGGGGTCAACAACTCGGGGATCATGGTCTCGAAAATGTCTGCTAACGCCACAGACATCTCGCCTTGATAGGCGGGTTCGTCCAAAGAAACCACTTCAATGTAAATGGTGATGTTGTCCGTGGGCACCAATGAAATTTCGTTGGTATCCCCGTTGAATGACATGTCAAAACCCACCAGCGCTGACAAATAAAACGTGATGGGGATGGTGCCCAAATCACCCATGGTCAAAGCCCCTGACGCCCATAAGTCGCCAAAACCGAGAAGCCCGTCTTCGTCAGAATTATCGCTGGGCATGATCACCGGCGGCGACAAGGCCTCAAGGTCCATGGCCACCCCATCGCCCAAATCTAAACTGGACTCGAGCTCAGGCAACGACATGGCACCTCCATACCAAGTGGCCCACATGATTTGGTTGAGAAAGTCTTTTTTCATGGCCACGCCAAAAGCTGAGGCACCCACATCAAACCAAGAAGTGATGCCGCTGCTCTTAATACTCCCGGTATCAAGCTGCGGGATGGTGGGCCCTTTTTGGTCGGGCGCGATTTGCGTTTTTAAACCCATGCGTCCGTAACCCGCCCCAAAGTTCGCATAACCAATCTCAGAAGACAGGGTCAAAGTGCCATTTAAAGGCGCACCCAAATCCATCGATGTGCCCATGGTGAAGTCTTGGAAAAACCCTGCCATCAAAGGCTCAAGGTTGTTGCGCATCGCCACTTCGAGTTCTTCTTCGATGTCTTCGGTGAAGTAGTCTAGAATGAGGTTTCCAAGAGCCCCCACGGTACTATCCAAAAGAAAATCCCACCATGTCCACGAGCCCCAGTTAACGTCAATATCGGTATTGGTGAGCGTAATATTGAGTGTTTCAAACTCAGTCGAAAGCAAACTGCCATTCATTGCAACGGGCATGATGCCATAAACTTCTACTTTTTGAATGGAAGCAATACCCGCGGCATCCGTAATGTATCTGCCACATTCTGACCATTCGTAGCTGGCAAAGACATTCAAAGGCATTGAGAGATTGGAAACGGACATTTTGATCTCTAACCCCTGGCTGGTCGCGTTCACAAAATGAATAGTCGGGTCCCCGTATGTTAAATTGCCGGTTTTGGATACCCACCAACCTTCTTCATAGACGGTTTCGGTTGAACAGAAACCCGGAGTAAGGCTCGAACAACCGAAACCACACGTATGAATAGTTTGCTGGTCAGGATTCCCATCGCCATTAGAATCAAATCCATCAGAATGGGCCAGTGGATTCGAAATGAAAGCATCAATATCCGTTTGGTCCATCACTGTCTCTGCGAGGGTCGCCAGATCATCAATATCGGCCCGGTTGCCGTCATCAAAAATAGGCTGGTTGAACTGGGCGATAATGCCATTGCTCACTTGGGCTTGGCTGTTCGACGATACGGCCGGTGTATAATAGGCAGGCGAACGCAGGTAACTTTGGACCGTTTGACGGGTGTTGTCGCAAGCGTCTGTGGCAGACATGCGAAGGATATTCACGCCCCAAACACTGGTCTCCACCACCGTACTGCTGTGTGCCAACTGACCTGAAGCCACCGTCACAGGGTCTTCATTTAAAGAAATGGCGCTCACCGGCGTCAAAAGATCGATCACTTCAAAATCAATGGAAATAACTCCAGGCGTATACCCTCCCGCGGTCATCATCGATGCTCTGGAGGGGTTGGTGATTTCTATCTCTGGCGGTGTGGTGTCCACGATGACATCGAAAGAAGCGTTGAACGCGTTGGCGCCCGCATGATGAGGCTCTGCCACCGAAAAAGTAATGGTGATGTTTCCATCTTGCGTGAATTCATGTTGCCCGCCGCCAGTTTCAACGATGGCATCGATGGGTGAGGCCACCACCGAAAGGGCTGGATCATCGATGGGGTTTGCCCAGTAGTCCGTGACGGTCACTGAATAATTCAAGATTTGCCCAGGCTTTTGACAATCGCTATCGTCAAAGGTGAGCGACCAATCGTAAGGGTCTCCCGGCACCACTTGAATGGCCAATGGCGTGTCATCCACAATATCGCGAATGTGACATTTGAGTGCATACACACCCGCCACCGTATGACTCACACTGAACACCCCAACATCTACGGTATTCACCTCAAAACCGTCGGGAACTTCGAGCCAGCTTTCATCGTCCGCCGGCAGAGGGTTGTTCCACGCATCGAAAACATTGCAGGTCACATTGATGGACGCGCCCGCTTGAAGAACAATGGTATCGCTCACGGTATCTGTTTTTGCTGGTGATGGGTCACAAACAAAACCATTGCCTTCATAGTTTTCGTTGCACACACACGTGTAACCCGGGGTTTGATTTTGGCAGGTGGCGTTTTCGTCGCAGGTATGGCTGCCATTGGCGCATTCATTCACGTCTTGATCACAAAGTTCACCCGAATAGAAATCATCGCAGATGAAATCGCAGATGCCATTGATGCATGTGCCCGAACCTGTTTCGATGACACAAGAATTGTTACACGCCCCACAGTGGATATTGGCAGTGAGGATGTCTTGCTCACACCCATTGGTCATGTCCGCATCGCAATCGGCCCAGCCATGCTCACACCCTAAAATCTCACCCTCGATTTCAAATTCAATTTCGAGCGTGTCGTTGATACCGTGCTCAAACTGAAAGATAATTTTTTCCTTGGGCAAAGGACCCGGCGACAAACCGGGCAACAGTCGCACCGAGACCCACAAACGATCCCCCACATTCAAACGATTGGGGAGCACGGTCATTCCGTTCAACCCGCCATCGGGATTAAATGCATGGGTCACTTTGAGCTCGGTGGGCAGGTCTGCGGCATCCCATGACACAAAATTCAATGGCACCTCTCCGGTATTATCGAGCCGAACCCAAACGCTGGCCAATTCACCCGGTGGAATCTCGCCAAAATCAAGCACCTGTGTGTCATCACATTGATCGAGGTAGTAAGAAACACAGCTGGATGCCTCGGCATACAAATCCGCATGACCGGGAGCTTTTCCAATGCCGGCGGTTTCAGGATCACAGCCCATGATTAAAAGAAAGGCACCCAACCAACCAATCCACAAACGGTGGTTCAGGGCAGAGACAATGAATCCATGGGGCTGATACATGGGAAAAGCGTAGCACAAGTGGCCCGTTTCACTGTGAATTTTCCCACTGAACTGTCAATTTAAACAGGGCATATCGGTCACTTAGAGAAATATTTCTCTCGATTCGGCAGTTGCAAAATGGCATGCTAAGGCCGTCGTTTTGCAGGAGTTTGTCCTTTATGAGTCGTTATCTTATTTATGGTGCCAATGGTTTTACGGGTCGCTTGATCGTGGCAGAGGCCATCGAGCGCGGCCACAAACCCATTTTGGCCGGCCGCAATGCCAAAGAGCTCCAAGCCCTGGGGCAACAAACCGGGCTTGAGGTTCGCATTTTTGATCTCAAAAACATTGAGACCATCTCCCAACATTTGCAGGATGTTTCGGCCGTTTTGCACGGGGCAGGCCCATTCAGCATCACCATGCCGCCCATGGTGAAGGCGTGCCTGCAAAGTCAAACCCATTACTTAGACATCACCGGTGAAATCGAAGTCTTCGAAAAATGCTACGCCCAGCACGAGCAAGCGCTCAAGCAAGAAGTGGCCCTCATTCCTGGGGTGGGCTTCGATGTGGTGCCCACCGACTGTGTGGCCAAAACCCTGTCTGAAGCTTTGCCTGACGCCACCCATTTGTCACTGGCCTTTCGCGCCTTGGGCGGTGTTTCCCGTGGCACTTTAAAAACTGCCGTCTTGCACATGGACAAGGGCAGCTGGGTTCGCCACGAAGGTCAACTCAAACGCACCGACACCGAATTGTTTAAAGGCTCCAACTTTGGCACCACCGATGAGCTGCTGTTCACCGGGATTCCCTGGGGTGATTTGAGTGCTGCTTATCGCTCCACCAAAATCCCCAACATTCTCACCGCCATGGGCAGCTCACCCAACCAAGCCAAACAAATGGCAAAGATACAAAAGTGGATTCCATTGCTCAAACTCAAACCGGTGAATGCTTTGGCCAGACAAATCATTCAACGTAAAGTCACCGGGCCCAGCGAAGAAAAACAAAACACATCTATCTCTTACGTTTATGGCCGGGCCAAAAACAGCCGCGGTCACGTGGAGACGCGTGCCTTACAATGTTGCGAAGCGTATCGGCTGACCGCCAAGGCTGCGGTGCATGCAGTGGATCAATTATTAAAATCCAATGAGCTCAAAGGGGCCCTCACCCCCAGCTTGGCTTTTGGCAAAGATTTCTTATTCGACGTGCCCGGGGCCAATGCTGCTTGGTTGAATTAAAAAAGCCCTTCACGAAGAAGGGCTTGAGGGTGGTTTGCGCTTAACGGCCCGCGATCAATCGCACGTGGTGTCCGACCCGGCAGCATTGTCGCCCGCCTCGTTGGTGCCAGTGGCGCAAGCCGCACAGGTGCCATCACGCACTGCTCTATCCGCTAAGGCGCGATCGGTGCTGCAATTTCATAGGTTTTAGCGTACGCCAGGTTCCCGCGAACAAACACGCCCCGATTAATCGAGCTCTCGATTTCTTCTACGGTTTCCAGCGTGCCGTCTGGGGTAATGTAACGAACTTTTCCGCCCGTATATCCTGACTGGTCAACAAAGTAGACGCGCCCTTGAACGACACTTGCCACGCTCTTAGATGGGATGGTTATGGCGACAGTCGTCGCATCAACTCCGTCTGCCGCATAGTTGTCCCCTGCAACGCCCGTGCCCGCGATTACCTCACCGGCACCGCCATTTACCTTATCAACTCTGAAGATTTGGTGTTCGGTTGAAATGTATATGTATTGGTCACCGACTGCCATGCTGTCCGCAGAAGGGATGCCGCTTGTCGCGATGACCGTGGTCGTCCCAGTAGCCATTTCGTAGCGAGTTACCTCATCGATTCCTGTTCGGGCGTACAGGTAGGTGGTGTCTGAGGTAATACCTGAGTCAAAGACCTCAACGTCGAGACCGGTTGCGAATTCGCTCTGAGCCCCGAGCACTCCCCCCTCTGATTTCCAGATGGTAGTTGTCGCGCCTCCGTCAAACACTAATCCGGTGTAGTAGATGTCGCCGTTGGCTGGATTTTCGGCGAAGGTCGGGGTGCTCGAACCGAGATCGCTTGCCCAAGTCGTCCAGGTACCGCCCGATCGGTATTCAACATCCGAGGTGCCGTCGAGGTCTAAATCGGCAGAAAGTGCTGTGCCGGTCCCGTTGGTGTAGTATTTTGCGGTTTTGTCATTTGTTCCACAAAGTAACGTACCATCGCTCAGCACGTAGCTTGTGTAGGTACACCCACTGGCACCAAGATGCATCGGCGGGACTGGGGCACAGACGGAATTATCACAGATACCGCTGGTACATTCAGCATTGTCGGTGCATGCTTCGCCGAGATTTTTGGTTGGGTCGCAACCAGCACCGTCACCAAAGAATCCGGTGTTGCATTCGCATGCCGCGTCCGTGGTGCTCGTTCCAGGGGTGATTTCAGTGGCATTGGCGTCGCAAGCCGTGTGCATCGCGCAGCTGGTACCGTCGCCGAAGTATCCGGTGTTGCATTCGCATGCCGCGTCCGTGGTGCTCGTTCCAGGGGTGGTTTCACTGGCATTGGCGTCGCAAGCCGTGTGCATGGCGCAGCTGGTGCCGTCGCCGAAGTAACCGGTGTTGCATTCGCATGCCGCATCGGTGGTCGCATCGCCGGCTGATGTTTCAGTGGCATTGCCATCGCACACCGTGTGGGCAATGCAAGCGGTGGTCGCATCACCATCATCATCATAAGTGTTGGCGTCGCAGTCTGCGCAAGAGCCATCAGTCGTGGCGGTGGGCGCGGTTAAGGTTTGGCCGTCGGCGCAATCGGTCACCATATGTGCAATGCAAGGGGTTAAAGCATCCGAATCATCATCGTATTCACCCGCCGCGCAATCCGTACAATATCCGTCAGCCGTGATGGTACCAATGGTCAAGGTTTGGCCAATATCACAATCGGTTACAGTGTGCGCCACGCAATCGCTGCTCGGATTGCTATCGTGGTCGTAGAAGCCAGCAGAGCAATCTGTGCAAGAACCATCGCTGGTGCTCGTCCCCGGGCTCAAGAGTTGACCATCATCGCAGTCGGTCACGGTATGCGCAATGCAAGGGGTTAAGGCGTCCGAATCATCATCCCACGTACCCGCCGCACAGCTGTCACCTTCGCTGGGCTCATCGTCGCTGGGCTCATTGTCGCTGGGCTCATCGTCGCTGGGCTCATCGTCGCTGGGCTCATCGTCGCTGGGCTCATCGTCACCAGGACCAGCGTCGATGATACAAGGGACAAGCCCAGTGGTGCCGCCAACGCACTCTCCGCAGGCGTCGATTGAGGCAAGCCCACCAAATTCACCGTTACAATCTTGTACACAATCATTGGTTGGGTCTTCGTCGCAAACACCACACCCATCAGCAAGCGCTGTTCCACCGGGTACACCATTGCAATCCTCACAAGGTGACTCGTGGGTCCCTAAATAAGCGAAGGTGTTTTCCGGGAAGATGTTCCACGTCTCACCGGATTGTGAATCCCAGTCAAAATCGCCTGTGTCGATATTGCAGGCACGTACCAAAGTGTAGTCTTCAGTTGAGCCGGCGCCCACCACAAAAGAGTCGCCAGGGTCCACCCCTTCTTTGCCCACTGCATCCACCAATGTATCACAGGCGAACAGGCCGATGGCGTCGTTTCCATTATGTACTAATGAACCCGTTTCTAGGTCGCACTCATCTTTGATTGCTTGCGTGGCAGAGGAATGGCAAACGACAAAAACCTCACCGGCCGGCAATGTATCACTCATCGTGATCACTTTGTCTTCATCAGCCCAAGCTCCGCCATTTTGAATCAATACCAGCTGGTATAGACTTAAATCTACCTCACTGTCTCCACCATTAAACAATTCGACCGCTTTGTTGTTGCTGTCACCTTCAACGTATTCGGAAATGAACACATTACCCGCCAGTTCTTCGCAGGTGGGCGGGGCGCCTGCATCGGCAGTACCTTGGACCACACCGCCATCAGCCACGGTATCACTCGTACCTCCATCGGCGAGGGTTTCGCTCACGCCCCCATCGGCGAGGGTTTCGCTCGCGCCCGCATCGGCAACCTCTTCGGTAATCCCCGCATCAATTTCTTCAACCGGCTCACTGCTACCGGCATCGGTGGCCGTCGTGGTGGGCACACCCACGATGGCGGTGGTGCCATCTTCGCAGGTGATGGTGGCGGTGCCATCATCGTTTTGGGTCACGGTGCAGTCCGTGCCATCAATGCCATCGTCGCCATCTTCACCGTCGTCGCCGGCCTCACCGGTATCGCCCGCAGAGCCGGTAGCCCCAGTGGCCCCGCTGAAACCATTGTTACCATCATGAATCACCGCACTGGTGCCATCGGCACAGCGAATGGTTTTGCTGCCATCGCCATTATCGGTGATGGCGCATGATGTGCCGTTGGCACCATCGTTGCCCGCAGGTCCTTCGCAACCCCATACAGAGAGCAGTGCCAGGCAAAATAAAAAGCTTGTGAATCGCGTCTTAATCATTGTGTTTCCTTTACTCATCGCAGTCGAATCCGTGTGTTCCTAAATAATAAACGTTGTTCTCTTCGTAGACGTCCCATTGGCTGGCGCCCTCGCTCCAGTTGGTGCTACCGGACGTGATGTTGCTTTTGCGCACCAAGGTATAATCTGTGGTAGATCCAGTGGAGACACTCCAGCCAGCGGAGCCTGGATCTTGCCCTGGCTGCCCCACCACATCGAGGGTGACACTCCCCCGGTTGAGCGCCACCGCATCATTACCGTTGAAAGTGAGTGCACCGGAAGACTGATCGCATTGGGCGATGATTTCTGCATTCGCACCGCCATTGCACACCACATGCACTTCACCCGGCTCCAAACTGCCACTCAATTGAAGCATGGTGGTCAAGGCGCCGCCGTTCGTTCCTCTTTGCAGTGTGTAGCCGTTCAACGTCACGGTGTTAGAGGTGCCGTTAAAGATCTCGATGGCTTTGTTATAGCTGCTGCCCTCAATGTACTCAGAGATGATTAAATCGCTGGCGGCGCCAAAGCACCCTCCGCCATTGCCACCGGTGGTGTCTTGACTGCTGTCCACACCAACCCCAATGGTGGTGGATGTGCCATCGGTGCAAGTGATGGTCGCCGTGCCATCATCGTTTTGGGTCACGGAACAATCACGGCCATCTTTGCCATTGGCGCCATCTTCGCCATCTGGGCCTGGTAAACCGTCTGGGCCGTCAGCCCCTGTTTCTCCGGCTGCGCCGTCTTCACCGCGGGTGCCGCTGGAGAGAACTTCTTCGGTGCCATCGCTGCACGTGAGGGTGGCAGTGCCATCCCCATTGTCAGTGACCGAACAGGCGTTCCCGTCTGCCCCATCTGGCCCCTGGGTGCCGCACCCCAAAACAAAGCAAAAAAGTGTCAAAGCTCTAAAATTACGCATGAAATTCCTCTTTCTTGAGAGCAAAGAATTAGCCCAAAGCGGCTTGGTTGTAAAAATCATTTTGGCTTTATTTGCCCTTTTTGTAGATGAGCTCAGCATCTCGCGCGAGCAGCACCCCTTGGGCGTTGAAAACGAAACTTTCCATCTGCTCTTCCTCCCCAAACACAGACCCCGAACGTCGCACGTAAAGCCAGTCCAACCCACCGTGATCATTGGGTTTTACGCGGCCCGGTGTGCCCCGCTCTCGCAGAATCTTTTTCTGCCCCAGTGAAAGCTTCCCGGGTGCAGTTTTACGAGGATCTTTCAAGCCGCAACCTGGCGGCCCGGGCTTTTGGTGAGACATCTGAACGGGATCACAAGCGCCGATCATCGGGATGCTCAGACCCATTAAAAAGAGCAAAATAAAGTTCTTCATGGATTCTTTTTACAAACCTTTGCGCGCAAAGCAATTGGCCAACCGCCGCATGGCCATGGAGCGACCGTGTAGCAAAGACAATGCCTTGGGGTGTGAATCATCTAAATCTAAGTTCACCTGTGAGATGCGTAAATAATCGACCACCCGATCACCAAACTTTGCGACAAAATGAGCTGCCATGGCTTTGCTTTCAGAGTTCAGCATTAAATTGAAACGACGGCCGTCGGCCACCAGCTTAATGCCCATGGGGTATGAACCTTCAACCCGAGCCAGCATGCTGGATTTCCCTTTTTTCACAATACGCTCTAGCTTGCTTTGTAGTTGATCGGTGACCGTTAAGGTAAGCACAAAAGGAGAAGGCGCATTTTGAAAAATGGACTGGGTACAATCCAGATGCTCGTTGAAGCGATACAACGAAACCGTTTCCCGAAACACAAAACCGCGACTGTCACTGTAGGTCAGCACCGCTTGGCTGTCTTGCCAAACATCGGCCAAGCAATAGATGCGTTGATCGGCCGCAGAGGGATTTTTGTTGTAGCTCTTTTGCCGGATCACCAAAGAAGCGTTCAAATCGGGTGCTTGCGGATCCACCTGCCACTGTCGCGGTCGGGTCAGGGCCCGCGGTAAGCCGTGTGAGCGAAAACCCCCATCACGCTCAACGTACACCCTACCCCCTACCTCTAAAGCGAGCGGTACCCCATTGCTGTTCTTCTCGGCAATAAGCTTTTGCAACTGCTTGAGACGCACGGCCACCATTTCGCCCACGCCATTGGTGGGCATGGACACAACGTCCACGGAAGTGAGCGAGGCCGATAAAATACGCTCGAGCAATCGGCGGGGCCCATACCGACGTACACTGGGTCGCCCTCCATCGGGCACCCAGGCAATGAGGCCTTCGGTCAGTGATACTTGGCGTTTCGCACCGCGATTGAGAGGATCGGAGGGCAGTCCATCAAGATCTTGTCCGTTGAGTTCGGCGATCAAAATGGATTCACTTTTTCGGTTGAGAATCTGCTCACAAAACCGCAACCAAAAAGGATGTTTCCACACCGCCTCAGGAATTTGTCCGGTCACATTCACCCACAGGGACAAAGCACGGGCCTGCGCCTGCTCCGAGTGACGGCCTTTTCCCCACAAGACCCCCGCTGTATCGTAAATGCCATAAAAATTTTCGCCCTCGCGTTGCTGGGGCTGCAGCAACCATTCCTCTTCGGCACCGCGATGCCTTTCTTCGGCACGGAGGTTCATGGCCAACCGCCCGGTGAGCATGGGCGGCAAACCACGGCCAATAAAGCCGCGACGGAAGATGGGTTTTAATCTTTTCCTTTGAGCCGGGGTCATCACCCCGAAAACACGGTGCGCCATGAGCGTAAGATCTCGCCCAAGAGACATAATTTTTCGAGTGGTTAAGGATCCGCGTTCCGCATTTTTCTCCGCCGCATTGATGATGCCCGCATTGGAGCTGTCCAGCCGCTCTTGAACCGCTCGAAAAGTAGCCAATTGACTGGTTACCAAAGAAAGCGACTGAAACACGGCATCTTTGGCTTGGGTGTCTCTGGCCACCCATGCCGCACACATAAGATCCGGATCGGACAACGCAAAAATGGCATGGTTCGCAGATAAATCTTTGATGACCTGAATGGGAGGGGTCTCACCAGCCGCAGCTAAAAGAAACAGAGCCGCCCGTAAAAAAGGCGTCGGCGCAATCTCGGCCCAATCACAAAAGTCGTCGCCATCGAGCGGAGACAAGGTGCCGGTGGCCCAAAAGGCTTCTGGCAAATTCCCGGCCACCAAGGCCCCAAAAATCGCCAAACGGTTTCGCGTTTCGTGACTGCCATAGGGTTCGTTTAAATCCACCAAACGACAGGTGATGGGTACTTTTTGTTTGCTAAAGAACTTTTTAATCGCAGCCAGCCGACGAATAATTCGTGCCTGTGCACCGTCACGTGCATCCAAGACGGGGAATACGCTCAACTCCCACCCCTGCGCGGAGGGCATTAACCCCAAAGCTTGGATGTCGCGAAACAAAGCGGGGGCAGACAAACGCTTGGGTTTTTGAACCTCACCCTTACGGCTTCTATCTCGGGCCGGCAAATGATACCCCAGAATCCCCGGCGCATCTTTTTCAAGATCTGCTTCTTCAAAATTACCATGAAACAATTCGGGTAACCACGGCAACACGCCCAGAATTTGAGCCGGCATCTCGTGTTTCAGCCAGCGCAGTCGCCAACGCAACGCCGCAGAAAGTCGACGTGGATCGTCGTGGGGCAGCGTCTCCTGAAGTGAATCGAGGGAGATCTCAATGGACGGTTCATCATCAACACCAATCGCAGTGAGGGCATGACGCAATGCGCTCATGTTGTCGTAACGCGCACTTCGTTCTTTTTGCAGACACTTGTTAATCAATTGATTGAGTTGATCGGGAACGGGCTGGCCCTGCACGGACTCGATGGGTTTCGCCCGGGCATGTACGTGCTGATACAAAATAGAAGAAATGGTTTTGCCTTGAAATGGATACTTCCCACTCAACAGATAATATAACAAAATTCCGAACGCGTAGACATCTGTGCGGACATCAATGCTTTGCCCCAACACCTGCTCGGGGGCCATGCTGTTACAGGTACCGATCATCGCCCCGGTACGGGTGGCAAATGAGCCAGTGTTGTCGTTCATTTTTGCAATACCAAAATCAAGCACTTTCACACACATGTCATCGGGGGACGGTCGCAAAAGAACGACGTTGGCAGGCTTAAGGTCGCGGTGGATAACACCAGCCTCATGCGCGGCCTCTAAGGCAATGGAAAGTTGTTTCCCTATTTCAAAGGTTTCTTCGATGGAAAAGGGCCCTTGGGTTTTCACCAATCGGTCGAGCGGATCGCCCATGAGGAATTCCATGACCAGGTATTTTTGCCCATAGACGGTTTCACCATATTCAAACACTTCCACCACATGGTCGCTTTCGATGGCCTTAATGGCTTTGTACTCTCTTAAAAACCGTTCGGTGGCTTGTCGAGAGCTTTCCATATCACGACGTAGCATTTTGATGGCCACCGGCACATTGTCTGATAAACGGGTACCGCGATACACAATGCCCATGCCACCTTCACCCAATTTTTCTTCGAGAAGGTATTGGCCCCCAATCACCGTTTCTCCCATGGTGGGATCGGTGAAAGAATCACGCTCAAATTTCTCCATGGTGTTTTCGGTGAGTGTAAAAATTGGGTTTTGGTCTTGAGAAAATGACAGTCGGGTGGCGTGCTCTTCTTCGCTAATAATTTCGAGCTGAGGTTTGGGCGGTGACTTTTTCTTTTTGGGTGTGGTTAACAAAATGGGCTTGTCCGACTCATGGGTGTGACCGAAAGCGCGAACAGGGCTGGGGCTTAACGTGTCACCAAATGAAAAGTCGGCTTCCTCAGGGCTAGAGAAATCCTCCTCCTCTGCCGCTTCTTCGGAGGGGGTTAAGGTGCGAACAGTTTCGGTTCCAAAAAATGCGCCGAGCAAGGGGTGGTCCACCGTACGCACCCAATCATTGTTGCCCTGTTTTACTTCATCATGATCAAAAACTTTTTGTTCAAGAATCCAAATTTGAATTTGGCTTAAATCGGCCACTTCAATGGTGGCTCCGGTGGGATGCCGAATCACCCACGGTCCTTCTTCTTGATCGATGGCGTACTTGAAAAGATGATCGCAAACCGCACACCGAATTTTGGCCCCATCGGAACCGATTTCATCGCCGGTCAACTCATATTCACTTTTGCACTCAGGGCATGAAATCAGCATGTAGAAAGATCCAAGAAAACCACGGGGTCTCTATGGGATCAAACCAGATTCGCGTGGGTGAATGCAAGTTTGAGTGATGTAAAAAAGCTTTAGTTTTTAAGTGGTTAAACTAAAGGGTAAATTTCATGGCGCCCAGCAAAGCACCGGGTGTGCACTTGGCCGAAGCAGAACGCGCACCGTAGGTGGCCGCGGAGATTTCGGTGTGGCGTTGCTGGGTTAAGCCCTCACAAGCCGTCCCAAAAAGCGAATAGATGGAATCATCAAAACGCATGACATTGATGGGCGCCACCAATTGGCCACGGGTCACCTGAAAACATCCAAAACGGGTCATTCCCGTAATGCGACCCGCCAGACGATCGGAATAATTCAAATACCATAGATTGTTGATGTAGATGCCATCGCCCAGGGCTGACAGGACATCTGCCTCTTGTAACTGGCCACCGGCCATCGAAAGAGACTGGGGGGATTCGCCTTCATCTGCGCCATTGTTGACCCCACCGATTTGTTTGGCTGTACGCGGTGCGACCAATAAATCGGTACCCCTGCCCTCACGCACCAGGTGGGTTTGTGGGGGGCGATCAAAACCAGCGCTGTTAAAAAAAGGACCCACGCCAGCCTCGGTATCTTCCACCAAAGAAATTTGCGGACCCAATTGTTTTTTATTTTCATAGAGCAGTTGCAAAGCAGAACGCTTTTCTTCTTTGGCTCGCTGAGAAAAGCCGCCCCAACAAAAGACATCTAAAATTTCTGCCACGGCCGCCGGTGACAAAAACACACGATAGGTCCCAGGTGACAAAGTCACCGGCTCTTTTTCCATTAAAGCCAATTGTTCTTTTTGGCTGGCGAACGATTTCAGCCAGTCATCGGTAGACCATCGGGAGCCCGCCAAACCACTCTTCACCGCTTTGTCTCCATGGGCATACAAACTGTATTCGAGAACATGAGAGGCCCTAGAGAACCATTTGTGAGCCCCTCGGTGATTGGCATATCCAAAAAATTGGGGACCGCTGGCATAAAAACCAACCAAGTCCGTTCCCGCAGCGGTACTGCAAATATCTTCAACCACATCGTGAACGGATACATTTTCGCTGGTGTCTTCTTCGACTCGGATGTTGTCTGTATCGTAAAATACCGCGTAAGGGTCTTCGGGCAAAACGCTCAAGGCCTCTCGCAATGCGCCCAGATTATTTATCAAACGTTGGGCATCCTCTTTTGGGTTTTCGCCACATATGAATTCTTCGCTGATGGCCCGGCCGTTTTTTTGCAGATTAAAAGTGGCATAAGCTTGATCAACCGTGCCAATTTGGCGCACCCGCGCGTGGTTGAAACGAACAAAGTCGGATCGCTCACCGTGAAAATACAACGATGCTTGCTCATCGGTGGCCACCGCACCAAAAACCGCTTGGCTCAAATCTTCGAAATATTGTTTCATTTTTCACCACCAAACACCGCGACATCGCCAAACAAACAGGTGGGGCTGGCATGGCCCACACGAATGACTTGGTTGGGCTCACCCTTACCACAAAAAGGCGTCCCCATAATTTCAAAGGTAGATGTATCACCCACCGCCTCGAGGTTTCGCCAAAAGTTCGCTGAAACACCCCGGTAATTGGGGTTTTTGACGATGGTGGTTAATTCGCCGTTTTCGATGAGCTGCCCCCATTCACATCCAAATTGAAATTTATTTCGGGAATCATCGATGGACCAAGAACGGTTGGTCTTCATTAAAACGCCTTTTTCCACTGAAGACACCATCTCTTTAAAGCTGCTCGAACCAGGCTCTAAGTTGAGGTTGGCCATGCGATCAATGGGGGCACGGTTCCAGTTGGTGGCACGGGCATTGGCCACGCCCGGCAAACCGCTGCGGGCCATGGAACCCACCGACCCCATGGGGCACTCCAAAATGCCGTCTTTGATCAAATATTGTTTTTGGGCACGGTTCCCTTCGTCATCAAAAGCGTAACTGGCGATTTCGCTGGACATGCCCGGGTCGAAACTCACGTTGAGCAACTTCGATCCGTACTGATACGAGCCAAACATCTCTGGGGTGACAAATGTGGTCCCCGCATAATTGCGTTCGTCCCCCAAAATTCGATCGGTTTCCAAAGGATGCCCAATGGATTCATGAATTTGTAAAATCATTTGGTCGGGCATCAACAAAACATGGCGGCGGTCAGAGGGACAATTGGGAGCGTCCAACAAGGCGAGGGCATCGTTGGCCATCACCGGCGCACGATCCATTAAATTCAATTGCTCGATCAATTCAAAGCCGCCTTGACGCACCAATGCACGGCCAGACATGCTGCGGGTTTGCGCATCGTTATCATTGGCAGCGGTCACAGAAATATCCGGTGCCACAAAAGTGATCTTTTGAAGTACCTCTCCTCCCTCGTGGGTGATGTATCCGTGGGTTTCATCGGCGCACCACAGGGAAGACTCTCGGTAGACAATGTTGTTGTGGCATTTCATCGAAGCGTTCATGTCCATGAGCAACGAAACTTTGTCTTGAAGAGATACGCCTTGCCAGGGCTGACCCACTTGGCTTTCGTAGGCGCCTTGCGGATGCGGCCAATTAAAATCTTTGGGCCAAGGCAACTGCTGGTTCGCGGTGCGCTCGAGATGCCCCCGAGCCATCTCAATGGCCTCACGCACCCCTGCTTCAGAGGTGTTTCGAGTGGCGGCATAGCCCCAAGCCCCCTGATCCCAAAGGGTGATCATTAACCCCAAATCACGCTCACGCCGTAAGGGTTCCAGGTTTTCATCACGCACAGTGATAATTTCGGATTCTTTTTGCACCCAACGCAAGGAGCCAAAGGCCACCTGCGGACAATGTTTTTGAAAGATTGATTTGAGTTCTTTTTGCATCACCAACCACCCGCCACCCAGTTCACTGGGGCTAACCTCGCAATAATTCTAAGCATATTTTTGCTTTTTTCTCTTATACTTTTTTCAACAAAAACGCCTTTCCTTTGTTATAATCAGGAGTGCTTCGGCCCGACTTAGATTGTCCGCATGGATTTTGACCCCAAGTCTGAATCTCTGCATACCCCCCCTCAAACAATCTTTGACGTGCCGGGGCCTCTTTAATTTTGGGGCTTGGTTTTCTTTTGCAGCGGCTCAAAATTCAGCGCAGCCGAATTCACACAATAACGCAAACCTGTGGGTTGAGGCCCGTCGTCAAACACATGTCCCAAATGCCCGTCGCAACGATGGCACAAAATCTCTTCGCGAAGAATGCCTAAGCTGCGATCCGCCTCCACTTCCACTGCGTGCCCATCATGAGGTGCGAAGAAGCTGGGCCAGCCGGTCCCGGATTTGAATTTGGTCTCACTGGAAAATAACGGAGCGCCACATCCCGCACAATGGTAGGTGCCCGGCCGCTTTTCGTCCCAGTACGCCCCCGTAAAAGGACGTTCGGTGCCTTTTTCTCTGAGCACATAGAACTGAAGGTCCGTTAAAGCCGCCCGCCATTCCGCTTTGGATTTCACGATTTTTTGCTTTTTTTCACCCTGGACCCCGGCCTTCGGAGGGTTGGGTTTGGTGGCATGGGCTTCATGGTTGGTACAGCCAGCGCCACAAATCATCCACAAAATGAGCGCAAACCCCCAATGGAAGAAATTTTTCATCTTAAAGTCCTTTAAAAACAGATGCTTATATAATGTCTTCCCTTATTTTACACAATCCGAGACCCAAGCGCCGCTCTCCCCCTTCCTTTTTGGCAAAAAATCGCTATAGATCGGGTTTTAAGGGCCTTTAAAATCCCATGGAGCCGTTGCCTTGAAACAAAAAAAAGCATTTCACCTACCGCTCAACCCGGGTGATACACAAACTCAAACCATCGGCTGCCGTCATACCAACCCCGACACCTGCGCGCGTAACCACATGCCTAAAAAGTGCGCCTTTGTTCGAGTGGATAACGTATGTTTGTCACCACCGGCTTCATGGAAAAAACAATACCAAAAACTGTTGAGTGAAGCCCAAATCGAACAGGGTGGTTAAGCGCGGGGTCGGACGATCGACCGTCAGTCGATCATCGCATGATTTTTCCAGCTCCATTTAGATATCCTTCGGGCCATAAAGTGCTCGGCTAAAAGGAGTCCCCTATGCGTTGGATGATCCCCCTTCCTTTCCTTTTATGTGTGTCGGTTATGGTGGCCCCTCAGGCGGCCTTCAGTAAACAATCAGATCCCCTGATCCCCTCTGTGGTCTTGCTCAAGCCCGGAGCACAGTTTGAACTCGACGGTTTGGCCCAAGACTTAGAAGCGAAGCTCGGCGTCCAACTTGGGGCGCACAGAACACTCTTTTTAGGTTGGCTGCGACTGGAGCTCACCACCCTGGCGGGCGACCCCTTCGACCGCTCACAAACGCGAACGCTCCTCCAACAAATTGCAGACTTTGAAACCGTGCAACACACATCGCCCGAGCGTTTGTACCGCCCTCTGAACACGCCGAACGACCCGTATTACGAAGACATGTGGCATTTGGAAGACCTGGACATGGAAACCGCATGGGGCATCACCACCGGTGAGGTCACCCAACGCGTTGGGGTGGTGGATACCGGCCTGGTTCGTACCCATGAAGATTTGAGTACCAAAGATCTCACGGGCTATGATTTTATTTCTGACCGCAACCAAGCCAACGACGGAGATGGTCGTGATGCTGATTACCAAGATGAAGGCGATGGCGGTAACTGTTGGGGCATGCAGATGGAAGATTCTTGGCATGGCACCCATGTGGCCGGAACCATTTTAGCGGCCACCAACAACAACAAAGGGCTGGCCGGCATGAACTGGAATGCACAGCTGATCACCGGACGCGCCATGGGAAAATGCGGCGGCACGCTGACCGATATTATGGAAGCGGCGTCTTGGATGGCTGGGGGAGAGATCAACGGTGTTCCCAATATTGGCGAAAACAAAGTGAGTGTCCTCAACATGTCATTGGGCGGTGAAGGCGGTTGCTCTTGGTATGAACAAGAAGTGGTGGACTGGATCAACGAAACCGGTGTGATGGTGGTAGCAGCGTCCGGTAACGATGGTGGATCCGTGAACAGCCCCGCCAATTGCAACGGTGTGATCACCGTGGCCGCCCATGATCCCTACGGCACCCTCACCGACTATTCCAGTTTTGACAGCTCCGTCGAAGTCATCGCGCCAGGCGGTGAAATCCGCAACGCCATGGGAGAAGGCGTCCTGTCCGCAGTGGGGCCTGATGATAATGATTACCTTTGGAGCCAAGGCACCTCCATGGCAGCCCCACACGTCACTGGTGCCATTTCACTCTTTCAAGCCATTCAGCCCGACATCAATCGGTATGAAGTGATCGAAGTGATGCGCACCACCGGACGAAGCTGTGCCAACTGCCAAGGTCGAAAAAGTCTGAACGTCGGGGCCGCCTTGACCCTGCTTGAAGCTGGCGAACTCCCCACCTTTGAAGATGATCAATACGCCAATAACCAGACACCGGAAAATGCGGTGAGCATCAGTTGTGATACGTCTTTGGCGCTCAAAATGGTGCCGGGCGATGAAGACTGGTTTGTTTTAGAAAACCACCAAGGCCAGATGGTACAGGTGGACGTGTTGGCTTCCGACATCGACCAAGATCTTGATTTGTATGCCAGTACCGGTGCCGTACAAAACAGCAACCTGACCCAAAGCACATCGCCCAACGGTGAAGAATCGGTGCGCTTGGTGCATGATGGTGGCCCCCTATATTTCGTGGTGATGCCCTACGAGGCCGCACGGGGAGACTACGAATTGAGCGTGACCTGCACTGAATTTCTGGATGAGTTCGAACCCAATAATTCCATCGAACAGGCGGGCTTTTTAGATTGCAACACCAGCACCACACACTTCATGGCCCAAGGCGAACGCGACTGGTTTGCCCTGCCCATCGATGAAAATGAACCCTATACCTTTAACGTTCAGGCGGACGGGCCGGTGGACCTTGATTTGTACATCACCACCAGCGCCTCAGAATCTGGAATTGTGGAACAATCCACCACCCCAACCGGCGTGGAAGGGGTACAAGCCCAAGGCCTGCGGTACCAACTCTACGCGGTGGTGGTGCCCTTTCGAGATGCCACGGGCTTTTACACCCTTGATTTCCAATGCCCCGATCGAGAAGTTCCCGTGCCCGAAGAATCCGTTGATGAAAAAGAGGACAACCTGAACTTGGAAACCACTCAGGTGAAAACCCAAAGCGTCGCCGGGTGTGGCTGTCACACTGCCCCAACAACGAATGGGAACGGTGGCCTTTTCGGCTTGCTCTTGTTGGCAGGCACCAGACTTTTGAGACGAAGAAAACAGTAGCAAAGTGCGCGCCCGGCAGACCTGTGCTCCGGTCTGTCGGGCATTTTAATATTCCGCACAAATGTATTCTTCGTTGCCCACCACAAAAGGTGCATTAAACTCTCGTGCACCAATGTCGCGGCTCGCACCTTCTTGAACCGGAAAAAACGCCTCTTGAAAGTCTGCATAATCAACGGCGGTTGCGGCATCGATAAACGATTGGCCAGGGCTGGGGCAGCCGAATTCGGAAATCACCCCATTAAAATCATCTTCAACGCAGCCCGAACCGCTCTCATCAACGTCACAGAATTGTTCACAGCATCCGGGCAAAGCTTGAAAGTTCGAACAGCCCACTTCATTTTCACAGTAGGTGAAAGCATGACAATAACCACCATTTTGGCAGTCATCACTGCGCAGGTAAACCAGGTGGTTGCCCACCAGATTATTGGAATCGTTTTCACGCATGCTCCCCAGCCGAATGGCCGTGGTTCTCAACAATCCCATCACCAAGTTGTTTCGCACAGACAAGCCGTTGCCACCCAGCTCCATTCCCGTTTGATATTCCCATTCTAAAGGCGCGATGATCGTGTTGTGATCGACGAAAGGCCCATTCGCGCAAGGGGTTAGGGAAAGATTAAAGGTGTCCATCTCAATGCCCGTCTCAAAATATCCTTCGATATAATTGAATGCGACAAAGCTGCATGACCCAGAGCTTTCAATGGCCGTGCCTTGGTCTCCATCGTTGGGGGTTTCGGTGGTCAATGTATTTTGCGTGATGGAGGTGTGATCATAACTGCTCCGGATGAGATAAGAGAGCTCACTATTACCAGAATTAGCTCCCAATCTGCCGCGCATGTCGTTGCCATGTAAATGAACCCAACCCGTCCCATTGCCGTGCTTAATATCAAAACCTTTTTTCACATTGGTGATCGTCAGGTTTCGAATGGTGATATCGCCTTCCAGCCCTCCTGTTTTGATCTCCATAAAATCAGAGCCACCCGTTTGCTTGAAGAACACATTGGCACCATTCATCGGCTCTAACACCACGGCGCTTTCTCTATCGACATCGATCTCTTCTGAAACGGGGTACGGGTTGTCTGCATCGTTGGCGGGCAAGCGAATCAAATGAATGTCTTCATCGTTGAGCAACTCCTTCAAACGGTCCACCATCTCTTCACCATCACTCACATTGGTGATGACATCGCCACAAGTTTCAGTGTTGTAGCTCGAACAATCATCCGAACAGGTCAGCTCTGCATTATTATCTGGCGGCATGAAGCCCAGCGCCGCACAATTGATATCTTCAGGCATGACATCCCCATCGCATCGCTCACTGGCTGGGTCCACAATTCCATCACCGCAATAAGACGTTTCACCGGGCTCCCATTGGCAAGAAAGGTTACAAACCTGGCATGAGGCCTCACCGTACGGGCACAATTCATTGGTCAAATCACCTGAATCGCAAGCTTCACCGTGCTCATCATTCAGCTCGCCATCGCCACAATACGAGCAATCATCGCGACAACCGTCGATCCCGCCGGCCGCACCGTCACATGTTTCACCGAAATCTGCGTTAATGGAATCATCGCCACACTTAGGTGCCGCGGTGCAATCTGAATTGCACCCCTGGTAGGTCCCGGTATTGTCAGCCGCCCCCAAGTCGCACACTTCGAAATCCGGTTCGAGATCGCCATCACCACAATAAGGGGCCAATGTGCACGCGGAGGTGCACCCCCCATAAGAACCGTCATTATTGATCACCCCAAGGTCACAATCCTCTTGCGGCGAATGAAGTACGCCATCACCACAAAAAGCGGTTTCACCCGTCACCTTTTGGCATGCTGAGCCGCAAACCACACAGCTGGTCAAACCGTAATCACAACTTTCGGTTTCTTGATTTCCATCATCGCAATTTTCATCGAATTCGGGTTCTTCCACATTATTACCACAGGGTGAACCGCATTCACCACTGGCATCCGATTGGCCGTCGGGGCACTGACACTCAAAAGACCCAACGGTGTTCACACATATTTGGTCGCTGCGGCAATTGCTCGCAGCTTCGGTGGTGCATTCATCCACATCTTCACAGACGTTATTCACCAAAGCGTACCCTTCGACGCAATCCGCGCAAGACGCTGCCTGGCCATTGCTGGCGGGAACACAGCGATAGGGAAAGCTGCATACCAAGGGGCAAGAATTGGAATCGGCGCCCGCATCCGGTGGGTGAACGACACCTGCGTCATGCGTTAGGTGCCCAGCGTCGTTGGCTTCGTCCAAATGAAAACCTGCATCGGATGGATGTGTGGGTGTGGGGTTCATGCCGGCATCCAGGAGGGCTCCCAAGCCTGCATCATGCAGTGCATTCGTTCCCTCCCCAGCATCGGGTTGATTGGCCATCATCCCCTCTCCCGCATCCATATCGGATGGCAGGATTTCGTTCACACCGCCATCCAAGGCCACTTCGACACCGCCCGGGCCTGCGTCGGGGTCGGGTAACGCCACAAAAGCGCTGAGCTCGATGGTCACAATCACTTGGCTTCTTTGTTCCACGGTAAACCGACCCGTCCCGCTGGAAATCATCATGCCTTTTCGAAAAGCCTGGGCATGCAATTCAACCATTTGTTGGTCCCATGCCTCCGGTAACAACAATTCAATGGATTCTTCGCCTTGGGTTGAGAAAGGCTTGGGGCTTTCGGGGATTTTCAACTGCGCCAAAACCTCGCCCACAACATCGGTCATTTTTAAATCGATTTGATCGGGCCAGTGAGCGGGCGGGTAATTGAACACCACACGAACACTGGTGGCATTTTCTTGCACTGAGGGCTCCGTACAACCCAAGGCCATCACCAGCATCAACAAAAATTGAACCCGTAACCAGATTGGCATGTGCGCCCCTTCTTTCCCTAAAGCGTACCACAAATACCCAACACGGTTCCACAACCCCCACCCACGAATGGTTCAAATGGGTTCACATGGTTGCCGTTTCGTATTATCCTGAGCCTCAACCTTAAAACCACCTGAATTACGGGAGATTCAAACCCTCCCCAGAAAGGTTTGGCCATGCCCAAAGCACTTCTCGCTCTCTCCTTCACCCTTCTGGCCAGTGTCGCGCTTTGGGCTAAGGCCCAAGAAAAGCACCCCTTGCAGCCCGCGCAACAAGTGGTTTCGCTGAATGCTGCAATGCACCGCCACGCCCCCAGCAAAAAAGCGGATGTGCACATTTTAGCCAGAGGTGACAACGCTTTTATGGCGATGCTCAAAATGGCCCCCAAAGCCAAAGTGCCTTTGCACCGCGACAAAACCGAAGAATACATTTATATTTTAGAGGGCAGCGGCACCATTCAAATCGATGGCAAAAAAACAAAACTCAAAGCCGGCGATGCCGTTTACATGCCGGCCAATGCCGAAGTCACTTTTGAAAATGGCGACAAACAATTGGTGGGCTTGCAAGTCTTTGCTGGGCCACAACCTGCGGACAAATATTTAAAATGGCCTATGGCAGCGAAATAACAACGCCCTTCGTTTGGGCCAAAGATCGCGACAGCAAAACGGGCGGCGTCACTTCCACACAAAAAGTGAAACCCATTCGCCAAAAAGAAGAACCCGATTTATGGTGTTGCGGTGTATGCAATCACCCCATCACCGAAACGCGCAAGGCTATTTCAGTGGCGGGCAACCACAGCCATCGCTTTATGAATCGTGCAGGCTTTCTTTTTGAGATCGGTTGTTTTGGGCAAGCGCCGGGCTGTGATCACCAAGGCGTTCCCGAAGAAGACTACTCCTGGTTTCCCGGCCACACTTGGCGCTTTGCGCTGTGCGCCGGGTGCCACACCCATTTAGGCTGGCGTTTCGACGGTGAGGGTACCGGCTTTTGGGGTTTGATTTTGGAGCGATTGGTGCAACGTTTGGGTGACGCTTAAGCAAGCCACGAATTAGGTGCGTCGCCTCAAACAAACAAAACCGAGAGCAAACACACCAAGCCACAACAACCCATCACCATTAGATGAACTTGTAGAACATCCACAGCCGGGGCCAATCCAAACTGGTTCCGAAAAATCAGAAGCATTTCCCGCAACATTCACACTCCTAACTCGAACAAAAGACGGTGTCTTTAGGCTCGCACCGACCGACGGCAAGCAAGTACCGCTTACCAATTCAAGAGATTGAGAGGAGACACGCTCAAAATCATCGAATGTGTCTGTATCAGAAAGTTGAATATCCCACCAAATTTGTTCATCGCTAGGTTTCTCTAATTCTATGCTAAGCGTCGTTGTTTGCGAGGTTGGGAAGGGCCACCAGAACGATGTTCTATACGCTCCAGCGATGACGGGTGTCGTTGGAAATGAATCATCAGGACCAGCCCCTGTGGTAAAAAACGCGGATGTCGTTGGAACTAAATCATCAGGATCAGCCCCTGTGGTAGTAAACATGGAAGCAAAACCTCTAAATTCATATTCCGTGTGAGGCTCCAAATAGGCTGTGCTCTGACCGTTTACAGGGGTTTCGAGGTCTTGAGCAATGATAGCAGGTTCACAACCATCGCCATCGCTGTCTCCATCGCTCATATTTCCTCCATCCATTGCATTGACTGCAATACCGCCATCGTAAGCATCGTCTTCACAAGATAAAACTTCCGCGATTTCATACGAGCCGCGAGGCAAATACTTTGGCCGAAAATTCGTTGGGACATCATCAAGTGAATCAGGGAATAGAGAGCTCATTGGAAGCGGCGGACAAGACGTTGCGGATGCATTGTTGGCATATAAACATGCAATAACTAGGGGGATGGATATCCGATACATGGCTTCTCCTTTTTCGAATCTATTCATTATTGAGGCCCAGCATCGAAAGATTCTGCCTCTGAAGCGAGTTGCCACGGAATTAATTTAGCACTGTTTTGACTTTTTTCATCAGACCACTTTTGTAATTGTTCAATGCGTTCTTCGGGTAACGGATGTGACGACGCAAACTTTTCGAACAACTTCAGGTTTTCGGGGCTTTGATCTTTCATTTTTTGAAAGAAATGAATGGCGCCACGGGTATGGCCGTATTTTTTTGCCACCAAATCTAAGCCAAAGGCGTCGGCTTCGATTTCATGTTCTCGTTGTTTTTTTCGGAGGGAGAACATTTCAAAAAAATCAAACACCATGGTTTGTGAAATGGTGCCGCCAGTGGCCATTTGAAAAAAAGCTTGGACGAGCATCCAGGACAAACCTTGTGATAAGCCTTGAATGTGGTGTCGGTGCTTGAAGTGGCCCAGTTCATGCGCCAAGACAAAAGCCAATTCGTTTTCGGTTTCGGTCATATCGAGCAACCCCGTGGTTACCCCGATGTAACCGCCTGGGAAAGCAAATGCGTTGGGCGATGCGTCGTCGAGCAAAAAACTTTTGTAGGCCAATGGCGCTTCTTCCCAATGTTCGGCAAGTCCGTCGATCAATTTTTGGACACGGATGCCCCGTCGTGCCTCTTCTACTTGCGGCAATGCTTTCACAAAAGTTTCAAAGATACGGCGTTCATGATCCGGCTGGAGGCGTTCCAAAATGGCGCCGAGCATGAAACTAAACCCAAAATACATGACGGCTAAAAAGAAGACCAATGCGCCCACCATGATCAAAAGATCATCCAGCAAGCTCTCTTTGGGGCTGTTCACTTCAGGGTTGGGCTCGCGCATCTGTGGTTTCATGAAACCACCGATTCTTGGTTTGAGGTCGCCAGATAACGAACGGCCGTCCCAAACACCAACACCTCAACGCCTGCGGTGCCGTTTTTGCCGCCCTTCGAAGCAATGGTTGAAGTTTCGATGCGGACATTGATCACCGATCCATACCCGTGCTGCCTTGCTTGGGCTTTCATTCGCAACACTGCTTCACGACGCCCACGATCGAGGAGGGTTTCAAAAGCCTTCACCCTTCCGCCAAAAATAAGACGAAGCCCCGCAAGGATGCGCTTAAAATAATCTAACGAGACCACCACCGATCCAGTCACAAGCATGGATTGGTCCACCGCCCCTTGGCCTTCAGGTACAAAGTTACACACCACCATCTGTCGCGTTTGCAGTTCGCGTTTTCGAATGGATTTGAAATGTTTCTTTTCCGCCAATGAACCGCACACGTACCCCACGATAAACAGGAATAAGGTGAAGCCAATGGACGAAAGCGCATCAAACATCTTGCTTACCTTTGTACCGTCACAGCCGTGCCATACACGTACAATTCAGATGCGCCTGAGGCCACTGAACTCGTGGCGAAACGAACATTCACAACCGCATTCGCGCCCACACTTTGCGCCTGGGCCACCATTCGGGACACCGCTTCGTGACGGCTCTCTTCGAGGAGTTCGGTGTAGCCCTTCAGTTCACCCCCCACGATATTTTTGAGCCCCGCCATAAAATCGCGGCCCACGTGTTTGGCGCGGACAGTACTGCCGCTCACGATGCCATGAAATTCAGTAATGGTTTTACCAGGCACGTTTTCGGTGTTGCTCAACTCAATGGGAAAATCCATTTTCATCATAAAGCCTCCTCCGTCAAAAGACCTTACGACAAAACCGGACCACATCCAACCTTCAACAGGCTGGGGCGATGCATTTTAAGGGCGCTGGCTCAATCCGGGTCACAAGCCTCGTTACAGGGGTGTGTCACTTGACCCGTGGGCTGCAAAAAAGCATCGATTTGCGACAAGGCAGCAGGCACCCCCGAGACGCCGTTGTGCACACCGTTGTCTTGATCGGGATTATTGGCAATGCGATAAAACTCAATATCAACACCGAAGTCGTAAATGGTAAGGCCAGAGGCCAGCGGCATGTCACTGGCTTCTTGAAGACCCCAGGGCACCACCGGCGAAGGCGTGGTCACGTCTAAGCCAATGGCCCGGGCGTGGTGGTACGAGGCCACGTTGGGAACCTGATCATCACCCACTCCTGTTTGCATGAGTATGTGACGATCTTGGATGCCGCCGGTCAATGGGTTTTGCAATACATAGGGGGCATAGATCAAAGAGTCGATGCGGTCGAAAAGGCGCATCAAGGTAGCGATGAGTTTGCGTTGTTTTCGCGCATCGTCAGTAAGAAATGTTTCAATCACTTCCGAAAAAAGTTTGAAGGGGGCAGCCCGAAACATCATGTGACTGAATCCGCCACCACCCACGTTGAGCACATAGCGTTCAATACCAGGTTCAACCGCGGCCAAAGTGCCACCCAAAATATGGCCTTGACTGATCCCAAAGAAATAAAGCGCATCGTCGTTATAAAGTAACTGGCCACCATTATCGCCATCGCCATCTGGGTTGGCGACAACACCTTCATCACCCAAATTTGCAGCTCTTTTGAACACGTCCAATTCGGTCATTTCATTGAGAAAAGCGGATCGCACCACCGTCCAATTCATCATGGCCTGGTGCACCCGATCAGTAAAACGCATCACTCGATAAGGGTAAGACGTGATGTCGGCAAAGACGGAGGTCTCATCGTCATTGGACATGCCCCACCAATCGATGCCGATCAAAATGGCTTGTAAGGTATCGGCGGCCAAGGCTGAGCCCGTTCCCGACACGCTGCGGCCTTTTCCAAAAAAACCGTGGCCAAATGCGCAAAGCCTTGCGGGTGCGTAGCCATCACGCACACTAAAGGGGACCACCGCTCGGAACTCAACCCAATCGGTGCCATTCTGTATCACTTGACCGTCATCGTTGCGCATCAGTTCGGTGCCTGGGCTGGCGCTCTTTAAGAACAAGGGGATTTGAATGCGACCATCGATCACCCGCCAAGTGCGGCGTTCTTCTCGATTGGTCACATCATCGCTGGTGATTTCAATTTCAGGACTGTTGTTTTCAAGCCATTCCATGGTGAGGGTGCGCATGCGAAACATGTCTTCGGTGGCACGGGTTTCAGAGCCCGTGGTGAACGACCAAGCCATTTGTAAATCATCTTTTTTGACGCCGTGATCTGCAAATAATGGGAATAAGGTGTCATCATAAAATTTTTGTTTCGAAGCCAAATCCGGATCGGATTCGGTGCGGCCGGACAGCAAACGCTTAAAGCCCTCTGGGCCTTCAACCAAATCGCCCTCTTCATTTTTAACACCAAAAAGACCCACCACATATTGGGTGGCCGAATCAAGGTTCTCGACAGGATGTAAAATCATCATGGGCACTTCGTCTTCAGGAACCCGAGAATCAATATCCACATAATGGGCCACAGTGGCGCCGGTCTCAACATTGATGATCAAAGTCGCGCTGGTCTCAGCAGAAAGGCTCAGCTCATAGTCTTCAAGAATGTGCACCAAGCCATCGTAGGCAGGGGTTTCTTCAAACTCGGTCAAAATGGAAGGCACCAAAGAAAAGCCGTCCATCTCTCTCCAGTTGGTGGCGTCTAAATCTCGGCCGCCTTCATCGTAAGGAATCGCGTATTTGGAATAGGACACCCGTTGCCCACTGGGCATGGACGCATCGGGCACCAAGAAGTGATCGGAAGGATAAGGCAACAAACAATCTTCATTGAGGGTCAGAGGGTTACAGCCTTCGGGCAAGTTCATGGGAGGCAAAGGCTCAAGAACCTCTTCTTCGGTGGGTTCACAGGCGATGAAAAAAACCGGCAGGCATAACGTTATAATTAATCTAATCATGATCACTCTTTCATTTGACTCGTTGCGTTGTCTTATATGCAGGAGAACCCGCTTCAGCAAGGCGGTCGGAGAACCCCACAAAGACTTCAGCTCTAACGTAAAGCTCTGTTTTTAAGAGGGTTTTAATTTCGTGCATCCAAAGGGAGCTGATGGGGGCTGGTGGTGGTATTTTGGTCGAAAATTGGCTCCATGTAGGGCAGTGGTGTACATCGTCAACAGGTCACGCAACCTGTAGGAGTACTCTATGAAAAAAGCCCTTTTGTTTATCGGTATTTTGACCCTTTCCAGCACTGGCTGGGCCCAAGACGATGGCCCCGGTGAAGATCCATTAAGCGATCTCGACAGCGTGAGCAATGAATCAACCATAGAAACTGAAGCACCGGCAGCAGCCCCATCGGTCGCATCTGCCTCCACCCCGGCGCCTGCCCCCCAAGCCCCCGCTTCTGTTTGGGGCACCAAAAGCGTCAACCGTCAGGGCATGTGGGCCATTGGTGTGGACGCCGCTCCCGTTTTAAACCTCGGCTTGAACGTGGTGAACCTCTTTAACAACACGGGGCAAGACGCCACCAATGTTCTCAACAACCCGGCCAATTACGATCAAACCTTCGCCATTAAATACTACCTGCGAGATAACTTGGCCATCCGGGGTCTTTTACGCCTCGGTGCTGCCAACACCACCACTCTCACCTACTACGAAGATCCCCGCGATGTGGTAGATCCAGAGGTCGATGCCGGCAACCGCACTGAAGTTCAAGACACCACCACACAAAACGCCTCGGTATTTGGCGTGGGTGGTGGCGCAGAGTGGCGTCACAGTTTTGGGCGCTTCGAAGGTTTTTGTGGCGCAGAAGGTCTTTTGGGCATGAGTTCTTCTTCCACCAACACCCAATACGGCTGGGCATATACCGATGGCGACAACATTCCACCAGAACAAACCAGCCGAACCATTAGCGAAGATTACGGCACCTCCGTTTCATTGGGCGCCCGTGGTTTTCTCGGCCTGGAATATTTTATCCTGCCCGAATTGAGTTTGGCCGCCGAATACGGCATGGGCGGATCATTCAACTTAACGCCCAATGGCGTGGTGGTCACAGAAGTTTGGGAAACCAGCGTGAACGACGATGGCGAAGTCACTGGTAAATCCCGCAACAGAGAAGCCAAGACCGACGCTTCGCAAGTGGTGGCCCTGGCCAATGACATGGGATTTGGGCAAACCGCTGCGGGTTCGGCCTTCGCCTTGCGCTTGAACTTCCACTTCTAAAAGGTACATTGGGGCAGCCATAAGGAGTCTTTGTGCCGCCCAAACATCGCATCGCCACCATTCTGGGTCTCGCTTTACCCATTATCGGTGGCATGATGTCACAAAATATTTTGAATCTGGTGGATACCGCCATGGTGGGAACCCTTGGCGATACCGCTTTGGCAGGCACCGGCATGGGTGGTTTTGCCAATTTTATGGCCGTGAGTTTGCTCATCGGATTCTCTGCCGGCGTTCAAGCCATGGTCTCTCGCCGCATGGGCGCAGGCGACACCCAAAAGCTCACTGAACCACTGCACGGTGCCTTACTTTGGGCCTTCGTCGCTGGTGGCGTGCTGACCATCGCCTATGTGTGGCTCACCCCGATTCTCTTTCCCTATTTGCACCCCGATGTGCAGGTCGCCAGCGTGGGCATTCCCTATCTCCAAGCCCGGCTCATGGGGCTTATGGCCGCTGGATTGAATATGTCATTTCGCGGTTATTGGAATGGCATCGGTAAGCCCGGTATCTATTTTCGCACGCTCGTCTTCATGCATGTCATCAACATCTTTCTCAATTGGGTGTTGATTTTTGGCAATCTGGGGATCGAGGCTTACGGCGCCACGGGAGCTGGCATGGCCAGTGCCATCGCCACCTGGTGCGGCGCCATTTACTATTTTATTCAAGCCAGCATGGTTTCTAAAGATCATGGTTTTCTTCGTATCTGGCCCTCCGCATCCATTCAAAAACGGGTACTCAGTCTCTCCATTCCCAGCAGCATTCAAACCCTCATGTTCTCCACGGGAATGACCCTGCTCTTTTGGATCATTGGACAAGTGGGCACCGCCGAAACCGCGGCCGGCACCGTCCTCATCAACCTCATGCTCGTGGCAGTTTTACCTGGGATTGCCTTTGGCATGAGCACCGCCACCCTCTCTGGACAAGCACTGGGGCGACAAGATCAAGAAGATGCGTACCAATGGGGATGGGATGTCTCTAAAGTGGCCATTGGCTGCATGGGGCTTATCGGTTTGTGCATGGTTCTTTTTCCCCAGTGGATCTTGTCGGGCTTCCTTCATGAGCCCAGCACCATCACGCTGGCCAAAGTCCCCCTTCAAATTTTCGGGGCCACCATTTTTGTGGATGGCGTGGGCATCGTTTTTCAACACGGCCTCATGGGTGTGGGGGCCACCAAAACCACCATGAAAGTGGTGATCATTTTACAATGGGGCTTCTTTTTACCGGCGGCCTATCTCATCGGACCCATGATGGGTTTTGGACTGGTGGGAATCTGGAGCATGCACGCCATTTGGCGCTCTTTAAAAGCATGCGTTTTTGGGCTTATTTGGCAACGTCGGAATTGGATGGCCATTCAAGTTTAAGTTTGTCTTGCAGGTCTTTGGGCAGATGGGCTTCGAGACCTTCTCGGCTGTTCACCCCGTGTGTGGCGGCAGATTGTAAAGCTTTGATCATATGGTCATGCAAAACCGGATTGGCCACGGCCAAGTTCTTCTCATTTTCGTTCGTTGGCTGACCTTGCACATCGGTGACTGTGGCACCTGCTTCTTCCACCAATAAAATACCGCCCGCCACATCCCAGGGGTTTAAATCGTACTCCCAAAAACCATCGAAACGGCCACAGGCCACCCAGGCCAAATCCAAACCCGCTGAGCCATAGCGACGCACCCCGCGGGTTAAGAGATTCAAGCGACAAAATTCGGCATGGTTGTCATGGGGGTTGTAGAGTCGATCATAACCAAAACCAGTCACCAACAAAGATTGAATTAACTGCGCAGTGTCGTTCACACTGATGCTTTTGTCATTGAGAAAAGCGCCTTTGTCTTTTTGTGCCGTGAACATTTCATCGCGCATGGGATCATACGTCACCGCTAATTGGGTTTCCCAATGCGCTACCTTTTTTTCTTGAAACGCGATGAGCACGCAAAAGTGATCGAGACCGTGGGCGTAGTTGGTGGTGCCATCCAGCGGATCAATCACCCATCGGAATGGCGATGTCCCTTCGCGGGTGCCACTTTCTTCTGCCAAGACATAATGATCGGAATAGTTCTTTTTGATGGCCTGGGTGATGACCTCTTCCGCAGCGCGATCGGCCACTGTGACCAAATCAATGCTTCGTTTTTCTTCGATGGTTTCTAATCGCCGAAAGTGGTTTTTGAGAATCTCGCCGGCCTCGCGTGCCCATGCTTGCATGTGAATAAGTATTTGAGGGTCCATGACCACCTCCTTGGGTGCAGACCATAAAAAAAAGAAATACAATCCTTTGTATCTCGGTTATAGAGGTGATTACAAAGGTAGGTGGAAGATGGGTTTATTGGTAGAAGGCGAATGGCAAGACCGGTGGTACAGCACCGAGAAATCAAAAGGACGTTTCGTTCGCTCTGAGAGTCAATTTCGAAATTGGATCACCAAAGACGGTGAAAAAGGGCCTTCAGGCCAGCAAGGCTTCGCGGCCGCCTCCAAACGTTACCACCTTTATGTTTCCCTGGCCTGTCCGTGGGCCCATCGCACCTTGATCATGCGCCAACTCAAAGAACTGGAAGACCATATCTCTGTATCGGTGGTGCATCCCCTCATGCTGGAAAATGGTTGGACCTTTGAAGACGGTCCTGGGGTCATGCCCGATCCGGTTCAAGACGCCCGTTATTTTTACGAAGTGTACCTGCGGGCCGATCCGAAATACTCTGGCCGCGTCACCGTGCCCGTTTTATGGGACAAAGAAACCCACCAGCTGGTCTCCAATGAGTCATCCGAAATTATTCGCATGCTCAACTCGGCCTTCAATGACATCACGCAAAACCAAGACGATTACTATCCCACCGCGCACCGCGAAGAAATCGACGCCATCAATCACCGGGTTTACCACCAAGTGAACAACGGGGTGTATAAAGCGGGATTTGCCACCACCCAACAGGCTTACGAAGAAGCGGTGATTCCATTGTTCGAAACCTTAGATTGGCTCAACGACCGCCTCACCGAGCGTAAGTTTTTACTGGGAGATGCCGTCACCGAAGCAGACATTCGCCTCTTCACCACTTTGATTCGGTTTGATCCGGTGTACCATGGACACTTCAAATGCAACCGCCAACGGTTGGCCGAGATCCCTTATTTGGCGGCTTACACACGCGCCCTGTTCGCCATGCCTGCTTTTCGCGACACCACCAATTTTGCGCACATTAAACAGCACTATTATGGCAGTCACCGCAATCTCAACCCAACGGGAATTGTTCCCATTGGGCCGGATGAGCCTTGCTAATTCTCAGACGTCACGTCGTCTGGGCTGAGGCTTACTCAACGAAATCGCCAGCGGCAGGTCGTCCGAAGCCATCGAACTTGGCACGAACTGCTGGATCGTTGAGGTCGTAGGTTTTACGCTGCACACGGTCTCCAACGTTACCCTCAATGGTGGTCAAAAGTCCGCTGTTGCGATCGTAACTTTCTACCATGCCCACATGACCATGGGCAAATAAAGCGGTGTCGCCTTCACGAATGGGCAATTGACTTGGATCGTTATAGACTTCATGTGGCAGATTACGACGACTTGCATATTTATCACCCACAGAGCCTGAAAACGTCATGTAACGACGTGTGCTGCCTTGATTCTCATGTTGCGCCTTTAAAGCATTGTTCTTTTCAATGGTTGAGCGACTGTTGCTGGTATAGCTGCGGTACATAAAGTAAGAGCGCGCTTTTTGGTAAGAGTGTAAACGCTTTTGGCCCGTGAACTTGGCGCCCCCTGCTTCGGCAGCGCTGCTGTAATTCCAAGCCGTGAAATGACCACACCATTCGCCGGGTGGCATCCCTGCTTTGCGTGCATATTCTTCCACGCGATCGCCGCGGTTTTTCCCGCGACGCCGGTTCTCTTTAACGCCGTCTGCCAACTCTGAGCGGGCCGAATTCATGGCCGCACTTTGATAACGCGCCAAGCGGGCATCTTGGGTTTCGTTCACTGCAGGCGCGGCAATGCGGGTGGCCGCTGCGGCTTCTCGAGCGCGACGCGCGTTGTCGTTATGAGTCAACCGGCCAGCTGATTCTGCGCTTGCGCTGCCTGCCCCTCGTTCGGCTGCCGTTGGCGCGCGGGTCACGGGTGCCCCTCCGATGGCACGGGCGGCTTGGCGTCCCGCGGCACTTCCAAAGTTTACACCAAGAATGGCACCCATGGTTTCAGGCCCAACAATGCCGTCGACTTTGCACCCGTTTTTTCGCTGATACGCTTTGAGGGCCCTTTCGGTTTGAGGACCAAACTTGCCATCTACTTTAATGTTGTAGCCATTCTCTTTTAGAATCTCTTGGAGGTTTGCCACGGACTGTCCGCGCATGCCGCGCTTCACGTGGTTGCCTTCACTGGCAGACTTCAGAGACGGCGCTTTCTTCCAACCTTGCCCAGCATAAGATGCCCTTCGGGAGCGATGGGTTCTTGAGGAAGATGCGACAGAAAGTGCGGTGTTACTTGGCATGTGATACTCCTGAAAATTGAATCGGGTACAAGTACAGTATCGGCGAAACGAAATGATCCGTGTGTCGGGGGTACAAAAGTTGTGATGTACGACACCAAACGCAGATCTAAAAAACCCGTTCACAATTAAGAGAAAAAGGGGCGTGAAGAATTGCGCCCCTTTTTCAAGGTTTTTTTTGGGTTTGGTTTTTTTGTTTTTTTGGGTTTAGGAGGAAAGTTTTTGGGTTAGGAGGGTAAGGTTAAAAGAAAAGTTTTTTAGGTTAGGAGGGTAAGGTTAAAAGAAAAGTTTTTGGGTTAGGAGGGTAAGGTTAAAAGAAAAGGTTTTGGGTTAGGGGTGAAGGGTTAATGTGTCTGACACAGGGAGTATCGCACTTGGGCAAAACGGGTTGTTTGAGGTGCCCCGAAAGTGTGAACTTGCGCACATCCTTGAGTTTAAAGCAGAAAAACCTGCGACAATTGTCACAGGTTAAGCCCTAATTTCGTCAAATTAAGCCGGATCTGCGCCAATTTTTCATGACAAGAGTAGCCTCACATGCACTAAGATCAGCCACTCCAAGTTCATTGGAGTTTTTCAATATGGATATCATGATGCATCAACGAAACCGTTTTTTCCCTTTGACTTTAATTGTACTGACCGCTCTGGCTACGGGGTGTCCATCCAGCGAGTCTGAGACCGATGCGTCCAAAGACGATTCAATGAAAGCACAACCCATAGATGGGGGACACGCAACAACAACCAACCACATGGACTCCGGAATTCTTTCAGATACCGCAACCGCCGATGCGGGCCTTGCACAGAGCCATACGCTGTCAGATGCAGGCCAGCCCAACACAACATCTCAAACCGATGCTGGACAACCGCCCATGGCAGAGCCCTTGACACTCACCGCTGGCCAAAACGAACTTACCTGGCAACAAATGGTCAATGGCAGCATGGCCACCCGCAATTTTATTGTGAACACCCCACCCGATTTTGATGCCACCCAAAACTATCCTGTGGTTTTTGTTTTTCATGGCAACGCTGGCGGTAATCCAAACGCAACGCCACATCAAGGTCTGGTGAGCGCCACCAATGAAATGGTTCAAGACAAAGAATTTATTGCGGTGATGCCACAAGGCTACGATAACTGCTGGCAACTGGGGCCTGAGAATTCCAATGCCACCACGCAAGATGAAATGGATTTTGTGGCCATGATGGTCTCGCGTCTCAAAGCAACCCCCGGCGTTCATACCGATCTTTTTTATGCCATGGGCTCCTCAAACGGCGCAGCACTCTCACACCACTTGGCGGTGAACACCACTTATTTTAAAGGCATCGCCACCTTGGTCAGTGGCCTCGACGAAGGCGCAGGACCGACCAACAGCACACCGCAAGTACGCGTTTTGCAACTTATGAACCGCAAAGACAATCTTATTCCTTATGAAGGTGGCGCTGCGCCAACGGGCCACACTTATATGTCGGCCGAAGACAGTGCTCATGCCTGGGCGGTACACAATGGTTGCGATGAAACACCCACCATCGAAGAATCTGCCGAAAGTGTGAATGGCGTTCCGAACAAACGCGTCCTCACCTATAACAACTGTGACAATGGCAACAACGTGCTGCACATTGGCGTTCTGCCCGTGCCATGGTCTGAAGATTGTGAAGGCCCACCGCCGCAGCAAGGTAACGCATGTGGTGGTAAACACACCGTGGACAACTCCTATTTTGCGCCGCAATCAAGTTGGGAGTTTATGTGGTCATTTTTGAGCGAATAAAATTCTCGGGCTTGACGGATGGCGAGACGCTCTACAGCAATCTGACTCTCAATACTTTCGCTCCTCAATACCGCGATCGTTCGTCAATTCTCGAAACGTAGTTTTCCTCCTTGGCTTTTTTGTATTTAAATCAACAGGTTATAATGGCGATGATCGCCGGATTGGTTTCAATCACAAAAAGGGCTACAAAAGGGTCTCTGGCTGAATAAACGAACCAGTTCTGGCGTTTTTAGGATAACCAACGCAACCGATAGGAACCTGTATGACACGACAATTGCTGAAGACTTTTATGACCTTGGGTGTTTTTGCTTTAAGCCTGAACCTCATGGCCTGTGCCACGGCCTCTACCAAACAGACGGGCACCCGGGTGTTAGACCCCGATGCCGATGATGGCCTTGGCGGCACCGGCACCGAATCCAGTGACATCCGCACCATTGGCGAGCGCATGGCCCGTGAAATCTTGGGGATTGCCTGGCCTGACAGCGGCGAAACTCCACGCATTGCAGTCCTACCCATTGTGAACCAAACCCGTTTTCGTGTGGACCCAAAACTTTTGCAAAACAAATTACTCAAAAGCTTGGTGACGCACGCCAAAGGCAAACTCACCTTCTTGGCGCGTGACAGTGAACAAGCCATCATTCAAGAGCGCGAGAAAAAACGATCCGGCATGTACGACCAGGGCGAAAACGCCCCGGCCATGTTTGGCGCCGATTACTTCTTAAAAGGTGAAATGCGTTCCTTGAGCAAAAGCAACACCAGCGAAGTGAGCGACTACATCGTTTACTCTTTTCAACTCATCAACACTGAAACCGGTGCCATCTTATGGATGGGTGATTACGAAACCAAAAAAGCGGGTGATACCGGCGTGGTTTATCAATAGGAGATTTTCATGAAAAATTTATTTTTAGCCTCCTTTCTAATCGTTGTGGCCGCAGGGTGCGCTCAAGTGCGCTACGCGGAAACCGGCCTGGGGCAAGCCATCGATAATCCCGTCACACAAACCTATGACTGGGGTGAAGTTCACTGTGGTCGTGGAACCATTTGCGCCGAAGTGGAAGTCCTTCGCGTGGACATGGAAAACACCGAAAACGGTAAAGTAGAAGTGACACTCCATAATCGCACCGATCACCAAAGTGGCCTGCAAATCGCAGTGGAAATTCGTGCAGACAACGGAACCCGCCTGGACAGTACGCCCTATCAAAATGTAGCGGTGGAACCCCGAGGTGAAACCGTCTTTGATTTTCCTGGCATCTATCAGCCCGGTGCCAAAGTTCGTGTGCTGTTGCGCGCTTTGGCCCAAAACTAAAAGGAGCCGAACATGAAAACACTTTTATGCTCTCTAATGGTTCTTGCCTTGGGTTGTGCCGTCACCCCCAAAGCCCAACAAGGGTCGCTCCCAAAAAACACCTCGCCGGAAAAACAAATTGAGCCCAAACCCGTGGCCAAGCATGAGGTGAACGCAGGGTTGCAGGTGGACATGGAAGAATTAAAAGCCAACAACGAAAAGGCGGGCAGCCCCTCCTTTGGGTTCGTCAAAAGCTTTTACCGGTTGCCGGTGGCCAATCCTGTGGGCTCCGTTCAACGCATCACTGGAAATGCGCTGGGCATTCCGTACGACTCTATTCAACTTCAAGACACCGGGAAAAAACCCTTTGCACTCGAACCCATTAACGTAGGTCAATTAGATGCCATGGCCATCGTTCTGAATGATCTGTTGGCAGCGGGGGTTCAACTCAAAGAAATCACCATGGCCGATGCCATGAAAGTGGTCGAAGCCGAACAAAATGCGTTGGCTTCCGGCCAACTGTTTTGGCCCAACCGTTCTTTGGCTTCAGGTGCTGATATTTTACTCACTTGGCAGTCAGGCCAAGGGCTGGCCGGCAATGTGATCGTGGGTCGCGCAGTGCGCACCTCTGATGGTGCGTTGCTGGCGCTCATTTCAACACCCAACATTGGTAACCTGACACTTCGAAGCCTCGTGTTGCGCCTGATCTCGCAAAGCCTCGCTGTGGCGGCCGCGCAAAAGTAGGTCCCTATGTTCTTCAAACGCCTGATTCTCATGGCGCTTGGTGTGGGCCTTGCTTGGGGCTGTGCGCACCATCAACCTCCTATGGACCTCTCTCAACTCACCCCCCTCAAAGAGGGGCGGGCCATTGAAGAGGCGGTCGTCCATGAAGCCATGGCACACTTCCCCAATGACGCCACTTTGTTGGCCATGGAAGAAGGGTTTGCGCTTTTGCGCAGCGAGGGCGACCATGACGAAGTCTTGCAAAAAAAGGCCCACGCTTTCCTCGAAAAGGCATTTTATGATTTCCAAAGTTTACAAGATCCTGAAAACCTCAACCTGGCATTCACAGCCGATGCAGATGTGCCTTACAAAGGACGTCCACACGAACGGGTTCTCACTGCCACCACTCTGGCCCTGCTAGATGCTTTAGGCGGTCGTTGCGATCTGGCTTTGCCTACCTTGCGTGCCGCTGAATTCCTAGATGCACGGTGGCAACCGTTTCCCTACGGGACCGATGCACCTTTGGTCTACGCGCTCATGTTGTTTTGCAGTGGCCAAACCACGGTGGCCGATTCAGATGTTCAACATGCGCGCGAAGGCCTTTACGTTTCGCTGCGTGTCAAAAAGGTGAATCCAATTTTTCAAGACTGGCTGATGGACAACCAAAAGAAAGAGTTACGTCAAAACGCCATGGCGCCCAAACTCGCCTACTGGCTTTGGGAACAAGCTGCGCCCGGGGCCCTTTTGCAATACCCCAATGAACGTACAGCCAGCGAACTCGTCTCACTCATGTCTCGCGATGCGCTCAGGCTTGTGAAGCGTGCTGATGCCTTTTTAGAAAAAGAGGAAAACCAAGCGTCGCTGGAAAGACTCGCGGGCATTGCTTTTTCTGGATGGGGAAAAGAAGAAAAAATGAGGCAATTGGTCATGGGGCAATTGGCTGATGAAATCCGTAAGGTTGAAGAAAGGCTTCTCACAGACCTCACTCAAAAGGGCTCGCTTGCGGAATCGTTTCGTCACGGGCTAGAGGAAACCCATACCGAATTTGAAAGCGTACAGGCGACCATCGATGCTGGCGTACTTTCTTTTGCGTTTTCTGGGTTTGGTCCCGCCATTGAATTAGAAGGAACCTACCAGGAGATTGCCCATGTTGTGCCCAACCAAAATGAACCTGTGCGCCTGGAGTCGCCCGCCTTGGATTGTAATCATTCAGCCACTTCGCAAGGCGTTTTTCATCTTCGATTGTGCGCCACCAACACCCTGGCGCAAGCGGGCCAACTGGCCCCAGAGCCACCGCTTTCTCTTTGGTCTTCTTCCTACCAAGCCACCACAGTGGTAGGGCGACAGTTTGACCGGATCTTAAAAGGTCGTGCAGAATTCAAAACGGGCGCAGCGGACGTGAGTGAGAAAGCCGTCGAATCTAGTTTTTTCTTCTTTGATTTGGGCACCCGTGGGCTCCTCGAATGCATTGGTAAAACCAATGAGGATGCTGCCACCGCGGCCTGCTTTGTTTTGGCGGGCATTGCACTGAGTGTCTCCCTCATTTCAGCGGGCGTGGCCGGCGCGGCTTACGTGGCCGGCGCCATGGTGAACGCTGCAGCAGATCACCGATATGTGCACAGTCTGTACGAAGGCGTATTCCTTTGCCCAACCCCACCTCAATTGGCAACGGCAAAGAGCTTATAACCAGACAAACGGGCTTTGGTTTACTTCTTAGGGCAATACGGGGTAAAATTGGTCACCGAACGAAGCGATGAGGTGGATCATGTTTCATAAACTTACGCTGGCCACGCTGGTTTTTCTCTCCTTTTGCCAACTGGGTTGCTACCCCGAACGGGAGACGCCCAATATTTCTCAAAGCGAAGAAGAAGAAACCACAGAAACAAACGCTGACGCTGGAACGACATTCGACCATACAACACCAGATTCAGGTCATCCCCCACCTGAACCACAAACAGACGCGGGAAGCTCGCCTGAGCCAGTCATTCCAACACCAGATGCAGGCACGCACGATCAACACCCTGCCGAGTTCTTGGATTCCGGCCCCCACACTGAGCCGCCATCCAATACGCCCGATGCCGGTTCTTTCGACATACCCAACAACCCATCAGATGCGGGCAGCCCACCGGCCCCCTGTGACGATAACCCTTGTGGTAACAATGCCACCTGCCAAAACAACGGTACGGACTTTCAATGTACCTGTGACGAAAGCACTTATGAGCAAGGAGAGGATTGTATACCGCTCACCGATTGTGCTCCCGGAGATTTTGTTGCGACTGCCGCCACCGACACTTCTGATCGCATCTGCCAAACTTGCGCTGGATATCCCGAAACTCAGCTAAGCGAAGATATGGTTGAAAACGGCAATGTTAATTTTAACAATATTCGTATCGATCCTGCCAGCGAACGCGTGGCGTATCATGCGGATGGCACCATCGACAATTTTCAAAATATTTATTCTGTTGTGCTCCAAGGCGGAACGGCAAACGTCGTCGACAACCGCACCAGTCCCGATTCTTTTTATTTACTGCAAGGTGATTACCAGTGGACCCCAGATGGGCAGTATTTGATTTTTCAAGATTTACAACCCAACGTAAACACGCACCGTCTGCTCTTTCGCTCAACTGCTACGGAAGCGCCTGGTGTCGTTCAGCTGGGTCCCAATGCGCCAAGCTCGGTAACTTTTCGCATTAACTCCACGTCATCCCGGGTTCTATACAACAATGAGAATGGACAACTGTATTCCGCACCCATATCGGGCGCGGGCGCTACGCTGCTGGCCAGTGACTTGGCCAGTAACTCCATCGATGACTTTCTCATCAGCCTCGATGGCCAAAAAACAGTTTACCGAACAAAAGCAAACAACATAACCAGGCTCTACAGCATTGATGTCCAGGGCGAATCCGTTCCCGTAGAGCTGACCGCCATGGATGTGACCATCATTATCAGTCAAATCGATGACTTCACCATTTCCCCAGACGGCAACTTTGTGGTTTTTACTTACAAACAAAATTCCAACACCTGGGATGAGCTGTACAGTGTCCCCATAACGGGTGGCACGCCGAAACGACTGAACGGCAATTTTAGTGGCGCCCCAAATCTGCCAAGTATCTCTTTTAAGGTTAGCGCAAACAGTCAAAAAGTGTTTTATTTAGCGGACGAAAATAACAGTGGCGTGCGTGATCTTTTCGTAGCCCCCATTGATGAGTCCAATGCCGCCTTACAGATCAGTGATACCAATGTGGTTGGTGGCGAAATCTTTAATGATTTCCAGCCCAACGCTGACGGCTCTTTGGTCACCTACCGAGGCCGCGTTTCATTCAACGGCGACACCAACCTCTTTACTTCTGGGACCAGCTTCATGGGCTCCATGCCAATGATTTCCCCCCTGTGTGAGGGATGCAATGTGCTTGATTTTCATTTGCACCTCGATACAGCTCAAGTGGCCTACCGACTCAGTGATGCTGAAGACACTCGCAATTTATACCTGGTTAACAACGGCAGCGCCAACGGCGATCCCATGATGCCAGACATGCCTCATCCAACAGAAGTCTTTGAAGACTACCAATTCTCATCTGAG
>MDTD01079869.1_pt1 | contig 60986 bp, 45 predicted proteins | sample 811221 | NCBI WGS metagenome assembly MDTD01 (sample SAMN05326646, study PRJNA326480) | marine metagenome | isolation source: seawater | place: Pacific Ocean: South West | collected 2011
ACAGCCAGCAGTCTTGTTTGGGGGATGATAAACGCGGTTGCGTGATTCGAGGTGATTTGGCGAGAAAAGACAATTTGCTACCAGATGCCAAATATTATTACGGGCGTGCTTGTCAATTAGAAAGCGGTGTTGGCTGCTACCGTTTGGGGTTGATCTCTAAGAATTCAAAACAGCTCTTTGAGAAGGCTTGTGGGGCTGACGTGGCTGAGGCTTGTGTTGCCATGGGGATGCGTGAAATGGCAGCGCACGCGCCCGTGAAGGAAAAAGCGTCCCGATTTTTTGAAAAAGCCTGTCGTGGCAACCAGGCCATCGGTTGTTTTCAGCTGGCGCGATTATGGCAAAAAGAACCAACACTCATTCCGGGGCCCCAAGATCTTCAGGAGGCTAAGCGCCGTGCTTGTCAGGGCGGTGTCCGACAGGCGTGTGCTCTGCCGTAGTAAGTATTTCGACGAAAAAGAGTCATTCCCCTTTTGTGTGGGTTCATTATTTGCAAGGCTGGGCGCCTCAATCCTGATGGAGGCGGTATGATGCGCACAGAGTCTTTGCCATGCTTTAAAGCTTTGGATGTTCGCGGTCGGATTCCCGATCAACTCAATGAAGATTTGGCCTATAAAATTGGTCAGGCCTACGCCCAGGTGACCGGCAGTAAAAAAGTCGTGGTGGGTTATGACATTCGACTTTCGTCTCCGGGGATGGCACGGGCATTGTCCGAAGGATTGCGCCACCAAGGGGTGAATGTGATCGACATTGGTTTGGGTGGCACCGAGATGGTTTATTTTGGGACCTTTCACTTGGAGGAGGAAGGTGTGGACGGTGGTTTGATGGTCACCGCCAGTCATAACCCTGCCGATTACAACGGCATTAAATTTGTAAAAGCAGGCGCGCGTCCCATCTCTAAAGACAATGGTTTACTGGAGATTGAACAAGCCGCGATGAAAGATGATTTTGCCCAGAGCGAGCAACCAGGTACTTTAGAATCTCATGACTTAATGCCTGAATACATTGCTCACTTATTACAGTACGTAGACATCGAAAAAATAAAACCACTGAAGGTCGTGACCAACCCTGGGCATGGCGGCGCGGGTTTGGTGATCGATCAACTTGAAAAGCATTTGCCCATTGAGTTTATCAAAATCCAGCACGACCCAGACGGTCATTTTCCTTGTGGCATCCCCAATCCTTTGCTGCCCGACAACCGAGCTGCCACTGCGCAAGCGGTTTTGGAGCACGGTGCGGATTTGGGAATCGCATGGGATGGTGATTTCGATCGCTGCTTCTTTTTTGATGCGGCGGGACAGTTCATTGAGGGATATTACCTCGTGGGCATGCTGGCCCAAGCCATGTTATCAAAACATCCTGGCGAAGCCGTAATTTACGAACCTCGACTTACCTGGAATACATTGGAGCTGGTGTCTCAGGCAGGTGGGCGCCCCGTGTTGTGCAAAACGGGTCATGCCTTTATCAAAGAGCGCATGCGGGCCGAAGACGCACTGTATGGCGGTGAAATGAGTGCCCATCATTATTTCCGTGATTTCGCTTACTGTGACAGTGGCCAAATCCCTTGGTTGTTGGTGGCCCAGCTCCTCAGTGAGACTGGTCAATCTCTTTCTGATATGGTGAATGAGCGTTTGGGTTTATTTCCTACCAGTGGCGAAATCAATCGCACCATTGCTGATGCCGACAAGTCCATTGAAGCGGTGAGAGCAGTTTACGCTTCGCAAGCACTGCACCAAGACACCACCGATGGCTTTTCTTTCGAGTTTGAAAGTTGGCGGTTTAATTTACGGAAAAGCAACACCGAACCATTGGTTCGGCTCAATGTGGAAACACGTGGTGACGCGGAATTACTGGATGAGAAAACGCGAGAGGTGTTGCAAGTGCTCGACGGCGCTTCTTAATCCCATTTAGCCAAAGTACCTTAAAATATCGTTGCCGATGGCAGTCACCATCAGGGCCAGTAGCAAGAATAAGCCAATCCGAGTGGCCAGGGCTCTGGTTGCCAAATTGATGGGTTTGCGTTGGATGGCTTCAATGCCAAACATGAGCAAGTGCCCGCCGTCCAATACGGGAATGGGCAACAAATTCAGGATGCCCAAGTTCACACTGATCAAGCACAAGAGAAACAGAAACATGCCTTTGCCTTGTTCGGCTGCTTTGCCTGCGAGGTCAAAAATCATAATTGGCCCCCCAAGGGTATCCAATGGCATTTCTAAATTCACCAGTGCCCAAAGACCTTTGAGGGTGAGCACCGTGATTTTGACGGTTTCATCAATCGCCTGGGGGAAAGCCTCTAACCAGGGAATGTCGCGAACAAAGGTTTCAGGCGAATGAACGGCCGATGCGGCCACGTGACCCAGCACCTTTTTTTCGGGCATACCTCGCATCTCAGGGTCTTGGTAGGGCGCCATGCGAAAGGTGGTGAGAAAGATCGTTTCGCCTCGAAGTACCGCAATGCGATGCACCTCGTCGGGTTTTGATGTGAGTTCTTGATGAAAGGTGGCCCATGCATTTAAAGGCTTTTGATTGTAGGCCAAAAACCGGTCTCCCTTTTGAAGCCCCATTTTATCCGCAGGGGTTCCCTTTTTAACATCGGCCAACACGCCTTCATAAAATGCAATCCCGCCTCGTTCCTTTTGTCGGGCCAAGAGTTGACGCGCCGCGGACATGGTTTGGGTGTGGGCGGTGGTTGCCGTTTTAATTTCCTCAGCGGTTACTGCGAATCGTTTGACCTCAGGCGTCGGCAGGATGGGGTCGGGATTTGCTAGGGCCGTGTCCTCTGACGAGGGGGGTTCAGTGGCGCCAATGGGCGGAAGAATGAGTGTTCGTTTCTCTTCTTTCCGTTGTATTTCCAGTTGGTGGGCTTGGTTTTTATCCGTGTCGAGCAAGGCGTACAGGTGTTGGATTGAGGAAACCGCTTGGTTGTCCCATTTGAGGATTTCATCGCCGGTTTGCAGACCGGCCATGGCAGCGATGCTTTGTGGCCCAATGGCCACTTTGGCTTTTTGCTTGCCGGCTCCGATGCCAATGCGACCCACTTTTTTATCTTTTTCTAAGGGGTTGGTGGATGGGACGGCCAAGGTCTTTACTGTCACATCTAAGGTTTCGGCATCCCGTTGTATTTTGAAACGAACCTCTTCATCCGGTAGGGCGGAAACCTGCTCCACCATTTCGGAAAAGGTTTTGATGGGTTGCCCATTGACGGCTAAAACCCGGTCGCCGGTTTTTAACTGGGCCACCTGGGCAGGGCCACCGTGAAAGACGGTGCCGATCACGGGTTGAATCCGCTCTTGGACCCCGCCGAGCATGGTCCAAAAGACGAAGACCGGTAAGATGAAGTTAAAGATGGGGCCTGCCGCTGCAATGGCTGCTTTTTTCCACAGCACTTGATGCATGAAAGAGCGCGTTTTTTCTTCTTCGGAGAGCTCTTCATCTGGATTTTCCCCGAACATCTGGACGAAGCCACCAAGGGGTAAGATGGAGATTTTATATTCAGTTTCGCCTAATTGGAAACCTAGAATTTTAGGACCGAAGCCCAGAGAGAAGGTGAGTACCCGCACCCCGCAAAGCTTGGCCACCAAAAAATGGCCCAATTCGTGGATAAAAACCAAAACGCCCAGAAGAATGATGCCGGCAATGGCAGTTTGCATGTGATGGTCCTTTAGTGCCCAAAAACCGGCCTCTATGGGTCGGTTTCCGCCCGGAAAGGCGGGCTTCCTTGGTGAACGTCTTTATTTAGCGTATATCCCAAGGAAATCCCAGTTTACGGTTAGATCAGAGGGTTTGGGTTGGCAGAAACGCATCAAGAGCAGAAAAGATTGGTTCAAGGGCTGGACATGGTTCGTGATTTGGCCGTGCAACTGCGCAAGGTTCTGGTCTCCTATGCGCCCGGTAAATCAGATTCCACCATCCGCCAACAACTTGAAAAAGATTTGTTCAGCAAGCTGTCTGGTTATTGCGATGTCCATGGCCTGTTGGCGTTGGACTGCTTTCCGTTCGAGCTTCGCTGGGAAAACGAAACAGTTTACCAGTCCGATAACCAAGAGGATGCCATTGCCCATGCGCTTTATTGCGATGGAATCAACCGGGTGACTTTTAGGAAAGGCCTGACTGAGAATGAAGTAATTTCTTTTTGTGAAATCTGGGCGAAATCACTGGCGGGGCAAATGAGCCACACGCAGAACATTGTGACCGAAACCTGGGAAGCCGATATGGCCCACATCGAACTGGACAGCAAGAGACATTTTGATCTGATTTTGCATGCGGATGAGCAAGTTGCAGCCACCGTTACCCAGGCGTACCAGTCGTTTTCTCAGTGGCTTACGCCAAAAGGCTTGTGGCGAAAAACCAAGCGTCAAGACGTCTTGGCTCATGTGGTGACCGAGAAAGAAGCGCATCTTGGTGCGTTGGGCATCCATCAACTGGATGGTTTGGCTCCTTTGGTAGAGGAAGATCTGACCACACTGGTACGCGGGGTCGACTTGCCGATGACTTTCATCGCCCAGGATTTGTTAGATGAACGACTGGCGGCTTTGGAGGAGGAGGCGGAGAAAAATTATTTATACCAAGGGGAAACCGTCGAGAAGATCATCCGAATTTTTTGGCAAATCAGTCAAAAACCACAGGCGAAAAATGCACCCATGTTACTCGAAGGCTTGTGGCGGGCTTTTGATCAATTGATTGGTATGGGCGCATTACTGGATATTACCCAGGTGCTGTCAGCCATTCAGTCTGAAGAGAAAGACGAAGCGCTGTTCTCAGGTTTTGTTCAGTACTTTGAACGTCCTCAGGTTTTGGACCAGCTCATTCCTTCCCTGGATCAAACAGAGCAACAAAAAAATATTGTAGATCTTTTATCGCACGTTCGTTCGTCGGAACACGCCCGCCTGTTTCCGTACCTCAAGCGTCTAAAAACGGACTCTGGGCTAAAGAGCTTGATCGACATCATTGCCGCAATGGGGCCTGATGCGGACACCATTGTTAGTTATTTAAGCCCTGACGCGCCCCGGTTGGTGGAAATATTACTGGTATTGGCACAGCGAAAAAACGCGCCGCTCTACCGGAAGGTGCGCGATACGGTTCTCAATTATGAACAGCCCGCCATGTGGTTATTGGTCCTAAAAAATATGCCTCGGAGTGAATTACTGGAACGCAAAAGAGAATTGTTGGAACGTATTCCTCGGGCCGAAAAAGACTATGAGCGTTTTTTATTCAATGTTTTGGTCAACGAAAAAGATCCCAATATTGTTCCCTATGTGGAGAAGAAGATAAATAGCGCCTCCTTGACCCTCGAAGAGCGAAAGCGATGGGTTCATGCTCTGGCAGCCATCGGTGGAGAGAAATCTTTGGTACGACTGCGGCGTATTTTGGGGATGCCCAAATTGGCGGTGGATTTGCGAATCACTGCTGCCCTTTCCTTGGGTAAATTGAATGATGAAGAGAGCCGCTCGCTGCTACAAGAAATTTCTAAAAAGAAACTCTTCGGAAATAAAGCCTTAAAGGAAGCATGTCTGAATGCGCTGCGACGAATGGACGGTTCGTCTTCGGGGAAAGAAGCTTAATGAAAACACGACCCGTTGAAGTTCAGATTAAATCATTTGAAGAAGGAAACTTTTTTGGACGGATGCTCATTAAGCGGCTGGCAAAAGTATTACAACTGGCCATTTTATACCAAAGCGAAAACGAAACAGTGAAGCGACCCATTGAAGAGTTGTGGCATTCCATTGCGCACGGAAAAGACTTGCGCATTAAATTGGCAGATGGCCGTTTTTTTGTCGATGGCGAGTTTGTTCGACTCAACTACAATGCGTTGACGTTGGCAGAGTCGCTCAAAGAAACGTTTGATAAATTAGGAATCAGCGAAATACATTTTGATGCCAACATGAAGATGTCTTCGTTGAAAGATTTTTTTTCTCGCTATCAAAGATACATGACCAACCAAAAGGCTGAATCTTTTCTCCAAGAATCCATGGAAAGCATTCGCCTGATTCCTAAGGGTGGATCATCGAGAAACGATGCCAGCCTTAAAACCGAGGGCGCTCCACATGAGGAAGTATTGCAATGCTTTGCACGGTTCACGGTGTCGATCGATCATATGGTGCAACAAACATTGGCCAACAAAGAACCTGCATTTTTCTCTTTGAGGCGTGAGATCCAGCATTTATGGGGTTATGGCCTCGAGCACAAAACATTACTCTTGGGCATCACCCAGCGTACCTCACTCAAACGAAATTTAAATTATTATATCGCCAATGTGGTGGTGTTGACTTTGTTGATGGCGCAAGAACTGGGTTGTTCGAAACGGACCGCGCTTTATTTGGCCATGCAGGCGTTGACCCATGACCTGGGCCGCATGTTTTTGGATGATTTCGGAGATGAACAACAGGTCTTTGAAAAGGGCGCTTTGCGAGAAGCCATCGAAAAGATACCTTTTTCAGCTTTACAGGTTCTTATTGCTCATGATTTTCATCCAGAAAATATACATCGCATGGTGTGTGCCTTTGAAAGCCAACGCGGTGCCGCCTTTAAAGGAGAGGGAACGCCCCAGTCAGCTTTATGGGCGAGCGAATTGGTCGCGATCCCAGCCACGTTTTGTCGTTTGACCATGCCCTTACACTGTCAACCGCTCCCTTCAGCCAATGCCATTGGTGCCATTGTGAAATATGGTGGAACTTACTTTGATACCATTTTCCTTACGGCATTCTTAAGAGTGATGGGATTGTATCCAGTGGGATGCCCCGTGTTGCTCAGCGACGGAAAAGTGGCTTGGGTGGAAAGGCAAACAGACGAGCCGTCAGCGATTGAAGACCCGGAGGTGCGGGTGGAGCCCTTAGCCCACGGTGCACAAACAGGTGAGGTTTTTAGGCCCACCAGTCGTGGATTGCACATTGTACGTGCCTTGCCCTATCGGGGTGCAACGGCAACCCGTGATTTTATGCTGGCGTAACGCATTCGGTGGCGAGCTGTTGAAGAGCGTCCTGTGCGTGCGCAATGCCTTCTGACCAATCCAGGGTTTCGGCCAACATCAATGCTTGTTCGATGCATTCTTGCGCTTGCCCCGGATTGCTGTGCGCTTGGTGAAAGAAACCCCGGTTGAGCAAAATACGACATACGCCAATTTGATCTCCGGCGGATTTCGCTAAAGATTCACCCTGTTCCATCAATAGAAAGGCCGCGTGTCGTTGTCCCAGGTGCCAGAGCGTCCCCGCTAAGTTCACGAGCGCGCGCGATTCTCCCATGTTGTCTTGATTGGCCTTGGCCATCTGCCGTGCTTTTTCAAAAGACTTTTTGGCCTGCAAAAACTCTTTTTCTCGAAACAAAATGCGTCCTTTTTGATTTTGATGTTGCCACAGGAGATCTCTGCCATTGAGTGGGTGCTTTTTGATGATGGCATCGGATGCAGCCAGCGCCATGCGTGCTTTGTCCATATCGCCTTGACCCTCTAGGATTTCTGCCCTTTGGACTTGAACCCGCACATATAGGTCTGGCGACAACGGGGCCTGGGTCATGAGCGCATCCGCGCGATCCAGCATGCGCAATGCGTTTTCATGTTGCGATTTGAGTTGGTAGCCTCGTGCCTTTTGCCAGCACACTTGCGCCGCGTTCAATGGGGCTTTTTCGGCGGCTTCTTTTTCTAGAAAATCAAAATTGGCCGAAACGGTTTTCTGGGGGGCAAAAGTATTCATGGCGCTGAGCATGCGCGCCAGCATTTTAAACCCACGTTTGATGGTGTCCAAATCGTGGGTGTTGCTTTGCCACAGCCGTCCCATTCGTTCTAAGCAAGCCGCATACAGCTGGGCAGCATGCTCCAGTTGTCCACTTCGATAAGCATGATCAGCTGCTTTCCCGTACCATTTTTCTGCTTGAGTGGGTTCGTTGATGGCATCGTAAAGCATGGCCAATTGTTCCGCATGATGGTCTACTTTTGCCGCAGTGGATTGGGCAAGGGTTTTGGCCAGTCGTTTTTGATACCGATGGGTGTCATCTTTTGTGAGTTGAGCCCGGACCACTTCACGATAGCGTCGCTGTTCAAAGCGCCATTGGTGCTCGGTACCGGGAATTTTTTGAATAATCCCTTTTTGCTCGCATTCCCACAGTGCGGTTTTTTGATCGACGCTGTGTTGGGTGGTGAGATGAATCAGCTGCGCTGAGAATGGCTGCTGCAAGAGGCAAGCGTAGCTGAGAAAAGTGATGGAATCATTGCTGCATTGCTCAATTTTTGCTTCTGTGAGTTCCAAAAGTGTTTCGGGGATACGCCGGGACGAAAGTTCCCTTTTGAGGTGCGCGTTGCTGCTGATGACTTCGATAAAGTCATGGTCCTGTAAGTATTGGGTGAGCGCCTGTAAAAACCTGGGATTGCCCTTGGCTCTATCGTTCAAAAAATTAAAGAGCACCCCGGGGATTTCTAAAGCATTGAGTTGATGCCCCACCATTTGTTTGGCCCCGTTGCTTTGCAAGGGTGCCAAAGTAGATGCCGACATGCCCAAGCAGCGATGATCATTGGCCGGTTGCCGCGTACTGGCCAATAACAGAAGGCCTTTGGTTTCAAATTGTGCATTGTGCTTTTTGACCAATTGAATCAGGTGCAGCCAAAACCGCTGAGAGGCTTGATCGCACAGTCCAAAATCATCCACCAAAAGGCCCAGTCCAAATTTATTGGCGGTTAATAAAAACACTTGTCGAATGGCATCATCGGTTAAAAAAGCTTCCTCTTCATGGGTGAGTCGCGTGCGTCTGGATTCTGGCCCCCAAAGACGCATTAAGCGATCGGTGTGCTCGGGCGGATAGCCAATGCGTTCCAAGTAACGAATATGCTTTTCTTGAAACTCATGGGCGCGTTCGCCTTCACCACAAAGGGTCAACACGGCTTCGCGGACAAACTCCAGGTGGCCCTTGGAGAGTCCCCCGGAGGGTCTGAGAAACAGGGTTTTAAAACCTCGGGTTTGGAGTCGGCGTTCAAAGGCGCGAAGCAAGGCAGTCTTGCCCATGCCTGCACCTGCACAAAAAATATGTGCGGCCGGTTGTCCCTTGTGGACCTGCAACCAAAGTTCGTTGAAGGTCTCCCATTCTTGGGCCCGCCCAAAAAAAGCGTCAGGGGTGGGTTGTTGACCTTCCAAAGAAAACTCCTGCAATGGGGGCAATTTTGCGATGGTTTTCTTCGTGGGTCAAATATTCGGGGTTAAGGCCTGCGATTTGAAAGGCCTGCCCGATGGCAGTATGGGCACAGAGGCGGCTGCGTTTGGTGTTTATGGGGCGGCCAGCCGCACGGGGCGCCGCTGCGTGTTTTTGGCTTGGAAGCCCTTTTCATCCCGGTCGTCTTTGGCGGTTTCCCGCAGCATGGCGGTGAGGGTGTTGATCACATGAGAGGCGCAGGCCAATCCAAAGGCACCCGTCACAAAAGCGGCCGTTCCATCGATGAGATTTTGGCTGTCACAGTTGTGTTCTTGGTATTTGGTGGGGCAGACACAACGGAAGCCTTCCCCTTCATCATAGGTGAGTTCTTTGGGCCAAGCGCGGTGCTCATCTGAATACACGGCGGTGATTCCCATGGGTCCTTTGCCGGGCAAACCATGCTTTTTTCGAAGAATGTGTCGCATTTCTCGTGCCATGGGGTCCACTTGGGTGTTGGCGATATCCGCAATTTGAATGCGTGTGGGATCCAGTTTACCTGCTGCACCCATGGAAGAAATCACTGGAATGCCGAGGTCTTTACAGGTTTTTAACAAGTGTCCTTTGGCTGTCATGTTATCGATACAGTCCACCACGTAATCGTATTGTTGGGCTTCAGGCCAGGGCGGGGTGAGCAGGGCTTCGCTTCGTTGCGCGTTATAGAAGGCGCGTTTGGCCACCACTTGGGCTTGCGGGTTGATCAGCTGTAAGCGATCTCGCAAAACCCATGCTTTGGGCTTTCCAATATTGCCTTTGAGGGCTTGGAGTTGTCGGTTGGCATTGGTGACACATACATCATCAAAGTCCACCAAGGTGATGTGCCCGATGGCCGATCGAACCAGTGCTTCTGCCGCGAAAGAGCCCACGCCGCCCACGCCAAACACCACCACTTTGCTCTGCATTAAACGCGAAACCGCGCGATCACCATACAGGCGACCCAAGCGATCGAACCTGCGATGCAAACGGTATTTGTTTTCTTCCGCCAAGTTCTCTTTGAAGCTGGATTCGGCGGGTTCGGTGCTGCAGCAACCATCTTCTGTCTGGGACATAAAAACTCCTTCCGTACCTTTAGCAAGTTCTTCAGGAGGTTCAATGCGGCTTTAGTGGGTCTTTTGAAATTGGGGGAAAAGACGGTGAAGGTTTTGGGTGGCAGAAATGGCCAACACCCCGGGAATTTCGCCTCGAATCTCACTTAAATGGTTGAAAATGTGAGGCAAGTCGGAAGGTTCACTCAGGGGACGCTTGGCGTGGACCCAGGGGTGATCGGGTCCATCACTTTCCACGGCCAGGAGGTTCAAAGGCACTGTTTTAAGGGCTGCACGCATCTTTTTGGCCCGTTCGTGGGTGGCCAAACCGCCAAATGACATGATTAAATCCATTTGAGCAAACTGAGGCACCATTTCTGCTGACGCACCGAAGGCATGCAACAAGCCGCCCGCGGGAAGCTTGCCAAAATGTTTGAGTTTCATCAGCACGCGGCCCCATGCTTTGGCGGCATGAATAATCACCGGTAACGCAGCATCTCGTGCCATCTCCAACTGGGCCATGAAAATCTCTTCTTGGAGTAAGATATCGGGCATGTTGTTTCGCGCATCCAAACCGATTTCACCGATGGCGACAATTTGTTGGTCATCAATGCTTTTTTGCAACTGACCCAACTGCTCTTTTTTTGTTTCACTTTGAACAAAGGCGGGATGCCAGCCCAAGGCCCGCCAGATGTTGGGCTGACTTTCTGCGGGGGGAATCTTTTTGTCTTTGTCCGTCATGGGTTCAGTGCCTGCCCAAACCAAGTGCCGCACGCCGGAGTGATCGGCCCGGTGAAGGACGCCGGACAAATCTTCGTAACGCGGATCGTCCAAATGTACCAGCGGATCGATCAGGCCGGAAGCACGGCGTTCGGTCACGAGGCGTCCTGCTGCGTTGCGGCGCGTTGAAAACTTTTTACCAAGAAAAAGACGCCAAGCATGACGAAGAGCAGCACCAGACAGCCGCGACCGGTGCGGCCCAACACCAGATCGCCGATGCCAAAAAGTGTTCCGTACATGACCCAAAGTCCCACCATCAGTTTTAGAAATAACGTACCAAAATTATTGGTGTCGGTAGAGTTGGATTTAAACTCACGCCATCCTGGACCTTGCGGTCGAATGCGGTCGACAAACTGTTGTAAGTGTTTTGGATCGTTTCTCGGCCCCCACAAAGAAATTGGAATCCAGGTGGCCAACGAAATGCCGGCGATCAACAATATTTGTAACCACCCGGGAATTTCAAAGAGAAATAAAGCGTTGGGTCCGCCAAAGATGGTTTGACTGCAGCACACTTGTAAAAAGATGGCGGTGCCAGTGGTCACGCCGATGGCTGCCAATTCTGCTTGTGGCGTGACTCGGTGCCAGTACCAGCGAATGGCTGATACTGAGCCCAGGCCTGCGCCCAAGGTGACCAAAAATTGCCACACCGATGCGATGTTATGAATGAAGGTGGCAAAGAGGCCGGCGAGAATCGCCATGAAAACGATGGCCGCCCGAGATACCCAGACTGCCTTTTGCGGTGCAGCGTCGGGCTCAATAAATCGCAAATATAAGTCTTGGACCAAGTAAGAGGCGCCCCAGTTCGTATGGGTATCAATGGTACTCATAAATGCGGCAAGCAAGCTCACCAGCATCAGTCCCAGTAAACCCGCAGGCAGGTAGTGTTTCATGAGCAGCGGGTAACCCATTTCACGATCGAGCAATTGGGCACGCAGCCCCTCAAAGCTTTTTTGGGGCTCGCCGGGGAGTTGGATTAAAGCGGTGAGCGCCCCACTTTTTTCGAAGCCTTTATAGGACAGGGTGAGTGTGTTGTTTTCGTATTTGAGGGTTTGACCTGTTTGCCCGTTCAGAACCAGTTGGGTTCGTTCTGGGACATTTTCAATGGTGATTTCGCCACCGCGCACCACATCCAAATCGTTAGCGCTAATTTTAACATCCGCTTGGTCGGGTAATGGGGTGAGGTGCTCAGCATCGTTCTTACTCAAGCTGGGATACAAAATCAAAGAAGCAAGGGCCACGATAAACCAGGGCCAAGGTCGCAATGCATTGTGCGCAACGGCAAACCACAGCGAAGCGGCTTCAGCGTGTTGCTCATTTTTACAGGCGGCCAAGCGTTGCACCATATAGCCATTGCCCTCTGCATAACGCCACCAGCCAGCAAAGATGAACACCACAAAAAAGATCAATGGCATGGTGGGATGATCGGCCCTTGGGATGAAGTCCAGCCAATCCGCCAAATGTCGTCCTTCTTGTTGTAGGGTATTGGCCAATGCGGGGATGAGACCTTGGGCTTTGTCATTGGCTTGACTGACCGCCGTTTCCACCGAGCCCATTCCGCCAAAATCGGTGATGACGTAGAATGCGAGCAAGATGGCACCGCCCATACCCAAAAGAAATTGCACCAAATCGGTGATCACCACGGAACGGAATCCGCCCAAAGTGGTGTAGGTCACCGAGACCCCGATGCAGCCAGCGATGACCCACGGGGCGGGCCATTCGAAAAAAGCATTGGAGATTTTAACCATGGCTGCAATGACCCAAGCCATGGTGAGACAATTAATGAAAACACCAAAATAGACAGCTTTAAAACCACGTAAAAAAGCAGCAGGCTTTCCGCTGTAACGGAGTTCGGTAATTTCTGCATCGGTCAAGACACCAGAGCGTCGCCACATCTGTGCGAAGAAAAAGGTGGCAACCAAATGGGCAATGCCCCACGACCACCAAATCCAGTTCCCGCTGATTCCCTGACTGGCCACAATGCCGGTGACAGCCAATGGGGTGTCGGCAGCGAAGGTGGTGGCCACGATACTGGTACCAGCCAACCACCAGGGGTACTTGCGATCGCCCACAAAAAAGGAGTCCACCGAGGTGGATGCTTTTTTGGTAAAAAATGACCCCAGTCCAATGGCGAAGACCACGTAACCAATAATTAATAGCCAATCGATGGTGGCCAAACTAGAAGGCATGGGTCACCCGTTCTAAAGGCATGTGGAACGCTGTGGCTTGATTTGGATCTGGCGATAGACAAACGCCCTCATGTTTAAGCATGGCTATTTTTAGCTCGAGGCCTGCGCCGAAACCGCCCAGCCGGTTTCCTGACCCGATGACCCGATGGCAAGGAACGAAGAGTGGCCAAGGGTTATTGTTCATGATTTGGCCAACGGCGCGTGCGTGCCCGGGGGTATAACCCGCTTGCTGTGCCAAGGCCCCATAACTGATCACTTGCCCAAAGGGGACTTGGATCAGAGCGTGATAGATTCGCTGTGCGAATGGGGTGGCTGCGGAATGCAACCAGTCCTTTTGAGCGCGCACAGGCTGCCCTGAGCAATACGCATCTAAAAATTGTAGGTAGGTGTTAGGTATTTTTGATTTTGGCAGTGGACGGGCTTGCGTTTCTTTGGCTCGCAGCTGCACCCGAGAAATTTTTTCGCCGATCAAGTAAATGCGAAACTGCCCCAATGGGTTTGGGTGGGTGAAATAAAATTCTTTTGGGTGGGCGGACATTATTTTTCTCGAAGTCGCGGAATGAGCTCTACAAAGTTGCAGGGCCGCAGCCGAATGTCCAATTGATGCACCAAAATTTCATCCCACGCATCGCAGACCGCGCCTTTGGAACCGGGCAACGCAAAGATATAAGTGCCTTGACTGACCACGGCGCACGCGCGGCTTTGAATGGTGGAGGTGCCGATTTTTTTGAATGAGATCATGCGAAATAATTCGCCAAAGCCTGGAATGCTTTTTTCACCCACTGCGCTTAGGGCTTCTGGGGTGGCATCTCGGCCGGTGACGCCAGTTCCGCCGGTGGTGATGATCACATCGATTTCAGGGTTGGACGCCCATTGCTCCAGTTGAGAGATGAGGCCATCCAGGTCATCACTCAGCAAAAGGCGGGCGGTCAGCACGTGACCTGCGCTTTGAATCCTTTCGGCCAATACATCGCCACTTTTGTCTGTTTCAAGCGTGCGGGTATCTGAAACAGTCAACAGGGCGATTTGAATGGGTTGAAAGGGGCGTTGCAAGTCGAGGGCCAAGGGCGTCTCCTCTAGGCGCTTTGGGCTTGGCTGCTGCCTTTTCCGGATTTCTTCTTCCCAGCCTTTTTTGCCGTGGGGGTGGGTTCAGGTTCTGCTTCTTCCTCAACCGGGTTGCCTTCGGCAGAGTTGGTCACCACATATTTACCATCGAGGTATTTACGCACGTAAGTGTTGGTGTGGCGTCGTTCCATGGGGGAACGCGCTTCTTCTTCTCGCTGTGGGCTACCACTGCGATAGAGCGGTTCTTTGCCCAAAGGCCAGATGAAAGCGCCGGGCCCCCGCTCTGACAACGGTTGCGGCAACTCACGTTCAATGATCTGAGTGGTTCTGGCTGAAGATAATTCAGCCAAAACGGCGGCGTGCTCTTCGAGTCGTTTGAGGACTTCGGGGAGGCGTGCACGCTCATGTTCGAACACATGGTACTCAAACGTTAAACGGTCGCTGTCACGGAACTGCCAAAGACCGATAATCCGCCCTTCGTCGACGATCACACTGACGGCATTGCCATTGGCATCATAAATCCAAGGCAGCAGAGCTTCGTCCACGAGGCGCCGGTGATCGCGCCAGCCCAGGGTATACGCATCCCAAAGAGGGAGGAACTGAATGGGGCGGCTGTTTTCGGGGGGATTGCGCAAGGTGTCCACCCGTTCTCGAAGACCGATGAGTTCGGTAGACAAGCCTTCGATGGGGTATTTGAGCACTTCGCGTCCCAGCTGTGTGATCACCCGTTGCACGTGCAATGGTGGTAGTCCGGTCCACCATGAAATGTCGTCGGGGGATGCGGGCCCGTAGGAGCGCAGGTAGCGTCGCACCAGCTCGGTTCGCGCGGGTTCGGGATTGTCCATGGTGAGGTTGATGTCGGGCAACCACCGGTTGAACAGGGCGTAGAAGAAGTTGTTGCTCTTCCAGCCTTTGAAGGTGGTACGAACCAAGACGCCTTTGTCGCAGAGTTTGCGAAGAATCAGACGCTCGGTGTTGAGCCCCGGACGTTTTTCTAATCCGGGATACATGATGTCCATGAGTTGTTCATGGGCCAAAGGCATGGGGAAGTCGGCCTCTTTGAGACGGTGGGCGTATCGGGCCAGGTGATTGTCGGTGATGCCTTCCTTTTCCAAGCGTTCGGTGGCGGTACGTCTGAGCACCGTGTGAAGGGCCCGAAAATACAGCGGGTAATCGCTGGTGGAGACCAAGAAGAGGGCGCCACGAAAGGCCCCTACGCGCAGCAGGGTGCGATCGTTGATGAGCGCTTCATTCAGGTCTTCCAAATGAAGGTTGGGGCGCCGGGCCTTGAGGGACAAAACTGCCACCGGATTGGGGCCATAAAAACCGGGACGCGCAGAAATGGCATCTACCAAGGTTTCGGTTTCGTTGAAGTTGTTGATAACGGAGTGATGAAAGCGCTGTAAGTCGCGAAGCGGTATGGGATTGAGTACAATACGGCTGGCCATGCGAAAATTCCCCTTTATCTCGAGCGCAAAATCCGCGCCCGAACAGGGCTCATAACCTGTTTACAGGGGTGAAAAAAGGTATTTTCGAGCGAATTTTATGACAAAACGCCTCATAACAGGCTAAAAATAGGCTCCAAGGAGCTCGATGTGCGCGATAAAAGCAAAATTCCACCGGAAATGACATTGGATGAGGGGAAAAACCACCCCATCGATCCTGATGATCAAAGTTTGTTTGGCACCCGCAGACCGCGCCCCATGGGGGTGGGAAGACATTTAATGGTGGTCTTGTTGTGCTTTTTGGCGGCCCTGGGTTTGGCTGTTTATTATGCCGAAGTGCCCATCGAAGGTCCCGATGCGCCCTCAGACAAAGCTACTTCACCACAGCCCTGAGTTGTGCCTGCCCATCTTTCATGACCACCTTAAAGCCGATGGTTTTACCGGGATGCTTTTTTTGTAGGGCTGGAAGCTGTTTTTTTAACTTTTGTGACATGCCGTCCAATGACAAGTTTGTTTGTTGTCCTGCAATTTTTCGTGCCTTGAGATAGGTATTGTAGATTTTTTTGATTTCATGGTCGCTTAGGCTCGTTGGTAATTGTGGCATCTCCGGCATCGGTGCCGGTACATTCATGGGGACAACGGGCGCTTTGTTTTTTTGTGCGGCACGGAGCCGGTCACGACGGGAGTCGCCTTTTTCAATGGCCACCATCTCCCTGCGCCACTTTTGATCGTAAGCGGTGAATCTTTGTAGCAACGCATTCACGCGGTATTTCAACGCGGTGGGCCACTTGGCATCAGAGGCTGCATTTTGGAAGTTACGCAGAGCACGGTGTAACTCATCCCTGGTGCCTTCCGGGGGCAGTCGTTCGAGCCCTTGAAAATACAACTCGAAACGGAGCTGTAACTGATTCAGCCGTTGTTCGAATTGTTTAATTTGTAGCGCGCGATCATCCATATTCAAATTTTACTGGACTGGGGAAAAGACGTCAAAAATCAAGGAACGTTTTGGGGGGATGTTTGCTTTTTTCGACTTTGCGTTAAGCCCACGAACCGCTTGTATTCGCTCTGATAATAGTCGCGCTGTTGAAGTCCCTGTTCAAGAAGCAGTTTTTCCATCATGACCATGGCCTCCTCGGGGCGGCCCGTTTGGGCTTCTGCTTCGGCCAAAGTGTGCAGGATCGCTGGCGGAACATCCGCACCTGCTTTTTCCACAGCGAAACGGGCCAGCTGAATGGCTTTAGAGGGTTTATGGTACTGCGGGTTTTTGGTGGTGAGTAAAAACCAGGCACAGTTGTTGATGAGCTCGATAACGGGCTCGGTTAACGTGAGGGCCAAGGCTTCATCGCACAACGCATTGGTAAAATGGGCGTCGTGAAACAGTTGCTGGTCTGTGTTGGCGGTTGGGGCGATGTGCCGCAGCGCGACGCCCCACGCGTGGTTCGTACTTTGATTGAGATTGCTTAAGGCTGCCACCAACAGCGGCTTGGCTTTGTTGGGTTGGTTATTGTGCAGGAAAACCCGTGCTTCTACGAGTGCCACACTCGGGTGTAACGGATCAATGAGTTGTGCCAGGTTTAGGTGTTTGTCTAATTTGTCTTTTTTACCGTAGTCGATGGCATCGTGTGCTTGGGTCACGTGATAGTGCACCCTATCGGTGGGTTTGAATCCAAGGACCAAAAACAGAACGCACACGGTCAGTCCCAAAGAACTTCCCCACGTGGCCATGCGCGGTGACCCCAGTTTTTGAGTCTGGACCTGTACTGCGTCGTCGACATCTTTTTCTTCTTTCGGTGGCGCCGTGAAGAAGATGAAGGACCGGTCGGCCAACAAACCCGCGCCCAAAATAATTCCAATGATTAAGCCGCCTAAATGGGCGGCGTTGTCGATAATCGGAAACATACCTCCGATCACGAGGTTGAGCGCAATGACCACCAGCAACTCGATGAACAAGCGGAAGCCGATGGTTTCGTGCCGTGCAAAAAAGCTGAGGACCAATAACCCGCCAATAAGCCCAAATAGCCCTCCGGATGCGCCCACGGCCAATTGCCCGTTGATGTACAGAGAAAAGCCAAAAGAGCCCAGCCCCGACGCTAAAAAGAGAAGGAGGAAGCGCGCGGTACCCAAAGTGGGCTCTAACAGTGGACCGATCTGTCGAAGCACAAAAAGGTTAAAGAAGAGATGGAGAAATCCACCGTGCAAAAACAGCGCGGTAAAGATTCGCCAGCTGTCCCCGTGCCAAATATGAATTGGGCTGGCCGCGCCGTGCTCCAGTAGGGTTTGCGGTTGAAAAAGAAGCAGGCCCTCCATCGAATTGGGAGCGACGATCAACATCCATGCGTAAACAAAGATGATCACGAAGGACAAAAGTTGGGTGGCCGGTGTGAGCATGACGTGTTTTAGAAACCCTCCTCTCAAAAGATAGCTATTTTCAGAGATTTTTCGAGTAATTTTTCAAGGATTTTCAGGGCTTTGTGCTAAAATCCCTTCTAGCGGGCCGTTTGCGCCTTTTAAGGGTTTTTGAACGTATGCGTGTTGCCACCCCAATTCTCTATTTCTCATTATGGGGCCTTTTAATGCTCTTGGGCTGCCCCGAGCCCAATGATGGCCCTCAACCCCCGCCCAAGCCTCCCGCGCAAAATGTGGTGGCCTTAGACGCTGGGGGTAGGGTTCTCCCTCCGGATAAGGATGGTGGGGCGCCCATTTTCATCGCAGATGCGGGTTTGGGGGAACCACAAAAAGCAGATGCCGCCGTACCCACAGAGACCATTGATGCGGGGCAAAACGAACCAATTCCACCCCCAGAAAGCGATGCCGGCGTGGAGACCATCCCGCCAGACGATGCCGGTATTACCCCCCCTCTCATTTTTACTGGGCAAACTTTCGACTTAGCAAATGGCAGTTGGCTCACGGGGGTGACCGCAAGCACCTACGGACATGACCCGTTTTTGGTGACCGCTTCCGAGGCGGAAGGGCATTTCGAAATGGAGGTTAATGCCGGTGGTTTGTTTTTCCTACGAACCTCTTGGGCGGGGTATCGTACCACTTTCTCTCCGATCGCGATTCAGAATGTTTCCGTATCGCAAAACATTCCCATGGTCAGCAATGACTTGGTGACCCAATGGAGCACTGACACCGGCACGGTCCAATCCAATGCGTGTGGGTTGGTCCTTTTACAGGTGCTTGATGGTGGCGGCGAAGGTTTGGCAGGCGTGGGGCCCGTCACATTATCCGATGCCGTCGATGCCTCGGGCCCTTTTTATTTGGATAACGACCATCAGGTGCTCATCGATGCGACCGGTACATCTGAGGCTGGATATGTCCTATTTATGAACGTGTGCACGGCAGGCTCTAATTTGATATCCACTCAAACTTCATTCACGCGCACGATAGAGATCGAGGGGGACACCGAAGAACGAATTTTAAGCATGCACACCGCGACGGTTTTGTTCGAAAAAATGATGGTGGGCGAAGCACCGCCACCGCCGCCGCCGCCCGAAAACCTGATCGACTTTGCCACCGAAATCCACCCTCTGTTTGAGTCCCTGTACTGTACCAATTGTCACCGGGCCAACAGTCCTTTGCCGAACATTCAGCTGGAACTGGATGGCACGCCCGATGCCGTGTACGAAGCGTTGTTGGGCGGCGATGCGCCACGTGTTGATCTCAACGTACCGGATGATTCTTTATTGCTAAAAAAACCATTGCTCGAAGATCCGCCAGACCATCCCAACGCTGCATTTATCGCCACCAACGATCCAGCTTATGTGCTCATTCGGTCATGGATTGAGCAAGGGGCCCCTTTTGAAGGCTCCGTCTTTGTGGACCCGCCCGAGCCCCTTCGTTTCGCAGAAGATATCATGCCCATTTTTCAGGTGGGCGGTTCGGGTCGCGGCTGCGCCAGTTGTCACAGTGGGACGCTGCCCAGTGGCGGATTGGGTCTCGCCGGTGCGCCGGATGCGGTCTATGACCATTTGGTGGCGGGCGCCTTACTGGATCTCACGACGCCCGTGAACTCTCCGCTGCTCCAAGTCCCCGCCTCCAGCGACCTCCAAATTCACCCCACAAGGGTGTTTTACAGCGAAGACGACCCTGATTTTCAACGCATTTTGACATGGATCGCGGATGGTGCGGTTCATGAAGAAAACAGTGATGGGGGTCTTTAGAGGGCTCTCGAAAGACGAATTGCCTCATTTAAGGGCTGAAAAGGCAATTTAAACCCCAATTAAAGCGCCTCCTTATTGACGAATGAAGGAGGACCGGTTTACCAATGCCCACTGGTTTTTTCTCGTAAAAGGAATGCATGCATATGGACTTACAGCCTTCTTCAAAGTCTTCCTCCCCACAATCGCTCAAAGAGGTGGTCATTCGGTTCGCAGGTGATTCAGGCGACGGGATGCAGTTGACAGGAACAGAGTTCACCCGAGCGGCCGCTTTGGCGGGCAATGATATTGCCACGTTCCCCGATTTTCCTGCTGAGATTCGGGCGCCCGCGGGCACTTTAGCAGGGGTTTCTGGTTTCCAACTTCACTTCGCATCCCACAGTATTTTCACACCTGGCGATGCACCCGATGTGATCGTGGCCATGAATGCTGCGGCCCTCAAAGCCAACCTGAATGACCTCAAAGAGGGCGGCATCTTGATCGTGAACGAAGGCTCTTTCACGAAAGCCAATCTCAAAAAAGCGGGGTATGAGGCCAACCCACTCGAAGACGGTTCCTTAGACGGTCGTCGTCTTATCGCCATCGATATGAACCAGCTGGTCGCGAAAGCACTCGATGAAACAGAGCTTTCGCCCAAAGAGGTCGCCCGCTGTAAAAATTTCTGGGCCTTGGGGTTGATGTACTGGCTTTACAGTCGCGAGCCAGCCAAACAGATCGATTGGATTCAAGCGAAATTTAAACGCAAGCCAGAACTTGCAAAAGCTAATATCTTGGCTTTCAAAGCAGGATACGCCTATGGCGACGCCACAGAGCTTTTCCAAGAAACATTCGAAGTAAAAAGTGCGGATATGCCCCAAGGCCGCTACCGAAGGGTTATGGGCAACAATGCTTTGGCGATGGGGTTTGTCGCTGCCGCGAACAAAGCAGATTTACCGTTGTTTCTTGGAAGTTACCCCATCACGCCTGCCTCGGATATATTGCACGATTTAGCCCGATACAAACGTTTCGGTGTGACCACGTTTCAGGCTGAAGATGAAATTGCTGCCATGGGTGCAGCGATTGGGGCGGCTTACGGCGGAGCACTGGCAATGGCCACCACATCGGGGCCTGGTTTGGCTCTTAAGGGTGAGGCCATGGGCTTGGCCATGATTTTAGAATTGCCGGTGGTGGTGGTGAATGTACAACGTGCTGGACCTTCCACGGGTATGCCCACGAAAACAGAGCAGTCGGACTTCCTGCAAGCGATGTATGGTCGGAATGGTGACTGTCCTGTGGCCGTTTTGGCGGCAAAAAGCCCTGCAGACTGTTTTGATACGGCCATCGAGGCATCCCGAATAGCTATCAAATACAGGTGTCCAGTCATCGTATTGAGCGATGGCTATATCGCGAATGGCGCGGAGCCATGGCGCATGCCAAAACCCGAGAACATCCCAGAGATCGATCCTGGTTTCCGGACCGACCCCGAAGGCTATATGCCCTACGCGCGCAACCCTGATACGTTGGCTCGAGACTGGGTTCGACCCGGCACACCGGGCTTGCAGCACCGTGTGGGTGGCCTGGAAAAAGACCAACTCACTGGTGACGTTTCCTACGACCCCGAAAACCACGAAACCATGGTTCGCTTGCGAGAAGAGAAAATCCAAAACATCGCCAACGACGTGACCGAAGCCCAAGTGGAAGGGGCCCAAGAAGGTGATTTGCTGGTCGTGGGCTGGGGCGGCACTTATGGCGCGCTTAAGCAAGGCGTGGCAGCTCATTTGGCGCAAGGCAATAAAGTGGGACACTTGCACCTGCGGTGGTTAAGTCCATTGCCTCGCGGCCTAGAAGACATCTTCAAGCGCTACAAAAAAGTGCTGGTATGTGAATTGAATCGTGGTCAGGTATGGCGCCATTTGAGGGCCGAATACTTGGTGCCCGCTGAAAAATACACGAAAGTACAAGGTTTGCCGTTTATGGTTTCAGAAATTAAAGAAGCCATCGATGCGCATTTGGCCAAATAAAAGTTACGCAGTTAAGGAAAACACCTATGACAAACGTTGCGAAGATTAAAGAGCCAGCCGAGCAGGCCCCCATTCCATTCACCCGTAAAGACATGAAGACCGAAAATGACGTGCGGTGGTGTCCCGGTTGTGGTGACTACGCGATTTTAGCGTCCATTCAAAAAACCATGCCCACCCTGGGTGTTGCCAAGGAGGACTTGGTTTTTATTTCAGGTATTGGGTGTTCCAGCCGTTTTCCTTACTACATGAACACCTACGGCATGCATTCCATTCACGGTCGTGCCCCCACTTTTGCCACTGGCTTGAAGGTGTCTCGTCCTGAACTCAGTATTTGGATGGTCACTGGGGATGGCGATGGTTTTTCCATCGGCGGCAATCACATGATCCACCTCTTACGTCGCAATGTAGATATCAATGTTCTGCTGTTCAACAATGAGATTTATGGTTTAACCAAAGGTCAGTACAGCCCAACTTCCGAGGTGGGTAAAGTGGCAAAGTCCACCCCCTATGGTTCGGTGGATCATCCCGTGAACCCAATGGCCATCGCCATGGGCGCGGAAGCATCTTTTATGGCCCGCGTGGCTGACACCGATGCTGCTTTGATGACTGACATTTTTCAAAAAGCCCATGAGCACAAGGGGACGGCCTTCATCGAAATTCTGCAAAACTGTATCGTATTTAATGACGGTGCTTTCGTGCAGGTTTCGGACAAAAAACAGCGAAATGCCAATCAAGTTTTACTGGAGCATGGCAAACCATTGATCTACGACGATGGCAAAAAAGGCATCGCGTTAAATACTGATACCATGAAACCTTATATCGTGGATCTCGAAGCCAACCCTGAGAAAACGTCTGATCTGCTCGTTCACGATGAAAAAGATGCCACCGGTATGCTGTGCCATGTGTATGCTTGGATGCGTCATCCTGAAATGCCGATCCCCGTGGGCGTCTTTCGTGCGCTACAGCGACCCAGTTACGACGAGGCCGTGAATGCCCAACGCGAAGCGATCATCGCCAAAGAAGGGCGCGGAACGCTTGAAGAGCTGTTAAACGATGGCGATGTGTGGGACGTGGACTAGTCGCGCCACGTGGGCGCAGCAAACGCTCTTTAAGAATCTTTTACAAAGATAACTATTCGTTCTCTTCGAGGTTGTTGGGGACCACAGGTTCAAGAGATTCGACCAATTCGGTCAGGCCTAAAGTGTTCACATTTTTTTCTGCCAACCGTTCTTCGATCACAGGGGCCGCGAAGGCTCCGGACCACGTTCGAATGAGCGCGTCTTCAGGATCATTGATGGTACGTTGGATGTCGATGGCCAAGCGTCCAGAGATGGTGCTTTGGTTGGGGGTGAATCCGGCGTCATCAATGCTGATTTCCACCGAACGCAAAGACCCCATGGGAACGAAATCATCGAAGTTCGCACTTTGGTCTAAAATTTCAGGTTCGGGCATGACGTGCGCCAAGAATCGCCCATCACTCAAAATGGTGCTCTCTTCCAATACACTTTCCAGCTGAGACCCTTTGGTGGCTTCTGTGTTTGGGAAAAAGTGCATGGTCATTAAGTCACGCAGTTGAATTTCGTGTCGCATGTCTTCCAGCCGAGATCCGGGCAGGCTGGCCAGATCATCATTGGGGTTGAACACCAGCCAGCTCATAATAATGTGCATGCGTGGGTTTTCGCGGATTTTCAGGTCCTCATCGTAGGCGTCCACATAGGCGAAAACGGTGCCGTTCGGGCTGAAGCTCTTTTGGGAGTTTGGATCTTTCTCAAAACTGGCTTCACCAAATTGGCACGCGGACAGGGCCAAAATGAAACAGAGACGGTGTAGGTATTTCAGTGAATATAGGCGCGACATGGTTCCTCCTGGCGGATCCCGGGGCCAACGGGTGATATGCTGATACCACGACCTACATGCATGACCAAAAAAATGGCCTGTTGTGGGCATTTTGCTTGTGTTTGGGGTTATTTTCCAAGGACACTGAAATCCCCGTTTTTACAGGAGCATTGAGACTTCACATGCCGGCACCATTGGCCGATCAACAAATACTAGACGCTTTCCGGGTGAATCCTGACAAGACCCTCACCTTGAAGGAACTTTCAAAATTTCTGGGTGTGGCACCTGACGGCCGTGCGTTTTTGAGAAAGCGCGTTCGCCAGCTGGTACATTCGGGGCATTTACGTTCGCTGCCCTTGAAACGCTTTGCGTTGGCCCACCTCAATGAGCAATACGATGGCTATGTGCGGCGGAACCCCAGGGGGTTCGGTTGGTTTATTGCCGATGCGCCAGAAATCGAAGATGCTTTCATCTCACCGCCCGCCATGGCTGGCCTCTTTGACGGCGATCGCATTAAGGCGGTGGTGTATCAATCCCCCAAAGGGTGGGACGCGCAAGTGCATCAGGTGATCGAGCGCGGGCGAGAACGAATCACGGGAACATATCTGCTGCGGGGCAAGGCGCACATGGTGCAGCCCGATCCAAAAATCTTTGATGAGCCGATTTTGATCACCGGTAAAGGCATCGGAAAGCAAAAAGGTTTGTTTCCTGGTGTGTTGGTGGAAGTTCAGATGCTTTCTTTTCCAACCGATATCGCTATGGCGTCAGGAGAAATCACCGGGGTGCTTGGGGTCCCGGGCGAGCTGTCCGTGGAGGTTCAAAAAAGCATTAGCGCCAGCGGTGTGACCTATGAATTTCCGCCCGAAGTTTTAGAACAGGCGGCGAAGCATGAAGGTGCCATTCCCAAAAAGGCAAAAAGCGGGCGAAAAGATTTAACGACCTTACCGCTTTGCACCATCGACGGGGCAACGGCCAAGGATTTCGACGATGCTGTTTACGCCAAAAGAGAAGGGGAAAACATTCGAGTTCATGTGGCCATCGCTGACGTGGCGCATTACGTGGTGGAGTCCACAAGCTTAGACATTCACGCGTTGGACCGAAGCACTTCTTTATATTACCCCGGCCATTGTATTCCCATGTTGCCAGAAACCCTGTCGAACGGGATGTGTTCGCTCAAACCCAACTGCGAGCGTTTGTGCATGGTGGCCGAAGTGGTGTTGGGAGTTGGCGGCGCTGTTAAAGAAGCCCATTTTTACGAAGCCGTGATGCGATCCCATCAGCGGCTCACCTACACGCAGGTTCAAGCTTTTTTTGAGCATGATGCTGAGGCCATCGCGACGATTGATGAAGACATCCGCGTTAGTTTGGTGGTTCTGCGCGATGCGGCCCAACGGTTGCGTAAGGTCCGTAAGCGTCGAGGCACCATGGATTTAGATGTGCCAGAGCCAGTGATCCATCTGGATGAAGAGGGCCTTCCTGTGGCCATTCATGCCCATCCACGGGTGGAGGCACATCGTGTCATCGAAGAGCTGATGATCATGGCGAACGAAGCTGTGGCGCGCTTTTTCACGAAAAAGAAACGCCCTGCTGTTTATCGAATTCATGAACCACCTGACGCGAAAAAGCTCGAGACACTTTTCGCTTTTGTACGCCGGTTGGGGGCCAACTTGGGTGATGTTGACGTTGAGGATGCCAAAAGCACTCAGACGGTGCTGCAAAAAATCGCTTCCAGCATGACAAACCACCCCGCTAAGGACACCGTTTTGTCTTTGGTGTTAAGAGCCATGATGCAGGCCCGTTACAGCTCCGATAACCGTGGTCATTTTGGTTTGGCATCTGGTGCCTATTTGCATTTTACATCTCCTATTCGTCGCTATCCTGATTTAATCGTTCACCGTTTATTGAAAAAAATATTTAGAGGCGAAGTGGATGAAAAAGACTCGGCCGAGGCTCTCGAGAGTTTGGCCTTGCATTGCTCCAATCAAGAACGTCGGGCGGTTAAATGCGAACGGGACATCAATGACATTTACACCGTTTGGTACATGCAAGATAAAGTGGGAGAGGTGTTCTCAGGCCGGGTGGTGTCAGTCACTGATTTCGGTTTGTTTGTGAGACTGAGCCAGCATTTTGTTGATGGCATGGTTCACTTATCTACGTTGGGCGGCGGTCCGATTGAAAAAGACGAATGGGGGCTGGGGGTCCACGCGCCGCGATCGGGCTTTCAAATACGCGTGGGTGATCCCGTGGTTGTCGAAGTGGTGAACGTAGATCTGGTTAAAAAACACATCGATTTTATCTTGAGGGAGCCCAAACCCACCAACAGATCTACCCTTCCAACCCCCGCAGAGCCTTGGCGTTCCAAAGCCAAAAAACAACCTAAATTACCAGGCCGGTCCACGGGGTGGTCACCCTTAGAAACCGAAGAAGAAGAGGTAACCCCTGAAAAAGAAAGGCCTCCGCGACGAAAGAAAAAAGGTAAGCGAAAAGGCAACCCCCGTAAGAAAAAGAAGGGCAAGGTATCCAAAAGTCGCAGAAGCACCTCAAAGGGCAGCAAACGTCGCTAAACGCAAAATTTTAGACACTCACCGAGAAAACGTTACGCTGTTCGAATGCGTACCGTTCAACAAACAAGACTTGAAGTTACCCGTCCCAGTACTTTTTATTTGACCGCCAAAAGGCGTCAGTGTTTGCACCGGTGGATTCAAAACAAAGTACGAATGAGAACCCATCCCGAAAAGCGCTCATTAGCCGTAGTGAATAAGATTCTGGAGCAACAAAATGCGAATTGTTGCCCTCTGTGCGGAAATGGCTTCGATGTGGATGCTTACCAAGAAACCCAAACCACGTATTGGGCCTGCGTAAAAATCCGATGCGACTCTTGCCGGCATGAATGGATCTTGCAAGAATCCCATGTGGTATAAATCCTCAGGGGTGTCGGGTGCGTGGTTCTTGGATATTTCTTTTATCAATGGGTTTTCTGATCGCTTGTCCCAGGCCGGCGTCTGAACCTGGAAAAATAAGTACATCCCAATCGCTGCAAAATAAACTGCGTGGCCTCCAGTCCATTCCATCAAGAAACCAAGGCCCGCCGCCCTTGCCGCCTGAACTCCAAGCCATGGAAAAGCGGCGTTTGGAAGCTCGTAAAAAAGTCAGCCCTGAAGAAAAGTTAGCCCGCGAGGAAAAGCATAAGGAGCGGGCACAAGAGGCTGAGAATCTTCTATTGACCGCGGATCGTGAAAAAAAGGCCGGGCGTGTGGGGACGGCCTTATCACTTTGCGACCGAGCGCTCAGGCGAGGAGCGGGGCTGAGCCAAATTGGATACCGGCCTCAGCTGTGCATGGGAGCCATCTGGGCGTCTCAGGAGCGGTGGGTCCCCATTCTCCAGTTGTTCCGTCGGAGCAAGAGACCCAAGCCAGATTGGGCGGGATTTGCCCGTTGGCAGCTTCAAGGTGCCCAGGCATTGATTCAAGTTGGAGATGTTGTGGAGGCGAAAGCCATCTTGATAGCCATAAAAAAACACCCAGAGGTGGCACCGGAGGCCCTTCGTGCGTTAGAAAGCTTAGAGCGCAAAACAAAGGAATCACATGACGGGCAAAAAGGGCCGTAGAGCCTCCGAGCGACGCACCGCGAAGCAAAATGATGAAGCGAGAGCTCAGGGCGAAAAGACCGAGGTCCAATCATCTGAGCGCGTCAACATGACCAAAACGGTGGAGGGGGCTTCGTTGGTGGGCTCCACCGATATGCCAACCCGACGCTCCCAAAAAGCACTGGGTTCTGAAACCCAAACCCGCCAGGGTTTACGCTTTGACAGTCAGTTGGATCGCAGTGCATCATCTCGATTTCGTGGGGATTTACAATCGGGACAGCTCAACCCCGATCAAGAGTTTCGACGCGCTGTCCTTGATGCCGAAGAAGATCTGCCTGACACCGCCGTCGATGATGGGACGCGGGAAGACAATTCATTTTTGAATGGCGAACTGGAAGTGTTGTCGGGTGAAGATGCCGAACAGATCTTTCCTTTATTGACCTATCCCACTTATTTGGGGCGGGATGAGGATGGTGTTGAAATCAACCTCAAAGATACGGCGATTTCACAGCGACATTTGAGCTTTAGCTATATCGAGGAAACTGGTCGTTGGGAGGTCTCGGTGTGTGATGGGGCCGGTAATGGGGCACTCGTCAACGATGTGCGCATCAACCAGGCCAAGAGTTTACACCACGGTGATATCATTAATGTGGGTCGAACCCGATTGCGTTTTTTTTATCGGTCTGGCCGCCCATCGCAGGCCCAACCCGAAGACACTCAAGTGGAAAGCACGCTTGAAAGAAAAAGCACCTCAGCATTTTTTGGGCGAAAAATTTTAGATTTCACCGGGGAGATTTCACAGATATTTACGATGCCACCAGAGGGTATCGATAAGTCCTCTGGGATGAAAAGAGGGCTCAGACCCGTTTTGGCTTTGGCGCTCCTGGGCGGTATGGCTTTCGGTGTATGGGCTTTTTGGCAGTCTCGAAAAGTTGATTCGGGGCCGGTGGATGTGGCGCAAATTGAAGCTTTGTTGCGAGATGCCCAAAACGATCTCAAAGGGAAAAACATTTTTGCTGCAGAGACGAAAATCAAATCCATTGCGCCCTTGGCTGAAAACGTTCCTTCTGTGAAGAGCTTTTTACGTATTTTAAATTCCGAGAAAGAGGCCCTGAACCACTTGGAGAAGGCAAAAAAGATGGTGGGCCAAGGCGACGACGAAGCATTGCTCACACAGTTGGCCATGATCCCAGACAGCAGTTCTTTCTCCGAAGATCGAGATGGTCTAAGGGCCCAACTCCAAAAGACGGCTGAAAAAACCAGCACCCAAAACATTGAGCGGCTGATTCGCGCGCGACAATTTGAGCGTGCCGAAAAGGCCATCGCGGAGCATCGCGTGTTGTGGGGGGACGGGAAGGTTTGGAATATTGCAGAACTGAGAAAACGGCCGGTGAAAGATTCGCCAAAAATGAAAGAGGCGCGTGCTTTGTTGCTGCAAGGCGCATTGTCGCAGGCCATCCAAGTTTTAGATGTTCCTGGGGCGTCCGCACCGGAGAAGGGCATGATGCAGCGTTTAGATCGTTTGCAAACAAATCTCGAACAAGGACAACAAGCCCTCAAGGGGAAGTCTGGAGAAAGTGCATTAAAGGCATTTCAGTCCGCCAGAAAATTGTACCGTCAGGCGTCTCGTGGTGCCGATGGTGTGTTTTCTCGAGGCTTGGCCCAAAACTTAGCCAACGCGCATTATCTCGTAGGCGCCACTGTGTATGTAAAGAACAAGTGCAAAGGGGCACAGCATTTCATACAAGCCAACAGTTATGCGCCGGACGATGCTAAAATTAAGCAGCGGCTCACGTCCATGCGCCAACAGGCCGACCAAATTTTAAGAGAAGCTCGGGCGGAGGCAGCCACCAACCCTACAACTGCTAAAGCAAAAGCAAGCGGGGCCCTGTGCTTGGTACCTAAGGGCTCCAAGTTGCACAACGCTCTTCGACAAGTGGGCCGATAAACTCAAACGGGATTGTGCTGATTAAAAAAGCGCCAAGCTTTGCCCGGCGCAGATTTTTCAGGGATGCCCAGCGCGTTGAAACACGTCTTCACGAAATGTTTGACCAAGGGGGCTTCAGTGGCATGGGACAATTCAATTTCGACTTCGTAGTCCGTGTGGGAAGATGAAAAATGAGTGGCGTCACATTCAAAACGAAAAACCACATTGTCGATGGAAACGGGGATGACGCGGCGGTCATTCTTGAAAGAGCCCAACGGTGTAAAATCATGTGCTGTGGTCAATGTTTTCAAGTGCCCCATGAGTAAAAGCCGGTTTTTTTGGTCTTGCGCATCTTGTGGCCAATCCCCTTTTTCGAGCAGTTGAATGGGGTTCATTCGATTTTCCAATAAGGCTTGTGCTTCTTCAGCGGTGATTTCGGTTTCTTCTTCGAGCCGACAAGCGAGGGTGTCATCGCCCGTGACATCCGCAGGGGCTGTTCCTTTGGCGGTGAGTACAAAACGGTTGTTTTCGGTGCGCAGTCTAAGAATGAGGCCTGCCTGCTTCAGATGCAGGCCCGGCGTATCAAAAAAGGCATTGGTTTGGCTCAAAAGTATGGCTTTTTCACCAGAGTAGGTTTCTAGGTGGGCGATCAGCGCATCGTATTGCTGAACGTTTTCGAGGGCGTATTTGAGTTCGATTTCCAAACTTTTTTCTCTGGGTGAGGGGGCTTGCGTTGTTGTCTTTTACGGGAGAAAGGGGGTAAAAAGCCAGCGGATCTTACAGAATTACAGGAGTGACCATGAGCATGCGTTTGGAACAAGACAGTATGGGGCAAATCGGGGTCCCAGCCGATGCCTATTGGGGTGCACAAACCCAGCGCAGCCGGCAAAATTTTAAAATCGGACAAGAACGTTTTCCACGCACATTCATTCGTGCTTATGGCTTGGTTAAAAAAGCCGCAGCTGACACCAATGCAACTTTAGGTGAATTGGATCGTGACATCGCTGATCGCATCATCGCAGCTGCCGAAGAGGTTATCGATGGAAAGTTAGACGAGCATTTTCCTTTGGTGGTTTGGCAAACTGGTTCGGGGACCCAAACCAACATGAACTTTAACGAAGTGATTGCCAACCGCGCCATTGAGATGGCGGGCGGTGAGATGGGCAGCAAATCCCCGGTACATCCCAATGACCACGTGAACAGAGCCCAAAGTACCAATGACTCTTTTCCTACCGCCATGCACGTGGCTGTGGCCTTGGCGGCACAAGAAAATTTAATTCCGGCCATTGATCAACTGAATCGAACGCTACAAGGTAAGAGTGAGGCTTTTGCCGACGTGGTTAAAATCGGCAGAACCCATTTGCAAGACGCCACCCCACTGACATTGGGGCAGGCCATCAGCGGCTGGGTGGCACAGCTGCGGGAATGTAAAAGAAGTCTATTGAACGATTTAGAAGGCGTGTATGCTTTGGCGGCAGGAGGCACCGCGGTGGGTACGGGTTTAAACACCCATCCCGATTACGCCCAAAACATTGCGAGTAACTTGTCCAAACTCACAGGGATGCCCTTTAAAACCGCGGACAACAAATTCGCCGCCTTGGCAGCACATGATGCTTTGGTTCAATTTTCTGGCGCATTAAATACCACCGCGGCTGCCTTCATGAAAATTGCCAACGATGTACGTTGGTTGGCCAGTGGTCCCAGATGCGGCATCGGCGAGATCTCGATTCCTGCCAATGAACCAGGTTCGTCCATCATGCCTGGGAAGGTCAACCCCACCCAAAGCGAAGCGGCCACCATGGTTTGCTGCCGTGTCATGGGCAACCACACCGCGGTCACCATCGCCGGCAGCCAGGGCAATTTCGAGCTGAATGTGTATAAGCCATTGATAATCCATGCGGTTTTAGAGTCGATCACCCTACTGGGCGATGCCTTACGATCGTTTGATGAAAATTGTGCCAGCGGGATCGAGCCAGTGGAGCAACAAATCACGGCTCACTTAAATAACTCCCTCATGCTGGTCACGGCCCTCAACCCCCACATTGGGTATGACAATGCGGCGAAGGTGGCGAAACAGGCTTTTACCTCTGGGAGAACCCTCAAAGAAACGGCGGTAGAGCTGGGTTTGCTCACCGAAGCGCAGTTTGATGAGTGGGTCCAGCCGGGTGAGATGACTTCACCCCACAGCTAAAAGATGCCACAGTGTGGTATTTCCGCCCCGGCGGTGCGTGCCATTTTCTTCATAAAAAGGCCCTTTAAGGCGTTGAACCACTTGATTTTTATGCTTCAGATTGCGACCACATGATCGCATTTGAATGCATAGACATCTGGGAGCACACTCGATGGGAAACCATGTAATTAAAAAGGGGCTGGACCTGCCGATTACGGGACAGCCAACGCAAGAAATTTCCGGAAACCCCTCCATCACAAAAGTAGCCATTCTTGGTCACGATTACCCCACCATGAAACCACGCATGCACGTGAAGGTGGGTGATCAAGTCAAACGTGGTCAGTTGCTTTTTGAAGATCGAAAATCCGAAGGGGTTCATTTTACCGCACCAGGCGCTGGTGAAGTGGTGGCCATCCACCGGGGTGACAAACGCGCATTCCAATCATTGGTGATTGCGCTCAGCGAGTCCGGTGACGCACAAGCAGCCGATCAGGTCACGTTTTCCGCTTACCAAGGGAAAAACGCGTCCGACATGACGGGTGAAGAAGTTCGTGCATTGTTGTCCGAGTCCGGTTTGTGGACGGCATTGCGCATGCGTCCCCACGGTCGCGTGCCCTCCATTTCTGAACCATGCCATGCTGTTTTTGTGACGGCCACCGATACGAATCCCTTAGCGCCCTCAATTAATGCCATTGTCGCCGGAAAAGAAGCGCATCTCAAAACCGGCCTAGAAGCCCTCAAAAAGTTGACCGATGGCTCTTTGTTTTTGTGCGTGGGGCCCGATTGGTCCACTGATGTTTCTGGCGCCGGCGGGGTCGAAGTGGAAACCTTCAGCGGACCGCACCCTTCTGGTTTGGCTGGAACGCACATCCACACCTTGGCGCCTGTGAGCCGCGAACGTTTCGCCTTCCATTTGGGGGTTCAAGACGCCATCGCCATCGGCGAGCTGATTAGCACTGGCATTTTGAATCCTGGCCGCGTGGTTGCTTTGGCCGGGCCCATCGTGAAATCCCCGCGTTTGTTGCAAACGCGTTTGGGAGCGAGCATCGGAGAAATGACCGCCGGTGAAATCCAAGATGGCCCAGAGGCGCGAACCATTTCTGGTTCTGTCTTGTTTGGTCACCAAGTCACGAGCGAAGCTTTTGACTACCTGAATCGTTACGATCAGCAGATCTCGGTGTTGGCCGAAGATCGTGAACGCGTTTTCATGGGATGGCTTGGGCCAGGCTTTTCTCAGTTCTCCACCATTCGCGCTTTTGCGTCTAAATGGTTGCCTAAAAAGGACTGGGACATGACCACCAACACCAACGGGTCGCACCGCGCGATGGTTCCCATCGGAATGTATGAGCGGTTGATGCCGTTAGATGTTATGCCTACATTTCTACTGCGGGCACTGCTCGTGGATGATGTAGAAAATGCAGAGAAACTCGGCTGTTTAGAGCTTCTCGAAGAGGATTTAGGGCTGTGCTCCTTTGTGAGCCCAGGCAAAGAAGACTATGGCTCTGCGCTTCGCAGGGTTCTCACGAATATTTGGCAGGAAGGCTAATGAAATTAATTAGATCGCTGCTGGACAAGCAGGAACAACTATTCGCAAAGGGGAGCAAGCTCGAAAAGCTCTATCCCCTTCATGAGGCACTGGACACCATTCTATACACGCCAGGGATGGTTACCAAAGGCACCACCCACGTTCGTGAAGCCCTCGATCTCAAACGCATGATGATCATGGTGGCCGTGGCCCTGATGCCTTGCATAGGGATGGCCTTTTACAACACGGGTTACCAAGCCAACTTGGCCATCGGTAATGGCGCAGAAGCCTTAGATGTTTGGCAGACCACCGTCTTTGCAGCCTTGGGTTTCGCTCACAACCATGGCGACTTTTTGGCCAATGTGGTTTATGGCGGTTTGTTTTTTATCCCGGTTTTATTGGTGACTTTCACCGTTGGGGGCTTGATTGAGGCTGGTTTTGCTATCATTCGAAACCACGAAATCAACGAAGGCTTCTTGGTCACGGGTCTGTTACTGCCCCTCACCCTGCCGCCCACCATTCCCTTGTGGCAAGTGGCGCTCGGTATCGCTTTTGGCGTGATTATCGGCAAAGAAATTTTCGGGGGCACCGGAATGAACGTGCTGAATGTCGCTTTGACGGCACGCGCGTTTCTCTTCTTCGCCTACCCAGCACAAATTTCTGGTGACAGCCCTTGGATTGCTGCCAGTCTTTCAGGATTGTCCGGTTCCAGCACGCTCCCTGATGCGGTGAGTGGTGCCACTTGGTTGGGCAAAGCAGCGGCGGGTGCAGAAACCTTTGCGGCCCATCCGGTTTTTGGCACTGAATGGTGGAATTCTTTTTGGGGACTCGTCCCTGGGTCCATGGGGGAAACCTCGGTTGCGGCTTGTTTGTTAGGCGCTTTGATTTTGGTGGCCACCCAAGTGGGCTCTTGGCGAACCATGCTCGGCGTCGCCATCGGTACCTACATTATGTCGACCATGCTTCACGGCATTGAATCGGACACCAACAACATGTTTGCCGTTCCTTTTGGTTGGCACGTGGTCGTAGGTGGCTGGGCCTTTGGTTTGGTCTTTATGGCCACAGACCCAGTGTCTTCGGCATTCACAGATACCGGTAAGCTCATCTATGGGTTCTTCATTGGTGTTTTGGTGGTTTTGGTGCGTGTGGTTAACCCCGCCTACCCCGAAGGCATGATGTTGGCGATTTTATTCATGAACATGTTCGCACCGTTCATTGATCATTTCTTTGTTCAGGCGAACATTAAACGGAGGGTGGCACGAAATGCAGCGTAACGGCGTCCCTTACATTATTGGATTTTGCGTGGCCGTATGTTTGGTCTGCGCGATTATTGTTTCCTCCTCAGCAGTGGGTCTTAAGGAAAGACAAGAAACCAACAAGTTGTTGGACCGGCAAAAAAAGGTGCTAACTGTGGCGGGCTTGCTTCAAGAGGGCGAGTCCGTGAGCGCGGAAAAAATTCAATCCATGTTCACCAAGCGCATCAAGTCGGTGATCATCGATTTGAAAAGTGGCAAAGAAAACGCAGAGGCCACCCAAAACGCGGCTTCTTTTGATCAAAGGAAAGCCCAAAAAGACCCATCGTCGAGCATTTCTGCACCAAAGAACAGAGCGGGGGTACGTCGCATCCCCAATCAAGCCATGGTCTATCAAGTTTCCCAAAATGAGATGGCTACGGATGGTGCCGGCTTTGAGTTGGCTCAATACATTTTCCCCGTCGAGGGGTATGGCCTTTGGTCCACACTCTACGGCTTTTTGGCGGTGGCCCCCGATGGCAACACGGTCAAGGGCATTACCTTTTACGAACATGGGGAAACCCCCGGTTTGGGCGGCGAAGTGGATAACCCCTCATGGAAGTCCAAATGGCCCGGCCGAATGGTGTTTGGCCCGGCCGGCAGCAGCGTTGACAGCTGGGGCGAAGCAAAGATTAAAGTTAAAAAAGGGTACGCTGGATCGCCGGCAGAAGACCCTTATCAAGTGGACGGTCTTTCGGGCGCCACCATCACTGCCAATGGCGTGACCTACTTGGTCCGTTTTTGGATGGGTGAAAATGGTTTTGGTCCCTACATTCGGAATGCGCTTGGCCAAGCGGGCTAAATGCCTAATGGCTCATGAAGGAGAGAGCTCGTTATGAGTAAAACAAAAGAGGTCCTTTTAGACCCACTCTTTGAAAACAACCCCATCGGCTTACAGGTGCTCGGCATCTGTTCGGCTTTGGCGGTGACCACCAAGCTAGAAACGGCCGTGGTGATGTCGGCTGCGGTGTTCGCGGTGTTGGTCCTGTCCAACTTGTCCGTGAGTTTGTTGCGGAATTACATTCCCCCCAGCATTCGAATCATCATTCAGTTGACCATTATTGCTTCTTTGGTGATTGTGACCGACCAAGTGCTCAAGGCCTTCCTGTTCGAAACCAGCAAGCAACTGTCGGTGTTCGTGGGCTTGATCATCACCAACTGCATCATCATGGGCCGCGCGGAAGCGTTCGCCATGCAAAACGGCCCGTGGCGAAGCATGGTAGATGGTGTTGGGAATGCTGCAGGTTATTCGTTGGTTCTTATCTTTGTGGGTTTCTTCCGCGAACTGTTCGGCTCTGGAAAACTTTTCGGTATCGAAGTTTTGCCTTTGGCGAGTGAAGGTGGTTGGTACCAGCCCAACGGTTTGTTGGTGCTCTCACCAGCAGCCTTCTTTTTAATCGGCGGTTTCATCTGGATGGTGCGAACCTGGAAGCCTGATCAAGTGGAGGAGGGTTAATCATGGAACATTATCTCAGCCTCGCGGCGAAAGCGATTTTTGTTGAAAACATGGCCTTGGCCTTCTTTTTGGGCATGTGCTCCTTCTTGGCAGTCTCTAAAAAGGTAGACACCGCCATCGGATTGGGTTTCGCCGTTGTGTTCGTGTCCGGTATTTGTACCCCGCTGAACAACTTGGTTTACAACCTGTTCTTGAAAGAGGGCGCGTTGGTCTGGCTCAGCCCTGAGTACGCCACTGTGGACCTTTCCTTTTTGAGCTTTTTATCCTTTATCGGCACCATCGCAGCCACCGTACAGGTGGTGGAAATGGCCATCGATAAATTCGCACCGGCGTTGTATTCTGCGCTGGGCGTTTTCTTGCCGCTGATCGCAGTGAACTGTGCCATTTTGGGTGGGTCGCTCTTCATGAAGGAAAGGGATTACAACCTCGCTGAGAGCGCCGTCTTTGGTGTGGGCTCAGGCATTGGTTTCATGTTGGCCATTGTTGCGCTCGCGGCTTTGCGTGAAAAGATGCATTACAGCAACGTCCCAGCAGGCCTTCGCGGTTTGGGGATGACATTCATGTTAACAGGTTTGATGGCCATCGGTTTTATGGCCTTCGCCGGTATTCAGCTTTAAGGAAGGAGTGACGAAATGCTTACGACAGCAGGACTTGGTGTTGCAGTTTTTATTCTACTGATCGTTGCCCTTGTGTTTGTGTTGATGGGCGCACGCTCGAAATTAGTTAACTCAGCCGACGTGAACATTGTTGTGAATGAGGATGCAGACAACCCCATTGTCGCGCCCGCAGGCGATACATTGTTGAACACGTTGTCAGCACAAAAGATTTTTATCCCTTCCGCTTGTGGCGGTGGTGGGACTTGCGGTGTTTGCAAAGTCCACGTGAAATCGGGCGGTGGTGCCATTCTACCCACCGAAAAAACCCATATTTCTCGAGGTGAAGAGCGCGAAGGCTGCCGTTTGTCATGTCAGGTTAAAGTGAAGTCCGACATGGAAATCGAAGTTGAACCAGAGGTGTTCAGCGTTAAGAAATGGCAATGCAAAGTACGTTCAAATGAGAATGTGGCGACCTTTATCAAAGAGTTGGTACTCGAACTGCCCGAAGGCGAATCGGTGCCATTCCGTGCGGGTGGTTACATTCAAATTGAATGTCCTGCTCACGTGGCCAACTACGCAGACTTCGACATTGAAGATGAGTATCGCGGCGACTGGGACAAGTTTAACATGTGGGGCTTGGTTTCCGAAGTGAAAGAACCTGTGACCCGCGCCTATTCCATGGCGAATTATCCTGAAGAGCACGGCATTATTATGCTGAACATTCGTATTGCGTCGCCACCATGGGACCGTAAAGCCAACGGATGGGCCAAAGTACCACCGGGCATCATGTCCTCTTACGTTTTCAGTCTCAAGGAGGGCGACGAAGTGACCATTTCAGGCCCGTTCGGTGAGTTCTTTGCCAAAGAAACCAAGAACGAAATGGTGTTCGTGGGTGGTGGTGCCGGTATGGCCCCCATGCGGTCACACATTTTTGATCAGTTCCACCGCATCAAAACCGATCGTAAGGTCTCCTTCTGGTATGGCGCACGAAGTTATCGGGAAGCCTTCTACGTGGATCATTTCGATAGGATTCAAGAAGAAAACGATAACTTTGAGTGGCATTTGGCGCTGTCCGACCTTACCGACGAAGATCGATGGGACGATCCTGATTCGCCCACCCGACAAGCCTTGGGTGCGAAGCACGGTTATAAAGGTTTCATCCATCAAGTCCTATTGGAGAACTATCTCAAGGACCATCCTTCCCCAGAAGATTGTGAGTATTACTTGTGTGGCCCGCCCATGATGAACCAAGCGGTGATTAACATGCTTTTGGATTTGGGCGTGGAGATGGAAAACATCGCTCTGGATGATTTCGGAGGCTGATCGGTGGTCAACGGACCCCACAACGACGTCTCCATCTGGCGGCGTTTCATCCTTCCGTTTTTATTTGTACTGGCGCTTTTCGTCGCTCTGTTTTTACGCAGACCGGACGCGGAAGCGCCAGTTTCCAATTCTGGCGTTGAAGAAGTGGCGAAACAACCTGCCGAAATGGTGCTTCGCGGCGAAACCATGGGAACCACCTATAACATCAAGTTGGTACCTGAAACCTTAGAGCAGGCCCAGACTTGGCACACCCTTCAACCGAAGATCGATCAACGCCTTGAGGACATCAACAATTTAATGTCCACCTATCGCCCCCAAAGCGATATCTCAAAGCTGAACGCCAACACGAGCATCGAGCCGGTGGTGCTTCAAGAGGAATTCGCCAAAGTGGTGGCTGCCTCCCTCAACATCGGCGAACAGACCGGTGGCGCCTTCGACGTCACATTGGGCCCACTGATCGCGCTTTGGGGTTTTGATAAAGGGGAACGTAGAACCACTGCCCCCTCCACTGAGGAAATCACGTCCCTCAAAGCTTTCACGGGGCTCGATAAGATTTCTGTGAACCAAAATGCATTTCAAAAGAAAGATGGGCGCGTTCAAATCAATCTCTCTGGTATCGCCAAGGGTTACGGTGTGGATGCCGTTGCAGCGTTGCTTCGTAACGCTGGCGTTAACAACTTTATGGTGGAGATTGGTGGAGAGATTTTTGTTCAGGGCAAGAACAGTCAGGCCTCGCAATGGAAGCTTGGCGTGAATCGCCCAACCCCCGAGGCGGGCCGTTACGAAATTATTGAAACGGTTGCTTTATCAAAAGGTGGGATGGCCACCAGCGGCAGTTATCGGAATTTCTTTAACGAGGCTGGAAAGCGCTTTCATCACATCATTAATCCCAAAACGGGGCAGCCAGTGGATCACAACTTGGTCTCAGTGACCGTGGTAGCAGACACGTGTATGCAGGCGGATGCATTGGCCACCGCTGCCATGGTCTTGGGTCAAGCCGAATTTGAAAAGGTGTTGAAGGCACATTATCCCAATGCCTCTGCCTTTTTTGTACACCAAAATGAACAGCGGTTTGATGCGTTTAAGACCGCGAACTTTCCCACTTTGGACTAGTTGATTTGATTTGGGCTGGCCACTGGATGGCCCGACTCGCGATTACCGGTACTGCGAATTTGGACCGGTTCATCTGGTTTGGCTTGACGCATTTGTTCTTCGTCGCAGGCTTCTTTTTCAGGGCAGGTGAGGCAACAGCTTGGGTTCACACTGGGACCCCCACAGGACCCTTTGAGCTGCTTTCGACCGCCAGACAAAATGAGACCCAGCGCCATGCCGAACACGGCCACGCCAAAAACAGTCAATGTGATTAAAAAGGTGCTCATGATATAACCATAGCCACGCCAATCCCACCTCGCAATGCCGAAATGGGGCCAGGAGCGAAAAAATAAAAAAGAAAAAGGCTGCCAAATAAGGGGCTTACAAGCCTTGTTCGGTTTTGGGCGTGGCGGGACCCACGTAGAGACTGCTCTCTTCGAACCAAGCTTCGAGACCATTGTGCAGACGCAGTCTCAAAAAACCGTTTTGTGCTTCTAGGATTTCACCGTAAGCCCCCGTATGAGCGGTGAACGCGGTTTCGGCACTGGCTGCGGGGGCACTCTTGCCGTCGCTTTGTGCGACCTTTAACGCCGCAAAGTTTTTGTCATCAAGGGTCACCCGGTAGGCCAACACACCGGTAAGGAGCAAGCCAAGCATCCCCACAAAGAGCACCCATCCCAGTGGGATGCGGTGATGGCCTTTTTTGAGTGCGCTTCGAAAAATGAGTAGCAGCCACGCTGCGGTCAACAAACACAACCATGCCCCAACAGTCAAATCCCAGGGCAACGCGCGTGTGACGAGCTCCCACCCATCAGGCTGATGGTGGGCACCCACATCGGCGTCCACCCGAGAAGCGCGCGCCACTTCCAGATTCGAATTGATGTTATCGTCGAAGGGGGCGAGTTGCTTGGCCTTTTCCAGATGGAAAATGGCACGCGACAAGTCGCCTTTTTTCATGGTCAAGGAACCGATGTTGTAATGAAGCTGTGCGCCATCGAACCCTTGTTGAAGCATTTTTTCGTAACCCGCTAAAGCAAGATCGGGCTGGCCTTTTTTGAGGGCCGTTTCGGCTTCTTGCAGTGCAGTCTGACTGTGGGCGATGTTGCTCCACAGTCCCGAGAGTAATCCAATACATACGACGACAGCGCGAAACAATATCATGTGTCACCCCCATCTTCGTTCAAAAGCGCAAAGAGTGAGAGGGCTCGCGAAAGCAAGTCGGTAGCAGAATTCATGCCCGGTGGGGCGTAGCGTTGTTGCTGTGCTTCATCGAACCACGTGGCCGCTTCTTGCGCGGTCGCGGCATGGCATCCTTGGGCTTCAAGGTGGGATGCCAATTCGTGCACGGGCAATGACTTGACCCGTTCACCAAATAAAAAGGCCATGTGGTCATAGAGGACTTCTAGGGCAACACCGACTTCATTCTCGCTTTGGGCATTTTTGAGTTGTTGTAATCGTTCATGAACCACTTGTCGCTTGGCGTAGGCCAAACTGCCTCGGTTTTGATTCCGCAAAACGAGTAACAAGCAGATGGCCATGCAAAGTAGCCAGCCACCCATAAAGGTAAAAATAAGACTTTGAACGTTGAATGGAAAGCGATTGCCTTGGACGGGGGTGATGCCCATGGTCAAGGGGCGTAAGGTTTGTTCACTTTTACTTTGGGCGGTGGTTTTTTGTCCCTCGTTGGCAGCGGCGGTGACGCGAACAAACACCGGTTTGGTTTGGGCATTGGTATAGGTGTTACTCACTGGATCGAAAAAGGGCATGGCGAAAGGTCCCAGCTTTAAGCGACCCTGCTGTTTGGGTTGAATTAAGACCTCCATGGTTTTCATACCAATGACCCGACCAGAAGACGCATTGGTGTTTTCTGTATAGGTGGGTGGAAACGCCCGGTAAGCGTCGGTGGATTGAATGCTGGGTAGCTGCAGTTGCCGCGCGCTGCCTTCACCAGTCGCATAAATTTTGAGGGTGATGGGCTCGTTCTTTTTGGTCTTGCGTCGGTCCACTTCTGCGGCCAGTCCCCATTGACCGACGTTATGGATGGGAAAGTTGGGGGGTTGTCCCATGGCCGGCAGGTTTTGAATGTCCAGCATATAAGACTGACTTTTTAAGTTGAGTTTTTTACCTCGACGGAAAAAGCCACCTGCCATGTTGGTTTCGAGGGTGACGTTTTTCAGGTGGTGCTGACCGGGCTCAAGCGGAAAGAGGGCTGTTCTTTCGATGAGGTAGCTTTGGTAATTCTGCCCTTTCAAGCGGACATCGGTGGGAACGATTTGCGAGGGTTGGTCCATGCTCTCGGAGAGGAAATTTTTCAGTTTGGGGTATTCGGGCCGCGACACATTGGAAAGACTTTCGGTGGAAAGAACCCGAACGGTGGCCGTAATTTGTTCGCCCACCACAGCTTCGGTTTTATCGAAAGCCACGTGTAGGAGCGTTCGGGGAAGCGGGCGGTTTTGATACCGCGCTTCGATATCTTGCAGGTAACTGGGCATGGCCTCCGCCGTGGTTGCCGGCATGGGGGGCAGTGGGTCTGCACCCGCGATAACGCGCACGGTCACGGTATTGCTCGATGCTTTTTCATCTCCCAGTGTGGCTCGAGCTGGACCGAGTCGGTGGTTGCCTTTTTTTTGTGCGGTGAGCTGGATGTTAAAAATATAGGTGGTTTCCATGGTGCGGCGCCCGTTCACGATGCGCACGGAGCTGGAATTGGAGCGGGTACGACCACGCTCTACGAAGCCTCTGAATTGTGGCATTTTGAGATTGCTCAGGTTACCGGTTTTGCGCTGAACGAATTCTACTTTGAGCTCAATATCATCTCCGACGGCGGCCACCTCATGAGAGGCTGATATCTTGATTTCGATATTCTTTGCCTCGACAGCTTGGGCTGAGAGCAAACAGCAAAGCCAACCCACACCCAGCAGGTGAAACAACGTTGAGGCTCGATTGTGCAGGAGGCGCGTTATCATGTGGTCGCTGAGTTAAAGGTCACGCCCATTTTCATCCAGGCGAATCACATTGGCATCGGAAAGCGTTTTGAGCTTTTCGTCGAGCCACTTGGGGTCGCCCACCAGAACCACTGTGTAGTTTTGGATGTTCAAGGCATCTTTGGAAAGCTGAGAGACATGCTGCAGTTCAACATCATTGATTTGTTTCATCACCAATTCGAATTGGTTCATGGGCAAATCATAGGTGGCCAAAATCCCTGCCGCTGAAGCCAAAGCGCCCACTGTCTCGAAATATGAAGGCAAAGGTTTGATCAACGCATCTTTGGCAAATTGCATTTCTTCTGGGGTAATGCCGTTTTGGGAAATGTCGTTCATAATGATGAACGTTTCTTGGAGTGCATCAACCGTGTGTTCGCCCTTGATCATGCCGCCCGCCACCAAGACGCCTTGCCCTCGTAATGGGTTGACGCTGGAGCGCGCGCCATAAGTATATTGCTTTTCTTCTCTGAGTTTCATGTTGAGCCTGGAGCTAAACAAACCCCCAAAACCAGCGTTCATGACCTTGAGCTTGTATTCGTCCGGGTCACCTTTTCGGATCAAGGGGCGGCCCGCCATCATGAAGCTTTGGGGCGCGTCGGGTCGCGGAATAACGTAGACCGTCAACTGCTCGGCAGGTTCAACGTCGGGTGGGGTGGCGGGCAGATTGGCTTTTGATTTCCATTGGCCCAAAGTCTTTTCGAGCTGACCCAGCATGTTTTCGGTTTGAATATCACCGGTGACGATCACCGTGGTGGTGGCCGGTCCATAATTGCGCTGATAAAACTTCTTGAGATGCTTTCGTTTCAAAGCTTTGACCGAGGTAAGCGTGCCCGATACGGGATGTCCGTAGGGATGGTCTGCGCCGTACACGCGTTCATAAAACACGTCTTTGCCCACCGCTCTTGGGTTGCCTTTGCGCTTTTCGAGACTGGCCAACCGGAGGCGCTGCAAGCGTTCAAACTCTTCTTGTTCCAAGCTTGGGTTTTGTAGCGCATCGGCGATCAGGCCCAACGCGGGTCGGGTGTGTTGGGCCAAGACACCCAAACTCAATGATGCGGCATCTTGGTCGCAGCTGCTGGAAACACTGGTGCCAATGTCAGAGAGGCTCTCTGAAAACTCGTCTGCATTGAGGGTTTTGGTGCCTTTGGTCAACATGTCAACGAGCATGCCCGCCAAGCCGGCTTGTGCCGCTGATTCCGAAGAGGAGCCCGCTTTGATCAGGACTTCGATGGCCACGATGGGCAGTTTGTTCTCTTTGACCAAGATGACCTGCATCCCATTGCTGAGTCGGTGCTGTTCAAAGAGCGGCAGTTTGGTTTCCACCGCAGGCCCTGCGGGGGGCCGCTGGTTTCGCCAGTCTTCTTGTGGCGGGGTTCGGTACGCAATCTTGTTGGTGGCGCAGGCCGAGAACAAGAGGAGAGCGAGGACAGGTGAAATGGTGCGTGTGATTAATTTCATTGTTGTTCCCCCTTGCTGCCTGATTTTTTAAAGCCCGATTTGATTTCCTTTAAATCGTCTGCCGATTTCGGGAGTGCGAACAGCACGCCCCGGGATTTAGGTGTCAGGTAGATTTCCATCATCTGGATGATTTTTTCTGAGGTGACATTGCGGTATCGTTCGAGATCTGCAGCGAGACCATCTGGCTCGCCCGTGTAGTGATTGAAGCGTTGGAGTTGCTCGGCTCGGCCACTGTTACCGCCCAAGGCTTGCAAGCCAAATACCTTATCGGTCTCAATGGTAGCGATGGCCCGAGCAATTTCCTCTTCTTCAGGCGGTAAATCATACAGTTCACTGAGGCGAGAGTCGATGACACCGAGCACTTGCTCAGGGCTTTCCCCCGCACGTAACACCACGTCAATGGTAAACACCGATACATTTTGCATGCTTTGCTGGTAGACATGTACGGACTGGGCTCGTTCCTCTAATTCCATTAGGTGCTTGCGCAAACGTCCGGTTTTTGTTCCGGCCAAGACATGGGCCAGGATGTCCATCTCTGCATCTCCGGGCTGTAAGAAGGGGGGCGTGAAGTAGGACACCATGACCCGTGGTAACTTGCCGAGCGTTTCGTAATGCACCACCCGAACTTCTTCGCTGAGGCTGGGTTTGGGAATGTTGGGGTAGTCGGGCTTCGGCCCAGCAGGGATGGTGGCGAAGTATTTTTCGATCAGGTTCTTTGCGTGCGTGACATCGAAATTGCCGGCCACTGTGAGGGTCATGTTGCTCGGCGCGTAATATCGCCCAAAAAAGTCTTTCACATCGTCCATGGTCGCGGCATCGAGGTCACTCATGCTGCCAATGACCCGGCCATAGTACGGGTGGGAGGGGAGGAACATGGCTTGCCACATTTTTTCTTGGGCCAGGCCGTAGGGCTGGTTGTCCACCCGTTGTAAGCGTTCGTTTTTGACCACTTCCCGCTGCTCATCGAGTTTGGCTTGGTCCACTGATTCCATGAGCCAACCCAACCGGTCACTTTCAAGCCACAAGGCCAGTTCGAGTTCGTGGGCGGGGACCACTTCGAAATAATTCGTTCGGTCAAAACTGGTGGTCCCGTTGATAGAGGAGGCGCCCGCTTGCTGGAGGTAAGAAAAGTGCTTGTCATCGCCCACGTGGGGGGTGCCCTGGAACATCAAGTGTTCGAACAAATGGGCGAACCCGCTTCGGCCTTTGGCTTCGTGCAGACCCCCAACGTGCGCCCACATGCTGACCGCAACGGTTCCTGCGCTGTCGTCTTGGTGAAGAATCCCCTCCAAGCCATTGTCCAGCCGGTACTTTTCATAGGGAATGTAGGAGCGGTTTCCCTGAGCTTGGCTTGGCGCAGCCAAAAGCCCACAAAGCAGCAGCCCCACGCTGATGAGCAGGGGGGCCCGGAGTCGGTTTGAGAATTGGTCTTTATTTTTGGCCATTTTTCATCCTTGTTGGGAAAAACGAGAGGTTTGAAGGCTTTTGTTCCGGGACCCGGTGGTTTGAAATGGGGGCCGCGGGCGCCATGGGGCATGGGACCTGCACATAAACCCCCAAAACAAAACCGATTTGGGATCGGGCAAAAGCGTCTTTCCGGCCTGTTATTAGCCAAAAAATCCATCAAAGACCAGCACTTCTGGGCCCCCAGCCACAGGAGCGCTTTTTTTTGACCCCAAGTGGCGGAAAAGGGTATCAAATAGGGGTATTAATTGGATCCGAGCGGGGTGGGATCCCCACTTCCGGACCGTTCATTTATCCTGAGGAGGCTCACCCATGACTGAATTACTTTTCATCGATTCAGAGCCAGTAGATGACATTATCATTCAAGCTTGCAGCGATCGCGGTTTGGGCTTTCGGCAATTGGCTGATGGCAATGAAGCGTTGGCCTATGCGAAGGAAAATCGACCGTCCATCATGGTGCTCAATGTAGAACTGCCCAAGGTTTCCGGCTACACCGTGTGCAACAAAGTGAAAAAAGACACCGGTCTCAAGGCCGTGCCACTGATTTTGACTTCTTCTCAGGCCACCACCGATATTTTTGAGCAGCACAAAAAGCTCAAGACGCGTGCCGAGGAATATTTGCTCAAGCCTTACAGCAGCGACGATCTACTGGCGCGCATCGATCACCTCATGAATGGTGATGGTGACCTCGCTGGAGAGGATGTCGGCGCTCCTGCGATGGACATGGCGGCAGATGACGCAGATAACGGGACGTTGGCACCGCCTTCAACGCCTTTTTCCATGTCCCCCGGAGATGTGGCCGATGGCGGTGATGACATGAATGCCGTGTTGGACGCAGCGGTTGAAGCCGTGGATTCCTGGGGCGACGCTTCCGAAAGTGCAATGTCCGCAGACGACGTGGTCGAAGAAGCCGATGCGCCTCCACCCGGTCCGCCGGTCGAAGACCTCTCTGCCGGTTCGGATGGCGCCGCACTGAGCTCTGAAGACAAACAAGTCATCCGCGACGTTCGAAAAGAAAACATTCAACTCAAAGCCAAAGTGGCCGAGCTGGAGTCCCGTTTGCGGGTATCAGAGGGGCTCAAAGATCGCTTGGATAAGGCCTCGGAGCAAAACAAGCAAACCCGCGCTGACCTCAAGAAGAAAGAGCAGGAAGTTCTTGAATTTCAAGAGCTTCTAGACCAGCAAGAAGACGAGATGGAGAGCATGCGCCAACAGCTGGTGGAAAAAGAGAGCAATATTGCCAATATTCGCGCTGTGGCCGAGGGGGCTGAGCTCGATACTGAGGAAGCCAAAAGTCGCGTGATGGAGCTCGAAAAGCACGAAGCCGAGCTGGAGGCTCGCGAAAAAGAACTGTCCACTCAGGTGGCGTCCTTGTCAGAGCAGGCTGAAACGCTCGAGACACAGATGGCGAAGTCCAAGAAGGAATTCGAAGAGCAAATGCAGGCCACCAAGACCGAGTATGAAACTCAAAAAGAGAAACTCAGCAAAGTCAAAGAGGCCATTTCACAAGCGCTGTCCGACCTCGAGGGCTAGATTGGCTTCTTCAAATTAAAATGACCCGGCCTGGTGCCGGGTTTTTTTGTTCGTTTTTTCTTTGGTCGGCGTGGAAATGGGAGTAAACCAAGGGGGTAGGCGCGGCGTGATGATGAAATACGCTGCCTGGCCCCGGAGGAACAAAATGTCCAAGGTTAAAACGGCGGTTATTCCTGTGGCAGGTTTGGGAACACGTTTTTTACCTGCCACCAAATCCATTCCCAAGGAAATGCTGCCCATCGTTGATAAGCCCACCATCCAATACATTGTTGAAGAAGCCTGGTCCGCAGGCATCGAGACGGTGGTTTTCGTGAATGGTCATCACAAAAGCAGCATTGAAGACCATTTTGACTATGCCTACGAACTGGAAGACACCCTCTCAAAAAGAGGCAAAGAAGCGGTGGCGGATGGCTCCCGTGCCATCGCCGACCGAGGCGCCGTGGTTTCGGTGCGACAAAAGGCCCCGTTGGGGTTGGGGCATGCAGTGTTAGCGGCTCGACCCGTGATTGGGGACGCACCCTTTGCCGTTTTGTTGGGCGATGACATCATCAGACCGCCCAGTGATTCGGAGCCTGCCATTGGTCAGTTGATGGAGGCTTTTGATCGCACGGGTAAGGGCCAAATCGCATTGATGCAGGTGCCCTTGTCCGAGATTCACAAATACGGGGCGGCCGAAGGCGAGAAAGATCCTGAGAATGCACAATCGTTTCACATCACAGCTTTGGTAGAGAAACCACCTCCGGGCACTGAGAAAACCGATCAAGCAGTGGTGGGGCGCTATGTACTGCCTCCCAGCATATGGTCTATTTTGGTTGAAACCGGAGAAGGCGCAGGGGGCGAGATTCAGTTGACCGACGCTCTCGATACCCTCCGAGAGCAAGAAGGCCTCATGGGGTGTTGCTTTCGTGGACAACGTGTGGATGCGGGAGATAAAGTGGGTTATCTTCACGCGAACCTGCTCGAAGCATTATCTCGCGACGATCTCAAGGAGCCCGTCATGAACTTACTGAAGTCCATGGTTGCAGAAACGAACGGGCAATAAGGAGCACAAACATTGCGACGAACGAAAACCCAACTTCTATGCGCGATCGGTGCTTTTGTTTTTCTTTGGACCGCATCTCAAGCCCACGCCTTTCTTCCTTCGGTTCGGTGGATTCTCAACCGAACGGTGGCCCTTTATCTCGAAAGCCCTGTGAAAAGTATTCGGGTGTCCATGGAGGGCCACGAGATTTCTCCTGATTCACAGCGGGTGGCCCGCAAGGAGCAAATCTATTTTCAACGGGGCTATAATTTTCGTCGGGAAGTGAATCAAGGACAACAAAGTTTGGTTGAAGTTATGGGGGCCGGGCGCGTGATGCAACGCTCAGTCGATTTCCCTGCAGAGGTGTTTCCCGAATTTCTTCAGCTGTATTATTCGCTTCACGAGCCTAAAGAAGGCCCCAAAGGTGCGGCGGCTTTGGCGGCAGCTCTCGAGCGCACCGGTGTGGACACTTCAGTGGTTTCCATTAACCGATATGGCAGCGAAGTGGTTTGGGTCATCGGTGCCAAGCCCTGGGAGGAGCAGCGCACCCAGGTATGGTTGACCAAGTCTAATTTTCGGCCGGTGCGGGCCATCTTGAACAAGCATGGCGATATTTTAGATTGGCGGTTTCTGGGCCAACAGGCTTTTGACGATGAACCCTTTTTGTTTTCAGGGTTGGAATTGTGGCATAACGGTCGGTTGATCCGTAAGCTCGAAGTGACTAAGTTTCGTATGAACAAAAAACTATCGAAGGACCTCTTTTCCAAATCATGACACATCGTTGGGGACGCAGGCGAGATTTTCTTCAAGCGGCCGGGTTGGCCATCCCCGCCCTGGCCATGACGTCTTGGCCTGCTTGGGCCATTGGTACTGGCGTTCAAGTAGGCTTTGGCCAGCTCAAGCACGCGGGAAACTGGGACCCACGCCCCGAGGCCTTGCGCCGGTTGCTTTGGGAAATACGAAAAAGAACCAGCATTGAAGTCCGTCGCGACGCCACCTTTGTGGACATGGAGAGCGACGATATTTTTCAGCAACCATTTCTCGTTCTCACGGGCAAAGGGCCCATGCCTGAATGGTCGGAAAAGGCCAGGCAAAATGTAGCAAGGCATCTGCGCTTCGGTGGTTTCTTATACGTGGATACCCCGAGCCCCGACGACCCATTTACCAGTTCTGTGAAAAGAGAAGTGGAAATCATTCGAAAATCTCTTAAGGGGAACCAAGAATTCGACAGTCCCACTTTTCAACGGGTGGATCCGCAGCACGTACTGTTTAAATCGTTTTTTCTGTTAAAGCGCGTGGTGGGCCGGCACACCCAAGACACAGGGGTGGTTGGCTTAGATCTAGACAAACGGATGGTGTTGGCCATGACCCAAAATGACTTGTTGGGTGCTTTAGAGCGCGATCGCTTGGGCAACTGGGTTTACACATGCGAACCCGGTGGTGAACGGCAGCGGGAAATGGCCATTCGCTTTGGGGTCAACCTGATCATGTACGCCACTTGTTTGGATTATAAATCTGACCAAGTTCACATTCCTTTTATCTTGAAGAAACGCCGCCGATAAATGAACCTTTTTGACCAGGTATTTGAAAGCACCCAAGGTTTCACTGACTTTCAGTTGACCTGGTTGACCCAATTGCCCAGCGGGTTGCTGTGGTTGGCTGGCGCCGTCTTACTCTTTGGCCTCTGGTTGAGCTTTCAAACATCGCAGGGGGCGCCGCCGAAAATACGGTTGGGTTTGTTGGCTTTTCGGACATTGGGCGCCATGGCCTTGTTTTTTGTTATTCTTGAGCCGGGGTTACGGTTGCTCAACAAAGAAAGCATTACCAACAAAATCTATTTCTTGGTGGACAACTCGGCGAGCATGACCGAGGTGCACCCTGAGCGATTTGAAAAAGCAGTAGAGGCATTGAACGCCCTTAAATCCGACATCGCGCAAAGCAAAAAATTTAAAGGAGAAGTGTGGTCATTTGCACAAAAGGCAAAGCGGCTTTCTATCGAAGAGCAGTCCAGTTTATTGAAGCGAGACCCATCAAGCCCTGCCACGCGCCCGGCCATTCAAGGCACCCACCTCTTAGAGGCGTTAGCCGAGTTACCGGCCTCTACCGATGAGGCGCCTGTGGGGGGGGTGGTGCTGATCAGTGACGGTGCAGATACCACAGGGCTCACGGAATCATTGTCCCCAGCTGTTCGTGATGAACTGAGACGTTTACAGGTGCCAATCCACACGGTGCTTATCGATGATGGCGAACCTTTTCGTGATGTGGCCATCGAAGAGGTCATTCATGACGAATTTGCCTTCGTGCGAAACGAGGTCAAGTTAGAAGTGCTCATTCGCCACAAAGGCATCGATCCCAAAACCGTACCGGTGACCTTGTACGAAGACGGGAAAGAAATGGCCACGGCCCAGGCAGAGTTGACAGCGGACAGCAGTCGCGTTCGCATTCCGTTTTCATTCAGGCCCAAAAGGGCGGGTAAGCGTTTGTACACCGTTCGTGTCCCAGTGGACCCCCAAGAGCGTATATTCCAGAACAATCGTTTGGACTTTACATTGAAAGTGATTCGCGATCGATTGCGGGTTTTGCAGGTCTCGGGACATCCTTCTTGGGATGAGCGATTCTTACGGCAATTGCTTAAAGAGAACCCTTCGGTTGATTTAATTTCATTTTTTATTTTACGAACGCCGAACGACCAATCGGGGGCGCCGTCTTCAGAGTTGTCGTTGATTCCCTTCCCAACCCGTCAACTGTTTACGGAAGAGTTGCACACATTCGACATCGTGATCTTCCAAGATTTTGATTATTTACCCTATCACATGTCGCATTATCTGGGGAATATCAGAGATTTTGTTCGAGACGCGGGTGGTGGCTTTTTGATGATTGGTGGTGATCGAACCTTTTCTGAAGGGGCCTATCAGCACACGCCCATCGGGGATATCTTACCGGTGGAGCTGCTATCTGGCAGGGGCCACGTCAACGAAGAAAGTTTCAAGCCGTTCTTGACGTCGTCGGGCAAGACCCACCCCATCACCGATTTGGGGCAAGCCTATGGCGGTGAACAGAGCTTTCAATACTTCAATCCTTTAGAAGGGGTGAACCGCGTTGCCAAAACCAAAGCCAATGCCCAGACCTTGTTGGCGCATCCTTTCTTAAATGGGGTGGATGGCGAACCGCTTCCTGTGGTGTCGGTGGGTGAAGTGGGCAGAGGACGTACCATGGCCATTTTAACCGATAGCACTTGGATGTGGTCATTACCGCAGGCCGCCACCGGAGGGCGGGCTGATGCCCATCGAAAATTTTATGCGAATGCCTTGCGTTGGTTAATTCAAGATCCTGAGCTGAGCCGGGTACGTATACAGTTGACGCAAAAAGAAACTGGACCGGGTGAAAAAGCGATCATTGAAATACATTCATTAAATGAAGCGTACCGTTTGTCCGGCGGGGCTGAGGTGACATTTAAGATTTCACCTTTGGATGAAGCGTCGACCATGGGCGTCTTTCCAGCTGAAAAAGGCCTCACTGGTGATGATGGAAAGTGGATTCTTAAGAAAACATTCGATACCCCCGGCGCGTACCGACTCGAAGTGCAAGCAGAATCAAACGGACATTTCATTGGTCGAGATGACGAAATATTAATCATTCAAGGTGCTCGTAAAGAGTTATTGTTCTCAGAACCGCGCCCGGAGTTGATGGCCGCTATCTCTGAAATGAGCATGGGGCAATCGGTACGTGCCAATTCGAAGCCGTCTTTTTCCTACCAAGACCAAGAAAAATACCGAATCGTTCAGCAAAAGAGTATTCCCATTTGGAATCGCTATTGGGCTTTGGTGTTTGTTCTATTGGGTGCCGTTGTGGAGTGGTGGTGGCGGCGACGTAGAGGCTTTGCTTAAGGATTGTTTACGGTCATCTCCCAAGTAAAACAGGCACCTTGGTCCACCTCTACAGAACTCAGAAAATCACCGCCAACGGTTACAAAAACCCGCCCGCCCAGTTCGGCGGCGTCCACCGAGATGCCCATACGTGAATCTGGGCGATCGCTTTCACCGGCTACAGCAAAAACTGCGGAGCTGGAAAATCCCAGTGTGTTCACGTCATAGGTATAGCCCCAGACGCCGCCAGTTCGATCAAATCCCAAGGACGATGAAAAGGGGGCACCCACCGCGATGCCTGCAACGTTGGGACTGTGCAGGTGTGGCACCAGTGTGACTGCTTGTCCGAATTCGTCGCCGGTTGCTTCGCCCATGATACGCGCGAAGGGGTGCGTGCCATTTCCCAGTGGCATAAAATTGGGCAGTTCGGCTTGAGAGGCGGGTGTGGCCTGTGAAAACAGGTCGGCCACGTAGGCGCCGGAGATAAGGTAGGCTGCACCCATGGCATTACCTTCATTTCTGGTTTGATGAGCGCCCACAACAATGTCAGGGATACCGTCACCGGTAACGTCTAAGCCGCCATCAATAGAGACACCCATCTGGCCACTGTTCACTTGTGGCGTTAACACGACCTCCAAGGGCTCTGCAGGGCAGTTGCTGTGGCCGAAGCCGAAGATCACATGCACTGCCCCTTGATTGTTGTACCCGTAATCGGCCGATCGCGCCCCTACTGCAAAATCGTCGCAACCATCGTTGTTTAAATCACCTATTCCAGTGACGCTGGTGCCCACTTCAGCATTGTGCTCCCGTCCAAAAACCCAAACGTCGGTTTCACAGGTAACGTATGTATTTTCTTCAAGAGTTGGACGTCCCCAAATGACACCAAAGCCCCCACAGTTGTTATCGCTGCAGTGGTTGTTGGGTTCTGACCCCGACTTGCTGTAGCGGCTGGTCACCACGAGATCATCGAGGCCGTCGTTGTTGATATCCATTTGACCGGCCACGCGATGTAGCCTTTTGTTTGGCTGAGGGCCGAAGACGATCATCGAAGGGTCACGATTGGCTGGTAAATTATTTTCTTCATCTGTAGAGAGCTCACCACCTGGAAAAATGGCGAGGGAGCCAGCATTGTCAAGCGAGTTTGAGTTCGGGCAATTACTTTCCACTTCCCATCCCGAGCGTCCACTGCTGTTTGGAATATCATCATACTCCGCAATGACCGCCAATGATGATGTTTCTGCGCCATGAAATGTGCCGGCCGCTGACATGTACCACCCCAATAGATCGTAGCCAGTGTGACCTCGGTATTCGGCGAGGACCATGGATGGTGCCAGTTGAAAGGCTTCTTCATTTCTCTGATAAATATTCACCGTGCCTGATTGGGTCTGTTGTGAACCAGTGGATGCACGGTTGCCTCCTACTGCGAGCGCGTCTGCGCCAGGTCCAAAGAAATCCGGAACAAAGGCCATGGCGCGTCCCATTTCGGCCCCGCCGTAACCGGAGGGGGTGTCAAGCTCGTACCGTATGTCTTGTTGGTAGGTTGCGGATGTTGCAAAGGTGTCTTCGGTGAAGGATGCGTCACAATACACCCATTCTTGTGCTGGCGTTTGATACCGGCCCATCAGTGAGACCAAGCCGTATTGTGGCGTGGTGAGCATGCCGGTCATACTCCAAAACCCATTTGTTTCGCCACTGTAGGTCAAGGTTGTCCAACCCTCTTCATCCAGGTGATGGGGCATTTCTCCGGTCCCGACAAACCGTGCTTGGGCGAGGGGCGGTTGGTGAGGTGGGGCGTCGATGGCGTTGCTATTACCACCATCGTGAATCGTATGACCTGCTCCTGCGTCCATCGCGAACATTCCCCCGTCTGTCTGCTCGATCTTCACGGGCAAATTGAGGATGACCGACTGTTCTGGTGTTTCATGCGCATAAAGCATCGGAATGGGGCGTGACAATTCGATTTGACAATCGGAAAAAGGAAGAGGGCCAGCATCCTGTGCATTCGGCGAGTCAAATACGACTTCAGTCAAAGCCAAATGAGGCATTTTTTTCTGGTCGTTTTTGTCTTTGCGACTGGCATAAACGATGAGGCCATTGCGGCGGAAGTTATGATCTGTGCGGGAAAAAGAAGCGACGGCATGCCCCCACCAGTCGCCCGATACTTCGCCATGACTGACGATGTGGGGTGTTGGCTTTGGGACATCGTTTTCTTGGCCCAAATAGACGCCCACATGACCCACCCGGTGGTTACTGCCATCGGTCATCCGTTCTCCGCCCTGCGGGCTTCCAACAATGACATCAAGAATGTTATCTCCATTCACATCGCCCACCTGACTGTAAATGCCGAGGTGGTCGCCACTTGATTCACCCTGGACATGCCAGTCGTGTTCATCTGCGTTGACAATGAGTGGGGTTTCAACAGAGAGGCCACGCCCTAGAAATATTTTGAGCGTGCCTTGTCGGTTACTGGAAGGGGCGTCGTACCAGTGACTCACTAAAATATCGTCTTGACCATCATCGTTCATGTCGGCGACTTCAAGAAACCGTGCCATTTCGCGATCATCGTCTTCGCTGCCTGAAGCGATGATACCCCACGCGGGTTGCGATTCGATGCCCCCAAGAGAAAAGCCTGCAGGCGCCCGACCTGGGTAGACAAAAACGGCACCATCTTGTCGGTTGTTCCCGCCGGTTCGGTAACGCCAGTTCGATGAGATAACATCGCATAGACCATCGCCATTAATATCGCCTGTGTCGATAAAGTTGCCCAGTCGAGCCTCGTTTTGGAAAATAAACTTTGAGTCTTCAAAATCCCAGGCTTGCCCAAAAACAATTTGGTCGAGGTTTGTTGGGAGTCCACCATCAATCCCCAGATAAATATAGAGTGCGCCTTGACTGTTTTCTCTCGGGTCGGATTCTCGGTCTTCTGCCAATGCAGCGCCTAGAATCACATCTTGGCGACCATCTCCGTTCACATCACAAATCCCAACACCGGTGCCCAAATTATCACTGCCCTCGATGCCCACATAAATACGGTTGGGCTCAACACTAAACCCAGAGCCCGTTCCCAGGTGCAAATAGGCCCCACCATTATTGCTCAATCCTTCATCTGCCCCATAAGCACCGACCAACAAATCGGGTAGCCCGTCATTATTGATATCGCCGAAAGCCATGGATTTGCCAAAAAAATCGTTGCGGCTTTTCCCTGAAAGAATTTGTAGTGGCTCTGGAGCAAATCCGGTCTCGGTGCTTTCGTAAAGATAAACCGCGCCGGAATTTTTGCCGGTAATGTCTGCGTACCATAGCCCGAGCAGGAGATCCTCTTCACCATCGCCGGTGATATCTGGTATGGCAAAAAGGAGTGGCTCTTGCTGTCGGTCCCCCATGGTGACCAGATCTAAGTTTTGGGGAGCGAGTACATGATAGGGCATGTCCACTTCGAGCGTGGTGAATACATCTTGAATCACCAGTGTGCCTGCACCGGGCAGCAACCCTGTTACCCAATCGTTTTCCAGTGAAATAAAGTCGTTCGTTACATTTGTTTGATAAGCGCCCGTTCCGTTGAATTGTAACAGGGCTTTTTGCCCTTGAGGCAAGACAATGGTTTGCGGAGAGACTTCCAGTTGAAATCCGGATTGAACCCAAACATCAATGGTGTCGGAGTCGCCACTCAGAGGATCAAAACCACGAATTACGTCGTGACCCGGAACAGGACCGGCCTGATAGCGACGAAGCTCATTGTCTACAGAGGCTCCCGTTTCATTCTGAATAATGCTGAAAGAGGCGTTGCCTGAGCCGCCCGTACTTTGAAAAAACAAATTGCCGTCTGGGGGCAGGTAAGGGTTTTGTGGTGTGAGCACCATGGGGAGAACGACTTCAACTGTGAGTAAAATTTCAAACCCACACACGGGCTCTGAAATTCGCAGATAATCTTGAAAAGGCGCTTGCCCACCCGAAAGATACGCACCGGTGCTCCGGTTGATATGACTTTCAGTATCTTCATTGGTGATTTCAAACTCACATGGCCCCCCGCCACCTTCGCATTGGAACGTGTGCAAATGGTAAGGCAGGGTAAATATCTCTGTGGGTGTGACCTGTAAGGGCACATCGCAAGCCGGCCCGCCCGCATCGAAGGCCTCTTCGGGGTTTTCAGGCGGGCCTGCATCGATGATGGGGGCCGTGGTTCCCGCATCGGTGATGGGGGCTGCGGTTCCCGCATCGGTGATGGATGCCGGTATTCCCGCATCAGCCATGGAACCGTTGTTTTGGGGTGAGGCGGCTTGGCCCGCATCGGAGGGGAGGGGGTCGGGAGGCACGCCTGCATCTGAGGCGTTGGCGATGGGGGTGTGTACGCCCGAATCTGTTTTTTCCGAGGGTTGGTGGGGTGGGTTCTGAGGTGTTTTGTACGGGTCTTCGGGGGCTTCCAACGGTGAAGTGGGACAGGCCATGAGCAAGCATGCTGCTGAAATGTTAAGTAGAGATAAAGAAATTGCCTGCTTCATGGTGTACTTTTCGGCAAAAATTGCTGAGCGTGCTAATGATTGAGGGTAACATACCTTGGACGAAACACCCAACCCACCAAAGGTGCCATGCTGAAAAAGAAATTTTACGGGGCATATCTTTTAGGAGCACTAATACTGGCTGCCTGTCCTGGCGAACCTGATCCTGAAACGCCTCAAGAGCCTACTGAAAATAAAGAAGAAAAAAAGGATGAACCCGTGGCCCCCGTTTGGGATGGTGGTGTGGTTAGCGCTGTGTACGATGGAGGCGCTGAAGTGCCTTCTGAGCCGGTAGAAACTTCAGATCCGGATGGAGGGGTTTCCTCTTTTTGGCCCGAGCCAGAATCCCTTTTCCCAATTACGGGGCAAAACACCATTAACGAGACATTGACGGGCTTATCAGGACAATCTTGTTTTTTTGGTGAAGATCAATTTTTAACCCTTCACGATGCAGGACTCACCTATTGGCACTGGGCGGGATTGTCAGAAACCCAGACCGATGCGCCCGCGGGAGCCTTGATCCATTGCGCCACCTTGGAGGATGGGGCACCCATTCTTTTCACCACTGAAACCATTTGGATTTTTGATGGTTTGTTTTGGGATGTTTCTCCTTTGGCTGCGGTACTGGATGACAGAGTGCTGCATGAAGTGGCACACCTTTGGCGTGCCGACGTGGGGGATGCCTTTTTCTTCGCATTTGAGACGGGGCTGTACTATTGGGCCGACGGCATGTTTTACGAGGTTGAAGTGGGCGATGTCCCATCCGACCAAGCCCGCTTACGTTCCGGTCATATCCGAGTGGAAGGTGAAGACCGCGGCATGGGCGTTTGGGTTTCGGCTGGGGATTGGGTTTATGCGTTGACCTACGATGACGATGATTTTACCGCTTATATCCTTGTGGATAATTTTAGCCCGGACGCCATCACCACCTTTGGAGATCACGGTTTGGCGATGGTTCATGAGGGCAACCTCTTAATCCACGACGGTGACACTCGTATGCATTACGCTTTGCCCGACGCTTTAACTTCCGTTTGGGGGCACAATGGCAAAATGGATTTGTTCATGGGGGATGATGTTCCCAGTTGGTGGTTGCGTGAAGACGGCTTGTTGCTGCAGTTATTAAACCTGTCCAGTGATGGTCAATGGATGTTGGATGCGGTGGGTCATTTGGTCCTTTCGCGTAACGATGGTTTGTTCAGACAACATTTAGAGCCCTACGCCCGCTGGTTGGGCTTGGAGCAAGATGCGGTCCTCCAAGATGAGGCCTATGTGGCGCTCACCTTTGGAGGCTGGGGGTTACCCACCGAGGTAGAGGTGACCTTGAATGAAGTGCCTTTTGCGTTAGATTCCTCAGATGGCGTGGCGTTGGTTTTAGCCCAACCCAACCCTGACAACTGGCAAACGGATAACGATGGCAACCCATTGATCAGCCCAACTCAACTGTTCGATGGTGAGCAAACCCTGCGTGCACGTATCGTGTTCGAAGATGAATCCGAAGTGACCCGTTCACTGTCTTTCGTGGTGGGAGAAGTGAGAACGCCCACCTGGGTTGATGATGTTCAAGTCATGTATCAGACACGTTGTGCCCAATGTCACTATGAGGGAAGCAACACTTATGTGTTGCACGATTTGGAGCATTGGCAAGCGAACTTTGACACCATCTATTTGGCCCTCGAAACGGCGCAAATGCCTTTGCCTACCGGTGATAATGACGCGCCATTCACTGATTTAGAATTAGAGATTTTAACCCGGTGGCAGGCGGCAGGTTTCCCAGAAACCATGGATGACGTGGTAGAGCCGATCCCTGAAACCAGCTTTGAAGCGGAGGTAAAACCGCTCTTTGAGGCCCATTGTGCGAATTGCCACGGTGCTGAAGGTGGGGCGCGTAATCTCGAATCAGCCAGCGCCTGGGAGGATGATATCGATAACATTATCAGCACTTTAGAAGATGGAGTCATGCCTTTGGGGGCGGATCCCCTTCCTGCGAGTGATGTGGACCTGTTGAAGGCGTGGCGCGATGGGGGCTTTTTACCCTAAAATTCGGCCAATTTGGGCAGTTATCGTGGCCAGGAAGGGTTCAAAGAGCTATGCTTCGGCATCCCTATTCGGTCTCGATCGACCGCTTTCAATAGAGGTTGGCACCAGATGTTTTTTGCCCGTTTCGTATTGATGTTATCAGGCTGTTTTGTGCTGTGTTTCAGCACAAGTGGACACGCCAATGGCACCAATGCAGATGAGGTGTGTCCTGTGGCCGTGGACTTACAAGACAAGCACAGTTATTTGCGCTCCATGAGTTTGGCGGTGCGCGGTCAGTTGCCCTCGATGGATGAATACGACGCGCTGAGCGAGCTGGAAGATGTGCCCGAAGAATGGATAGACAACTGGCTGACCTCTGAAGCGTACGCTCGAGAGTCTGAACGGTTTTTTGACTCCCTGCTGTGGCCTAACATCTCCAACCTCCGTCTCTTCAACAACAACAGCTTGTTCCGGGGGAATCCCCTGTGGCGCACCGGTACTTTTCCTCGAAACTATCGTGGCTCTTACGTGACCTGCAAAAACGAAGAGGCTGTAATCGTTGACGGTGTGATCCAAACCGAGACCATCGATGGCGATCAGATCGAGGGTTACCGGATGGTCTCCCCATATTGGGCACCGGACACGCAGGTCAAAGTCTGTGCCTTCGATGCACAAGAAGAAACGGTGTCCCCCTCCGGCAATCGGTGTGATACCGAGCAAGGCAATGGAGATGCCGGCTGCGGGTGTGGCCCGAACCTGAGGTGGTGTGCTCCCAATTCGGTGAATCGCGATATCCTGGAAGCCATGTCCACCGATTTACAAATGCGCGTGAACGCCATTGTCGCCAATGATGAAAGCCTCACGGAATTATTTGAAAGCCGTCGTGCTTTTGTGAACGGGCCTTTGGTGCATTATTACCGACATCTCAAAGAAGTGAGCGCTCGCATTCCCATCAGCCCGATTCCCATCGACGACGCGACACTGCCAAACCTCGACTACACTGAAAAAGATACTTGGGTGGAGATAGAGTTGCCGGCCTACCATGCTGGTATTTTAACATCACCCCTGTTTCTACTTCGGTTTCAAACCGACCGGTCGCGTGCCAACCGGTTTTACAATGCGTTCATGTGTCAACCGTTTCAGCCCCCGCCTGGCGGGATTCCAAACGTGGACAACAGCACTGGCATTGAACCCGACCTGCAAGCAAGAGCGGGCTGTAAGTACTGTCACGCTTTGTTGGAACCCGCTGCCGCTTATTGGGGGCGGTGGGTTGAAGGCGGTGCGGGATATTTGGACCACACCAATTTCCCAATGCTCCGCGATGACTGCTTAAGGTGCGCCCAGACAGGGCAAGGGTGCTCTCAGGAGTGCCGCCGAAACTATGTGGTCACCACCTCACATGACGACGAAGAGCCTTATCTCGGGAATCTTAACGCCTATATGTTCCGTGCGGAAGACCACTACAGTAACATTGCAGAAGGTCCACGTCTCTTGGCCTTACGCACCGTTGTGGATAACCGTTTCCCGCGTTGTATGGCATCACGGGTCGCCAAAAAGTTGTTGGGAAGAGAGATGACTGCGGACGAATCGGCCTTCATCGATGAGATGGCGCAGGAGTTTGTGCAGGGCGACTACAAATTGCGAACACTCACGAAGAAAGTGTTACAAAGTGAAACCTACAGGAGGCTTCGATGATTCGAGTTTCCTGTTTCATCACTTTGTTGAGCGCGGTGGCTTGTCAGCCGGTGCCGACCACCACTGATCACATTCGACCGTCGGCTCCAAAACCACAACTGCAAGATCCGGCGTTGCAAGAGCTTGAGCCGTCGACATTAAACTTGAAGGCCACTGATCGCCCCATGGCTGGGCACGTGCAGCCGGTGGGGTTGGCCGTTCACCCGGTGGCGCTCAATCCTTTAGAGCCCATCGATTTATATCCTGAGGAGGACACCGCTGAAGAAATCGACGTCCAAGCACCTCATCGCGCACGGCAACGCATGAACATCGATCAGTTAGACCGAGCCATTCAGCAGGTGACCGGTGGCTTGGAATGGACGGATGATGGGAATAACCCCAAAAATCTCTTCGAAGAACTCTCTTTGACGCTGGGGCGTCCTGATTACATCCAAGTGGTGATCGAAGATCTCACCCCTTCGGGTTTGTTTCTTAAATTCGTAGATGATGCGGCGCGTTCGGTGTGTAAAAAATTGGTTGAAGTCGAAGTGTCTGAGCGCACCGCCGAAACGCGGGTATTGATGGGCATTGTCTCTCCTGATGCAAATTATGTGGACGACGCTGCAGGCATTGACGCCCAGCTGGCCCGGTTGTCCTTGTTGTACCATGGCATAGCGCTGCAAGAAGACAGCGGTGCTTTAGAAAATTTACGTTGGTTGTTTCAAATGGCCCAAATGAGAATGGGTCAACCTGAAGCAGGCTGGGAAGCCGTTTGCGTTTCCCTGATGACCGACCCAGCTTTTTATTCGTTCTAGGAAAGAGATATGACACCCTTTCATCTGTCCAGACGACAATTTTTAAAAGGCGCCACTTACCTGGGTGGGACCGCAGCGGTTTTTTCGCAAAGCCCTTTCATTAACTCTTTGGTGCGCGCGCACAGCAACCCTGATGCCGCCGATCACTATTACATCTTTTGTTATTTCGGCGGGGGCTGGGACATCTTGTTAGGACTGGATCCAAGAGACCCCATGACGTTTAACCAGTCGAACATGCGCGTTACCGGAATTCAGCCTGGCTACGAATTGCTCGAGTCCTCAGACGGTGCGTTGGTGCAGAAGCCGCAAATGACTTTGGGGCCACACATCGGTGCGTTGGCAGATCACGTGGACAAACTCGCTGTGATTCGTGGCATGAGTATGGACACCCTCACCCACGAGGTGGGCAGAAATTACTTTTTGACGGGTAAAGTACCGTCGGGCTTACAAGCAAGAGGCTCTTCTGCGAGTACTTGGTTGTCTTCTGTCTTGGGTCAAGCGCATCCCATTCCCAATTTGGCTGTTTCAGTGGCTGCATACAACGACGGCTTGCCTAATTTTGCTTCGGCTTTGAAGGTGAACAGCGTCCCTGATTTGGTGCGGGCGTTGAGTCCCAGTGACCCTTTGCTCAACATTGATGTTCACAATCAAATACGTGAAGGTCACCGTCAGCGAGCCTTGTGTCCCGATGCATTACGTTCTGCGTTTTGGAAAAAAGCAGAAGACGCGCGCGTGAAGTCCATCGAGATGATGAACAGTCAATTGGACGCCCTTTTCGATTTTCAAAAAGCCAATGATCCGGTCATGGAGGCCGTTCGTGATCACTATGGCATCTCCGCAAATGGTTCGACGGCCTTACAAACGCCTGAGGCCCAAGCGGCCATGGCGTCCCAGGCCATTAAGTCAGGCATCTCTCGGTGTGTGACGGTGAGGATCACGTCCGGGTTGGATACGCATCGGGATGAATGGACCACTGTTCAAGGAGAGAACCAGCAAACAGGTTTTGATTTAGTGGCAAAACTGGTGGAGG